>Ga0209324_10003253_pt1 | contig 11166 bp, 9 predicted proteins | sample Rifsed19ft3_FD_184015 | JGI IMG/M metagenome (GOLD analysis project Ga0209324, IMG submission 184015) | Soil microbial communities from Rifle, Colorado, USA - sediment 19ft 3 (version 2) | ecosystem: Environmental > Terrestrial > Deep subsurface > Rock core/Sediment | place: Rifle, Colorado...
ACATATAAAACTTTGTTTAACCGTGGATCATCAGGTAATCGATGGTGCACCAGCTGCAAGGTTTTTGGTAGCTTTAAAAGATAATATTGAAAACTTCACAAATATTACCGAATTGAAAATTTAAAGGTAGCAGGAGGTATTATGTATGATCTGATTGTATTAGGTGCCGGCCCTGGTGGATATGAAGCAGCGGCACATGCTGGAGCAATGGGTAAAAAAGTAGCCTTAATTGAAAAAGAATATATAGGAGGAGTTTGTCTGAATACAGGTTGCATTCCTACAAAGACATTACTTCATTCTGCAAAGACTTTGCAGTTATGTAGCGAAGCAGAAAATTATGGGATAAAGACCGGAAAACTGGAAGTGGATTACGAAAAAATCCTAAAACGTAAAAAAGAGGTCGTCTCACTGCTGAAAAAAGGTGTAGAAGGTAAATTAAAGCGAAGTGGTGTAGAAGTATTATGGGGTAAAGGGCAGCTTTTATCAAAAGATACTGTGGCAGTCAATGGAAAAAGTTATAAGGCAAAAAATATCCTGCTTGCTACAGGTTCCAAGCCAGTTGTTCCTCCTATTGAAGGTATTAATTCTTCCAATGTATTGGATTCGACCACTATTCTGGAACTGGACAAAATTCCAAAATCAATGGCTATTATAGGTGCAGGGGCGATTGGGCTAGAATTTGCATATTTCTTTAATAAAATGGGAACAGAAGTAAAAATAATTGAAATACTTCCTAATATTGCTTATCAAATGGATACAGAAATAACTTCGTATTTGCGTAAAAGTCTTGAAAATGAATGTATTGATTTTTCTCTTGGAAGTGAAGTTACCAGGATTGATGATAAAGGAATTTTGTGTACGCGTGAAAATGGAAAGACCGAAATGATACAGAGTGAGTTTGTTCTTAATGCCACCGGAAGGAAACCCAACCTGGAAAATATCGGATTGGATGAGATTGGGATACTTTATGATTCCGGAGGCATAAAAACAGACCTGCAGGGTAAGACCAGTGTCCCTGGCATCTGGGCATGTGGGGACGTTACAGGAAGATGCTTGCTTGCCCATGTAGCTACCAGAGAAGGCATTGTAGCAGTAAGTAACATGTTAGGGAAAAGAGATATTATGCGGTATAAAGCAATTCCAAATGTTATCTATACTAATCCTGAGGTTGCATCTGTAGGAGTGACCGAGCAGATACTCAAGCAAGAAGAAATTTGTTATAAAAAAAGTATATTGTCGCTAAATATATCAGGCCGCTTTATAGCTGAAAACGAAAAAAAAGTAGGATATGTGAAGGTGCTTACCGGGAGGGAGTTTCATGAGATTCTGGGTGTCCACATAATTGGAGGGGCGGCCAGTGAGATGATATTTGGGATAGCTGCTTTAATAGAAATGGAAATGAGAGTAGAGGATATTAAGGAAATAGTTTTCCCCCACCCAACAATCTCAGAGGCTGTAAAAGAGGTAATTTGCCAAATAAAATAAAGGGAGGTAAAACAGTACGATGCCGAAGTCTATTGAAATAAAACAAGACGTTGTTTTTGCGAGACATAAAATTGAATTTAAACCTATAGAAATAAATACCTACAGTAAATCAATAGATGAAGAGAAAAAGCTCTTTTCTAAAGATGATTTTAAAGCTATTTATCACGATATGTGTGTTTTAAGAGAATTTGAAACAATTTTGGATAGAATAAAGAAAGAAGGTGTATACAAGGGGATTGAATATGATCACAAAGGTCCTGCACACCTCTCAATTGGCCAGGAGTCAGCGGCTGTGGGTCAGGCATTTACTCTGAATGTATCCGATCATATTTATGGCTCTCACAGAAGCCATAGCGAGGTTCTGGCAAAGGGTCTTTCAGCTATAAGGAAACTGAGTAATAAAGCACTACTGGATATTATGGAAAGTTATATGGATGGTTCAATACTGGAGGCAGTTGGTAAAAATCACCAGGGCAGTTGTAAAGAACTGGCCAGGAAATTTTTAATCTACGGTACATATGCAGAAAATTTTGCCCGTAAGACTGGTTTTAATAAAGGACTGGGCGGTTCCATGCACGTCTTTTTCCCTCCCTTTGGTATTTATCCTAACAATGCTATTGTAGGTGGTTCTGGTTCTATCGGTCCGGGGGCTGCTTTGTATAAACGGGTTAACCGTTCTCCCGGTATTGTTGTTATTAACATAGGGGATGGGTCTTTTGGTTGTGGTCCTGTGTGGGAAGGGATTTGTTTTGCAACAATGGAGCAATACCGGACTCTCTGGGATAAGAATCTTGGCGGCGGGCTGCCTCTTATTTTTAATTGTATGAATAATCATTACGGAATGGGTGGACAAACAAGCAGCGAGACTATGGGATTTAGAATACTTGCACGACTTGGGGCCGGTGTTAATCCCGATCAAATGCACGCGGAAAGGATTAATGGATATGATCCTCTGGCCGTTATTGATGCTATGAAAAGGAAAAGAGAGATCTTGGATAAGGGTTTAGGACCTGTTCTGCTGGATACGGTTACCTACCGTATAAGTGGCCATTCACCATCTGATGCTTCAAGTTACAGAACCAAAGAAGAAATTCAGAGATGGGAAAAGGCAGATGCTATTGGAGCTTTTAGAAATAAAATGGTTTCTCACAATATTCTGCCCGAAGAGGAACTCGAGGAAATAAAGGTAGCTGTGGATGATGTAGTATTTGAAATATTTAAGCTGGCAGTTGATATTAAAATTTCCCCTCGTATGGATGATCAAGAGTATATTGGTAAAGTTATGTTTTCTAATGAAAAAGTAGAGCGCTTTAATGAAAGGACCCCAGAAGTAAACCATCCTCTGGAGGAAAACCCGAGAGTCATACAGATACGCAGTAAGATACGGAAAGGATTTGATGAAAAGGGGAATCCTGTTCCTAAAATGAAAGCTTTTAACTTCCGGGATGGAATTTTTGAGGCTATGATGCACCGTTTCTATATTGACTCTACTATGATTGCTTTTGGTGAAGAGAACAGGGATTGGGGAGGTGCATTTGCAGTATACCGCGGCATGACGGAGGCTTTGCCATATCACCGCCTTTTTAATACTCCTATTTCTGAAGCAGGAATTGTTGGAGCCGCCGTTGGTTATGGTCTTGAAGGAGGCCGGGTTGTCTGTGAACTTATGTATTGTGATTTTTTAGGAAGAGCAGGGGATGAAATATTTAACCAACTATCAAAATGGCAGAGCATGTCTGCCGGCATTTTAAAAATGCCGGTTGTGGTTAGAATTTCTATCGGAACTAAATATGGGGCCCAGCACTCCCAGGACTGGTCATCCATAGTAAACCATATTCCCGGTCTTAAAGTTGTTTATCCCGTAACTCCTTTTGATGCGAAAGGACTTATGAATAAGGCACTTTCAGAATGTGATCCGGTGATTTTTTTTGAAAGCCAGAAACTATACGATTACCCGGAGCTATTCAATGAAGGAGGCGTTCCGGAAGGTTACTACGAAATAAACTTTGGTGAACCTGCTATACGGAAAAGAGGGAGAGATATTACAATTGTTACATCAGGTCCAGTTCTTTATACTGCTCTTGAAGCTGCAGAAATACTGGAAAAGTACTACAGGATAAGTGCTGAAGTTATTGACCTGAGAAGTATTGTTCCTTTAAATTACGATTTAATTATAGAATCTTTAAATAAGACTGGTAATGTTCTTTTATGTTCGGAAGCTGTGGAAAGAGGTTCTTTTATGCATAATGTGGCTTCAAATATTACCAGATTAGCTTTTGATTTCTTAGATGCTCCTCCTGTGGTTATAGGTTCCAGAAACTGGATTACTCCTGCTCCGGAACTTGAAGATATTTTTTTTCCTCAGAAAGAGTGGATAATGGATGCCATACATGAAAATATTATGCCCCTAACCGGGTATACCGTGAAGACAAATCAGAGTACCGGAGAAATAAGTAGAAGATATAAATTTGGAATCTAATTTTCTAATATTTAAAAAGAAATATGATTATAAAATCAATAGCTCTCTAAGATGATAAAGTCGCTGAATAACAACAATATAAGTCCTCACAAGTTGTAAAAATCAAAAAAAATAGTATAATCTCCGATTTAGAATAAGATTGGTTGTAAAAAAGTATAAAAGAATTTTATAATTAGAAATATTAGATTAGTAACAGTAATTAGGTAAATAAAATTTTTAAAATAAAATGGAAGATTGTCTTTTTTGTAAGATTATAAATAAAGAAATAAAAAGCGATATAGTATTTGAAAATGATGCTGTTTTGATATTCAAGGATGTATCACCACAGGCACCGGTACATCTTCTGGCTGTTCCAAAAGAGCATATCGAATCGATTCTGGAAATTGAAAAACTGGACTGCAGAATATTAAAAGAACTGATGGAGGCGATAAGTAGAATTGCACTGGAAAAGGGGTTGGATAAGGATGGATTCAGGGTAGTCATCAATACGGGAACTGGCGCCGGGCAGAGCGTAAATCATCTACATTTTCATATATTGGGGAAAAGAAAACTTACCTGGCCTCCGGGTTAAAAATTTAATCATTCATTATTCACCTGTTATGTAGCTTCTATTTTTTTTAATAATTTTTACGAATATAATCTTTATAGGAGGGGTTTTTGTCTCCGGTAAAACAAAAATTAAATATTGATTTCAAGGGCGGACATTCAATTGCGGAATTAATCGGTGATAGGGATGAACTTCTCCGCATGATCGAAAGAAAATACAATGTAGAGATTTTCGTGCTGGGAAACAATCTGGAAATATCAGGGAAAGGTAAAAATGTAAGAGAAGTCGCCAAGCTTATAGAGGAACTGGCATTGCAAATAAACCTGGGTCAGAAGTTAAATTCCGAAAAAGTCGGCGATTCGATAAAGATCATGGAAGACAAATCAGATTTAAAACCACATGAAGTATTCAAGGACAGTATTGTGGTAAACAGTGGGAAGAAAATCAAGCCTCGCACATTAGGTCAAAAAAAATATGTCGAAGCTATCAAAGAAAATACCATCGTTTTTGGGATAGGACCTGCAGGGACCGGTAAGACTTACCTGGCTCTGGCACTGGCAGTCGAAGCTTTGAAGGAGGATAAAGTAGGGCGAATAATTTTAATAAAACCGGTGGTTGAGGCAGGTGAAAAGCTGGGATTTCTGCCAGGAGACATGTACGATAAGGTAAACCCATACCTGAGACCTTTATACGATGCTTTATATGAAATGCTGGACGTTGAAAAGTTTCAGCAGTATAGGGATATGGGGATTATTGAAGTGGTACCGCTGGCCTATATGAGAGGAAGGACCCTGAATGATTCTTTTATTATCCTTGACGAGGCTCAAAATTCGTCCCCTGAACAAATGAAGATGTTTCTAACAAGATTGGGATTTGGATCCAAGATAGTGGTTACGGGTGACATTACACAGATAGACTTACCACATGATAAAGAATCCGGTCTTATTATAGTAGAAAAAATATTAACGGGTATACAGGGAATCGATTTTGTATATCTCAGCTCTAAAGATGTAGTCAGGCATGAACTGGTGCAGAGAATAGTCGATGCTTATAAGGTTCATGAGGAAAAAGTCAAAAAATAATTTTATAGTAATTTCAACGAGATCGAGATGATAACCAGAAATAATAAAAATAAAGAATTATTAAAAAACAAAAAAAGCAAGCTGGAAAAGACCAGGGATTTCATTAGTAAATACTTTTCATACCGGAGTAAAATTGCCCAGAGAATGTATATATTTATTTTGACCCTCGGTCTGGTAACGACTGCTCTTACATATAATTATGCTCCTGACATAGGTATAGAACTGGGGAAACCAAGTCCAAGAACCATTAAGGCAACCCAGGGTATAGAGTTTGAAGATGTCATTCAAACAGAAGAAGACAGAAATATAAACGAAGCAGAAGTAGAAGATATATATGTTTATGATATAGATGCTTTAAACGGGGAAAGAGGATCACTATACCAGATCAGGTATTTTTATCTTCTGACAGGGATAGTCCAGAAAAAAGAAGATAAATCTTTTGAAGAAAAAGTTGATTATATGACAAATCTTCTGAGCAGCCAGTATGCAGAATCCATTATTTCTATGGCACTTAATCTATCAGTGGATGATCTTAATATTCTCATGGCGAAGACCCAGAATGTAGCAAGAGAAATAATGAAAGAGGAAATAAAGCCGAATGAACTGGATTTTGCCAAAAACGGGGCTATCGAGCTCATCGAGGCGGATACAGAAATAAGGGCTGACCTCATTCCTATAGTGGTAAGCGTACTCGAAAACAATATCCAGCCCACAGCATTATTCGATCCTGCTGCCACAGAAAAAGAAAGGGAAGGAGCCAGACTGAATACCAATCCTCATATGGTAACCATACTGGAAGGTCAGAATATTGTTTTCGAAGGGGAAATTGTAAGCGATACCGATATTCTCATATTGACCAGACTGGGATTACTACAGACAGGCTTTGACTGGAAGAAACTTCTATATGTGTTTTTTATATCTTCCGTGATCCTCTTTTTGTTTGGATTTTATATTCAAAAGTTTAATCCGGGCATCTTTGACAATACAAGGAAATTAATAATAAATGCGATCCTGATTGCAATATTTACGTTGCTGATAAAGGCGTTTACTATACTTTCATCTATTCATTTGAATTTGTGGAACTATTTATTTCCTGTAATGGCTGCATCTCTTATCTGTACTATTTTATTCGATGCACGTATGGCTATGATGCTTACTATATGTCTTGGAATATTTGCCGGTATTGCAACCGATTTTAATTTTAGCCTGGCTGCTGTCTATACACTGGGAGGTATCTTCTCTACTTATATGGTATCAAAAGTTTCACAGAGATCAGCGGTGATGAGGGCAGGTTTCATAAGCTCACTTGTCCTTGCTTTTTTATTTCTTACCATCAACATTATCAGCGGAGAAGTAGGGGCGATCGCACTCTATACTGTACTTGGAGTGGTAAACGGTATTATCTGTGCAATTATTGCAATAGGTTTTCTGCCATTTATAGAATCAACTTTTAATGTTGTAACTGCAATGGGCCTGCTTGAACTTTCCAATACGGATCAGCCGCTGCTCAAGGAACTTCTAATATCTGCACCCGGTACCTATAATCATAGTATTCTGGTAGGCCATCTTGCCGAAAGTGCGGCAAAAGCCATAGGAGCTGATTCACTGCTGGTAAAAGTTGCGGCGCTGTATCATGATCTTGGTAAAATGAAAAGGCCCGAGTATTTTTATGAGAATCAGATGGAGATCGAGAACGTTCATGACCGTTTGAATCCTTCTATGAGCAGACATATAATATCAAATCATATAAAAGACGGTCTGGAAATGGCAGTAAAGAATAAGATCCCCCGAAAGGTCTTAAATATCATATCCCAGCATCATGGAAATTCGATAATAACCTACTTTTATGAGAAGCAAAAGGACAGAGAGATGAATGGCAATGGGGTCTCAGATGGCCTTAAAGAGCATTTTCGTTATCCGGCTAAAAAACCGCAAAGCAAGGAATCTGCAATTCTTATGCTGGCGGATTCATGTGAAGCTGCAGTAAGATCTATCAGCAGAGTCACTCCCAAAAAAATCAAGCAAATGGTAAGTGACATATTCGAAGATAGAATAAAGGATGGGCAGCTTAATGAGACCAGTATAACTTTAAAGGAAATAAATACGGTCAGAGATACTTTGATTGATGGACTGATATCCATTTATCATTCAAGACTTTCATACGATGAACCCAGCCTGAAAGCAGGAGGGGATCTGGAGACGAAATTGGAGGCAAATTGGAAGTCACATTGATCGATAAACAGGATAAGTTTAAATTGGACCTGGATTTAATAAAGAAAGCCGCGATATATATTTCGGATAAGTTCGATAGAGACTCTAAAAGCCAACTCAATATTATATTCCTGGATGGAAAAGAAATAAGAAAACTAAATAAAAAATATCGTAATACTGACAGCGAAACCGATGTTCTTTCGTTTTCATATCTTTCCGATAGAGGTAAACTTGATCTTGGCGATGACTCTTATACTATAGGTGAGGTATTTATTTGCCCGGAAGTCGCACAATCCAACATTAAAGCTCAGGATGATAATTGGAACCTTGATCTGGAAATAGCTTTGCTGATAATACACGGTATTCTGCATATATATGATTATGACCACCTTGAAGAAAAAGACAGGGTCGATATGGAAGGAATTCAGAATAGTTTGATATCCGATATAAGAAGGACTTTTAGCCTTTAAATCTTTTTTTATCCAACATCCTAAAGTCTCACTTGATTGCAACAATGCTATTGAACCTTTTGGCTTGTCTATTGACAAATACTGTAAAATTGATAATAGGTATATTTTTTTTTATATTTTAAAGGTCAATATTAGTTTATAGTATGAATGAAATAGTCCTCCGGGATATAAAAAGCGTGGATCACAAGTTGGTCAGAATGATCGAAAGACTTGAAAGAAGGAATCTTGGAAGAGAAGCTTCGATAAACCAGTGGTTGATACCGGTAATAATCAGGTACGGAAAGTTTATAGTGGCGCAAAAAAACGGCAATGATCCTGAAATCGTAGGTGTATGTGAACTTATAAGAAGCTGGAAAAGTGAGAGTTGCGCTTTCATACATTCTTTTTACATAGATAAGACATACAGAAGAAAAGGAATCGGTAAGAAGCTTCTGGAAGGGGTAATTTCTAATTTAAAAAAAGACGGTTTTAGAGAAATAGAACTTACCGTGGATCCGGGTAACAAAGCAGCCAGCCAGCTTTATAAAATTTTTGGTTTTAAAAGGATAGACTTCAGGAAAGATGAATATGGCAGAGGGGTAAACAGGGATTTGATGAAATTGGATTTGTAATGAAAAAAAGCAATTTTAGATCTGGTTTTGTCGGCTTGATCGGAAGAACGAATGTTGGAAAGTCTACACTGGTCAATAAAATTTTAGATCGGAAGGTAGTCATTACTTCCGGCAAGATACAGACAACAAGAAATAGAATCAATTGTATTTTAAATACCGAAGACTCACAGGTGGTTTTTATTGATTCCCCCGGTTTTTTCAAGCCAAAGGGCCTTTTCGGAGAGAGGTTGAGTAATACTGTTTTAACAGTTCTTGATGATGCCGATTTAATTGTTGTAATTGTAGATGCAGCTGCAGGGATTGGAAGCGGGGACCTCTACATTTTAAATAAGGTTAGATACAAGCATAAGCCCAGGTTTCTGCTGTTGAATAAAATAGATCTTATTTCAAAAGATAGACTGGAAAAAGAGAAAGAAAAGCTTAATGGATTCGATTTCTTTGATTATGTGGGGGAGATTTCTGCAAAGACCGGGGAAAATGTCGATAGGTTTTTAAAAAATTTAATCGGAAAACTGCCGGAAGGGCCCAGATATTTTGAAGAGGATATGGTAACCGATCAGTCGATAGAAAAAACGATTTCGGAAGTAGTAAGGGAAAAATTATTCGAAAACCTGTCCCAGGAACTTCCTTACAGCATAAATGTCGAGATTGAGAGATTTGAAGAGACTACTACCACAAATAGCGAGAAACTCATTGTCATAGAATGCAGTATCTATACTGAAAGAGTGTCTCAAAAGGCCATGATTATAGGTAAATCGGGAAATATGCTTAAAAAAATTGGAAGCCAGGCCAGACTGGAACTTGAAAATTTACTTAAGAGCAAAGTTTTTCTGGAGTTATGGGTCAAGGTCGAAAAAAACTGGACAAAAAGTGAATCCATGCTTAATAGGTTTGGTTACTAAAGAGAAAAGCTACTGTTCATAATATTATTAGTTTATATAAAAAAAGGCAGGTGGTCAAAACGTTAACTAAAGAACAATTGGCTAAAACCATCGATCAGACATTACTTAATCCGGTTGCAACCTCAAAGGACATAGAACAATTGTGTATTAATGCCAAAAAATACCATTTTGCTGCGGTATGTATCAATCCTACTTTTATAGCCCAGTCAAAAAAAATACTTGATGGCAGTGATGTAAAGATTTGTTCAGTGGTAGGTTATCCTCTGGGCGCAAACACTGTAGAAACTAAGGTCTTCGAATCAAGGGATAATGTAAAAAAGGGTGCAGACGAACTGGATATGGTAATAAATCTGGGTGCTGTAAAGGGCGGAAATTATGAGTATGTAGAAAGAGAGATAAAAATAGTAGTCAATGTGATAAGGCGCGAACAAATTGCGGAATATAATCGTCACATAAATATAAAGATCATAATTGAGACCGCAATTTTGACAAGAGATGAGATAAGAAAGGTTTGCGCAATAATCGAGAGGTCAGGGGCTGATTTCGTAAAGACTTCTACAGGTTTTGGTGTAAAGGGTGTAGAACTGGATGATATCAGATTGATAAGGGAAGTCGTCACAAGGAACATAGGAGTCAAGGCTTCAGGTGGGATAAGGACCTTTGGGGATGCACAGGCACTTATAGATGCCGGTGCGACCAGACTGGGGACAAGCAGTGGAATAAATATAATCAAAGAATACGGCGCTATTTTTGACAAATAAGAAATGCCATCTTATAAAGCCAAAGCTATTATCTTAAAATCTTATAAGCTGGGAGAAACTGATAAAATCATAAGAATGTATTCCTCTGATGGAGATCTAATAAGCGCGGTGGCAAAGGGCGCCAGAAAGGTGCGCAGCAGATTCGGGGGAAGGCTCGAGTTGTTTAATCTGGTCGATCTGGAACTTACTACCGGCAGAAATCTGGATGTAATAAATCAAATCGAAATAATAAAAAGTTTCAAAAATATCGCCTCCGATTTTTATAAATTCGTTTTTTGCGAAATAATAAGCAAAATCATCTTAAAGACGCAAGTCTCCGGAGGAGACTCGTCCCCGCTTCTTTTTAAGTTGATCTATATATCGTTCAATGAGATCAATAATACTGATCCAGAGGACATTGAATCTCTCAAGAAAATAATGTGTTTTTTCGGAATAAAGTTTTTAAGGATAACAGGATATACCCCCTTACTTGAAAGCTGCAGTAAATGCAACCGACACTTGAAAGATCTGTATTCTTTCCATAAAGATAAGGTTTGTTTTTCGGTAAGTCATGGCGGGATTCTTTGCGAGAAATGTGCGGATTCTTTTACAGATAGAGATACTTTGAGTGCATCGGAC
>Ga0209324_10003259_pt1 | contig 11157 bp, 6 predicted proteins | sample Rifsed19ft3_FD_184015 | JGI IMG/M metagenome (GOLD analysis project Ga0209324, IMG submission 184015) | Soil microbial communities from Rifle, Colorado, USA - sediment 19ft 3 (version 2) | ecosystem: Environmental > Terrestrial > Deep subsurface > Rock core/Sediment | place: Rifle, Colorado...
AACTATCTTAATCCGCGCCGTAGGGATCAAATGATTGAAGCAATCGCCATGTTCACGCGCAAGCATTTCGGGGGTACAGTGATCTCTGTGTCTGAAGCATTGCGACAACATCACATCTCACAAGGCTTTCCAGCCGATCGAATCATCACTATACATAACGGTATTGAGCTGTCGAAATTCGAGCTACCAGCGGATTTCTCGAAATCAGCTAAGCGAGCTGAGTTGGGTATTCCGATCAAAGCACCTGTGGTAATCACACTGGCTGTGCTAAGAGAAGGTAAAGGTCACGATACGCTGTTAGACGCAGTGCCAAAGGTGCTAGAGAATATGCCGGAGACAAAATTCTTGATAGTTGGCGGCGGTCCACTAGAAGAAGAATTACGCCAACGAGTTAGCCAGAGTGGGGTTAGCGAAAGTGTCATATTTACCGGTATGCGCCAAGACACGGCGGAGATGCTTGCGGTGGCTGATCTGTTTGTCTTGCCGTCGGAGTTCGATCCACTGCCCACAGTGGTTTTAGAAGCGATGGTAATGCGCCTGCCGGTCGTTGGCTTAGATTCCGGCGGCGTGCCGGAAATGGTAGTCGACGGTCAGACAGGTTTACTCCTACAATCAACTGACCCGGCTGTAGTGGCTCAGTCTATCCTGTCGTTACTCACAAATACTGAGCAAGCAAAGCAAATGGGTGAACAGGGCCGAGCCCGGCTAGAAGCTGAGTTCAGCGCATCGGTGTGGGTCAGGAAATTAGAATCTCTCTATGATAAGGTTTTGTCAGGAGAGAAAACGGCTACTGAAGGTCATTTGAACAGGAGTGTTGAGAACCGGAGAAAGCGGGTTTATATGGTCGAATTTTTGGGTCGCGGAGGGATGATTCACTATACCTATCAACTCTGCCGCGCTTTGGCAACACTGGGCGTTAATGTTAAGTTAATTACAGATCAGAACTACGAACTTGCAGATCGCCCGCATAATTTTGCTGTTGAAAGAATTTTTAATTTATGGAATCCAAGACCGACTGGGCAGGTCGAGTGGTCTAGATCTTTTGCATCCCGGTTAGCACGTTTCCTACGGCGTATCGGACGTGGTTTTATGTATTACCACGAGTGGTGGAAGCTCATTCGGCATCTAGGGCGTGAGCAGCCCGATGTGGTGCAATTTGGAGAAATTCGGTTTGCAACCGATTTGATCCCGTTGCTACTTTTGCGCCTTAGCGGGCTGAGGCTCGCCGACATTTGCCACAACGTTGCTCCTTTTGATACTAGATTAAGCTCAACCTCACTGGTTAAAGTCTCATTCCTGCATCGAGTCATATATAGCTGGATTTATCGGTGCTTTTACACTATTTTTGTTCATTCGGAGGCCAGTCGTCTTGATTTTCTCCGCATGTACGGTGGTGGCCCAAACAAGATTCATGTCATCCCTCATGGAAATGAACAACTTTTTTTGGAAAGTGTTAACACTATAGTACAGGATGGCTTGCTTCGTCTAAAGCTCAACCTGTCTGAGAACGCACCTGTGGCGCTCTTCTTCGGCACGCTTACCAAGTACAAAGGGGTGGAATATCTGCTTGGTGCGTTTGCCGAGGTGAGGCGTACATTGCCGATGGCTCGCTTAATCATTGCAGGCTATCCCAACCCGGATGTGGATATCAGTGCCCTTTATCGTCAAGCTAAGGAGTTAGAAATCAGCGAATCGGTAATCTTTCATCTCCAATATATTCCGAACGATGAAGTGGCTGCATTTTTCAGTTTGGCTGATGTGGTTGTGTTTCCATACCTGATGGTATATCAAAGCGGTGCTCTTCAGGTAGCCTACAGTTTTGGCAAACCTGTTGTGGCGACAAGCGTAGGCGGTTTACCGGAAGTGGTCAAACATGGCCAAACTGGCTTGCTGGTACCGCCACATGACTCAGGAGCTCTGGCGGAAGCATTAATAACCTTGTTGAGCGACAAGCACCTCTCTCGACGCTTGGGTCAGCGGGCACTAGAATTATCTAAAACTAATCACTCCTGGGATCGGATCGCTTATCAGATACAACAATCTTATTCATTATATAGTGGCTAGTAGTAATCTTTGATAGGTATGTACGAGGTTATTAAGGTACAACGAAGAACTTACAACATCTTTAGGGATAATGCTCTTATTGTTCAGTAGATGTCCAGTCATCGGAATTAGAACGTGATTTATAGGTTACTGTTAGTTTAGGTCTTTGGATTGCTGCTGCTGCCTCACGGGATCTGAAAGCAAACGTATCGGAAGCACTGCTACTTGTTATTATAAAGCCTAGGTTTGGTTTCACGCCGGTCAACCAGGATTGAATAACTGATATACCATCATAATTTAAATTTATGATATGAGATCCAGTAGACTTGCTACCGACCGTACCTAGAACCACCCTGTTTCGATCCAATTTCCCAAAAGCTCCTTTATCTTCCCAAGAATTGGCTTCATCATACATATTCCATGTGGCGTTTTCCTTCCAGTTTTTTTTCATTTCATACACATCGTATGCGCTTTTACTCGGGTTTGTGACATTTAACGTAATCTTAGCCGAATTGATTATGGCTTCAGGTGGTATCTCTGAAATATCCCAGTAGATTAGACTTGACTTATTAATTCCCTTCCCTTTTTTATCGCCTAAAACCTCAAGAACTTTAACATCGCCAAAGATTATATCAGGTTCTGATTCTGATATATATGTATCTCTAGTGCCCATGTAATTTGGGGATGGTTCTACTCCATCTTGGAAGCTTTTGTTCATTAGAGAGTTAAATTTGAAAGTTGTCTTAGTCTCGGAATCTATAGCGTTTCCAGATCTATCAAATACCTTATTCACAGTTAATGTATAATTAACATCTTCAATAAGATGAGAAGTTGAGAGATAAACTGTTTTTCTATTACGTGCTAATTTCACTCTAGTAACATTGACTCCATTATTTATAGAATAATTGCTTGTCATTTCAGAACTTTCCAAATCAAGGGACTTAGAAAAGAGTATTGAAATGTTTTTTGAATCGATTGCCTCCGTTGCTAGAATCACCGGTGGTGCATTGTCAGGGACTTTTAAAATTGTGAAGTTATCTCGTATGATCCCATCTTCATCTATGAAAAAAGCATCGAGCCGGTTTCCATAAATATCTAAAACCATTGAACCCAGGGTGTTGAACGATAAGAACATTGCAGGATGGTTAAGGGGACCCTCTATAACTGAGGATGCACTGCCAGTTACTACATAGACGGTACCCTTGCCTGCATTCAAACCACCAACCGACTTCGCATAAGCACCATTAGAATCCTCACGCCCATCACCGCTATCGAGAATCATAGAAGATTGTAATGTTTCGGAATTGCCATAATGCCCAAAAAGTAAAAATGACCTCTCATAGGAATGACTATGTCCTGATAATACAAGATCAATACCATGATCTTCTAAAATAGGTAGCACATTCTTTCGCATCTCTATAAGATTATTCTCTTTGTCTGAATCGGCCGAACCTTTGCTGTAAGGAGGATGATGCCAGTAAGCTATAGTCCACATCTTGACGTTAGCAATTAGATCCTTTTCCAACCACCCTGTCATGGTTTTTATTTTATGAGAGTCGTTTATTGTAGAATCTAGTGAAATGAAATGTATGTTGCCGTAATCAAATGAATAATATCTCTCGGTTCCAGAAGGAAGACCTCCCGCTTCAGCCTTAGTTGGTAAAGTAAAAATATTGAAATAAGAGGGTGTTTTACTAGTACTAAAAAATTCTATATCGTGGTCTCCGATTGTTGGAAAAAGTACAACCTGACGAAGAAGTACTGAGTACATCTCAAATAAAGATTTCTGATATTCATTGTCTGTACCATGAGGATACGCGTTATCTCCGAGCATTAACCATAAGTTAGTTAAACGTTTACCGTTGAAGACTTTGTACCCATCTCTTACTGCAGATGCGTCGTATCTTGGTACACCGGAGTCACCAATTACCCAGATTCGTGTTAGTCTGCTGGTTCCAGGAATGGGAGAAGTTTGGAAGGAATAGCTTTTATTGCCGCCTTCGAGTTTTTTTGAAGCAGTTCCTACGGCGTAAAAATATTGTGTATCAGGGTTAAGACCTGCTATTTTGACTTCATGTTCTGTTGTTACTAATGAAGATACAGCAGTGGATTTAAGTTTATCCAATGTGTTGCCGTAATAAGCAACAGAATCAGTTGGGCGATCAGTTCTCCATTTAATAATGACACTCGTTGGTGTTACTAGCTGCAAATATGGCCCGCGGGTTATAGATTGAGCACTTACATCTGATACAAATAAAATTAAAAGACTAGTTATTAAGGCTGTAATTAAAGATAGAAACATATAGAAATTACGCCTTCCTAAAATCAATATTAAATTTGAAAGGCTTGAAAAAACCAATAAGTCTAGAACAATATTACTTGGATATAAATGTAATTTTATGAATTCCTCCTTTTTGACTTTAAATCTAATTAGTCAATTATCTATTTCCTCATTTACTTTATCAATCCACCATTGTATATAAACTTTTAAATGTTGAGATGTGGCTTCAGCCTTAGCCTTTGTTGCCATTTCAATCGCTGTGACTAAATCTCCTTTTGCTTCATATGTCTTTGAGATTGACCAAAGAGTGATGGCTTTATCATTTGGATCTAAGTGGGAGTTAAAGTTCTGATTGTCTATCTTAATTGCTTCCATAAATTTTTGGTTTCCCTTTTCTGTTTGACCAATCAGTAGATAAATATTTGCAATATTTCTTAGATGTACGACTTGTTCAGAAGTCGGGACATTCATAAATTCAAGCTTTGGTAGTGCTTCTTTTATAATATTATGTGCTTCATGTTGCTTACCGGTATTTAAAAGAACTTGAGCATAGTTAGATACCATTTCTGAATCGAAATACTCAGGAATAGAATATAGATAATTGTATAGCTCAATTGATTGATTATACATGCCATAAAGCGAATAACCTGTACTCGCAATGTTATTTAGATGTGATTTTGATGGAGGTCGTGAAAAAAAATGGGTTAGTAATCCTGTGATAACTGATGTAAAAGCAATCAATAATATTATAAAAACGAAACTTTTGGACCAGTGTAGATTATTCCATATAAGGTAAAAAAGAAGATTAAACGCCCACAAAAATGTAGCTAGACCTAGAAAAAATTCACCTAATTCAACATTAGAAATCTTTGGAAAGGCTAGGAGAAAATAGGGGACCAGTAAAAAAATTGGAATAAGTTTTATGGGTATTAGCGGCAGACCAACTTTTAAAAACCATACTGTTACTTTTATTAACCAAATAGAAATAATTATGGACAGGACAGACCAAAATATGACTGAGTAACCTAAAATATAATGTAATCTCCTTTTAATAAAGTAGAAAGTATCCATATTGTGTATTGAAAGTTCGTTTTGATAGTTAATTTTTGTTAAGGGATAGGGGGTGGAAAAGTTAAATATGCGTTGTCCCCAACTTATTTCCTCACCTCCAATAAACATTGCTGTTAATGCTAAAAGCATCCAAATAATTTTTTGGGATCTATTGCCGAACCTGAAAGATATAATAAATAACAATAAACCAGAAATTATATAAAATACTGCAGTTCCATATTCGATCCAGTTATCTTCATGTAATATTTTTGAATAAACTACAGGCTTGAAATATAAAAGATAATATGCAGAAGGTAATGATATAAAGGAAATTAAGATATAAGGAGTTATATTATTAAGGTTAAAGTTAGATATACTTTTCACTTTCAAATTGATAATTTACGAAAAACAGCAGCATTTATACTATATCATTTGATAAAATGTTTTGTCAATTTTGTCGTAGACAGGCTCCAAGAAGAGACCTTTTAGTTATTATTACCGAGGTGGTATGATATTTTATACATTGCCAACTCAGGCGGGAAAACGCGACGTCGAACAATTCAATCGATGGTTACTAGGGATGGTTTCCGGGCACAGGTTGGTTTGGATAGACCTCAGGAAAGAACCATTGAGAAAGGGCAATAAGCTCCTTACTGACTCGTTCTTAGAACGGCATCCTGACGCTAAGCTTATCTATGAGCGCGAATTTTACGGGAATATGTTCTTGTACGGCTATGATTTACTCTGTTGCAAAGATAGAGAGAAATTCCCTTCTTAACGTAGAATTTAATAAAAGGTGCAACGAAGGATTTACAGCATCTTTAAGGAGGTAATTAGTGGTAATTAGCGATAAACACAAATACCTTTTTGTTGAATTACCACATACAGGTTCTACTGCTATCAGTAAAGAGCTTTGTGAAAACTATGATGGAGTAACAGTATTGAGCAAACACGCTCGTTACAATCAATTCCTAAAAATCGCTACCCCTGAGAGAAGAAGATATTTTGTTTTTTCATGTATGAGGAATCCTTTGGACGAAGCTGTTAGCGTGTATTTCCGATATAAGACTAATCATAAGGGGAGATATACAAATCCTGCAAAATGGAAGCGGAATGGAGGATCTGTTTCAGATTATAGCTTAAAAGCATTTAACTTTGTGCACAGAAACAACGCAGATTTTCCTGCTTTTCTGAAGAGGTTTTATAGAAAACCTTATGATGATTGGAGCAACCTGGCTCATAAAAAATTTGACTTTATAATTCGCTTTGAAAATCTCCAGGGTGATTTTTCAAAAGTGCTTGACCTATTGGGTATAAAGCAAATTAGGCCTCTCTCTGTGGTGAATAAAACTGCTGAAAGGGGTGTTTTCTGGTCCTATTACCCACCTGAGATCTATGATTATACAAGAAGGATATTCGGCCCCTTCATGAAGGAATGGAATTACGATTTCCCGTCGGAGTGGGGAGAAAAACGTATTCCTCTGTTAAGTCAGGTAGAGTTTCGCTTATTGAGAATTCTGAGAGTGGTCTACTGGAGAATTTTTGGGGAGTTTCTATTTGACTAAAATCTTAAATACAGCAAATTCTCATTTATGCAATTTTCATCATGTTCATGCTTCCAACAATATTTACATTACGGCAACATGATAGGCCAATCACTTCGTCCTGCTCGTTTGAGTGAGGTTGTACAACCATAGATATAACAGAGTTTATCTTTATTTCATGTATGGTTCTCTGTTTTTACGTCTACTTCGGCTATCCTCTATTGCTGGAAGTGTTAGGTATTATCCGTCGGCGTGATGTTAATAAGAAAGATACCATCCCATTTATCAGTGTGATCATTGCTGCTTATAACGAGGAAAGCACTATTACCGAAAAACTAGAGAATACACTTAGTCTAGATTATCCAAAAGATAGACTAGAGGTAGTTGTTGCATCCGATGGCTCAACCGATAAGACTGAGGAAATCGTAAGTCGGTATGAAAATCAGGGCGTTCGGCTGTTGCCGCTCTCGCGCTCCGGGAAGCTCGTAGCACTCGATCAAGCCGTAAAACAGGCCAGAGGCGAGGTCCTTGTATTCACTGATGCCAATGCCATCTTAGAGGAGCGAGCATTACGAGAATTAGCTAGTAATTTTTATGATCCCGAGGTGGGAGGGGTTTGCGGCAATCAAAAGTACCGACTAGAACAAAATCCAAATGGTGATTGTGCCAGTGAGGGTGAGAACCTTTACTGGACATACGACAAATGGATTAAGCAATTAGAAAGCAAACTGGGTAGCACCATTGCTGCAGATGGCTCGATCTATGCTATTAGAAAGCATCTTTTTGTGCCTATATCCGATCCAGCACAGGCAGATGATTTTGCCATCTCGGCAAGAGTAGTAACACAGGGTTATCGCTTGGTCTATGAGCCGGAAGCGGTTTCATATGAAAATCCGCCTATCTCAAGCGACTTAGAATTCTGGCGTAAGGTACGTGTGGCAAATCAAAGCATGAATGGGATTCTACATCTGAGAGAAGCATTAAATCCATTTAAATATGGATTCTACGGCATTGAATTACTTTCTCATAAAGTGCTTCGTTATTTGGTACCTTTCTTTCTACTTATTGCATTCGTAATTAATATCTTGCTATCCCTAGATTCAGACTTTTACAAAATCATTTTACTCTTACAAATACTTTTTTATGTTCTTGCATTTATAGGGTATAAGGCTCGAAACCTAAATTTGGGAAGGGTAAAAATATTTTATGGTCCTTTTTACTTTTGTTTAGCCAACATCGCAGTTTTATTAGGTGCAATATATCTAATTAGCGGAAAGAGAATTACCACATGGTTACCAGAAAGGGAATAACTTGTCATGAAATGATGATTATAATTAAAAAACTTTATCCTATTAAGTAAGTTTTTTGCAGTATTTGCATGATAAAATGTGTGTTGTAAACCTTGGCTATACTTAAAAAAAATTGTATGACTAAAGAAATGGGCGTTCTCTGAGGTATATGTGTAGAAAATTTCTGTACTCATTCATAACTTTTCTGTTAGTTGTAGCAATACTTGAAATATTTTCTTTTCTTTTTATTAAGTTATATGCGAAAGATCATTATGAAGATATTTTTTGGTATGATTATGAGAAATATATTGCTAATATACCCGACAGTTATATCGAAAAATTCCGAAAGTATTCTTATGATAAAGATCTTGGATGGGATGTAACCCCAAACGTAAGCAGAACCGACACTAATACTGCAGGTTCTAGTTGGACCCAAACCATAGATCCAAAAGGGTCTAGACATAATTCTTTTACAGGTGATAAAACTTTTATTTCAACTTATGGTGATTCATATACATTTGGTCATGAGGTAAATGATGATGAAACCTGGGAGTATTATTTATCACAACAAACTAATACCAACGTACTAAATTTTGGCGTTGGAGCTTTTGGCGTAGAACAAAGTTTTCTAAAACTGAAAAGAAATTTTGGTAAAGGCATTAAAACTCCCATAGTTATATTGTCCATTTGGTCAGGGGAAATTCACAGGTTACATAACATGTACCGGCCGTTTTTTAGAAAGGTAACGGGTATGAAGCTGGCTTTAAACCGATTGTTATAAAAACTGATGAGGGCTTTAAGCTGATTGAGAATCCACTTCAAAAAATCAATAGCCGTCAAGATATCCTAGGTGCTCTTCATAAAGCTATGGAGCATGATTTATGGTTTAAGTCAAGGAAGATTAAGAATGAATTCCCCTATTCTTTTCGGATAACGGAACTAGTCCTCGTGATTTTACGAGATCAACACAAGTTGCGATATAATCAATGGAAGGACCCGGAAACAATTGGGAAATTGGATTACCTTATAAACTTATTCTACAATCATTCCCAAGAAAATGATTACCTTCCTGTCGTCGTATTTATACCTGATCACACTGAGCTCAAAAATCGTCGGAAAAGTTTTCCAACTTCATATGCTGAATTTCTTAAAGATACGATAAAGAAATACGATAAAAAGAGAATCTCCTTCGTGGATGTATATGAAAAAGAATTTGATGAAAGATACTTTAACATAAAGGAATTTGGAGGACATACATCTACTTATGGTAATCAAATAATAGCACAGGAGATTTATGAAGCTATTAATAAGTCACTCGCTGAATTGCAGAGAGGTAAAGACGAACCAGTGGATTATTAACGAATTATAATTTTAATTCTTTTGATGAAGAACGAAATATTAAAAAAAGTTGCATTAGTTTTATCCTCACTTTTATTAACACTGATAATTCTCGAAATAATTCTGAGAGCTTTTATACACCCTTCCGAAATATCCTATGGAACTTTATTTGAACGTGAACTTCCTCCTCATAAAGTAATACCAACAAGGTCTATCAATAATTCCGAGAGAGGACTAAAGAATAACATATTAATTGTTGAAAATAGAAATATATCAAGATCGGACTTAACTTCTGTCACCAAACGGGACCCGTTGTTAGGATATACAGCTAAAGAAAATGCAAAATCCCCTAATGGATGGTGGCAGAGTAATAATATAGGCGCTAGGGCTAGTTATGATATTGCCAAAGAAAAGCCATGGGGAAAGAAGCGAATGCTTGTATTTGGAGATTCTTTTGCAAATGGTAGCGGGGTTCCGCAAGAAGATACATGGACATACATATTGAATTCAGAAATTAATGAATTAGAGGTAATAAACTTCGGCTTGGATGGTTACAGCATGGGACAATCCTATTTAAGGTATCTAAAAATTAAAAACAGTGTTGATTATGACTTTCTTCTACTAATGTTTGTTCCAAGTGATGACTTATGGCGAGAAATAAATACCATTAGAGCATTAGCTGGATGGAATTCCTATACAGTAATGCCACGTTTCATAATAAAACAGGGGAAATTGGAGCTTATTAAAAGTCCTTATGAGTCAGGATCAATGGTGTACAAAAAAAATAGAGATAACCTCAGCGAGGAATTGAGGAGCCATCTATTAAGTTACGATCGTTTTTATTTTAAATCTAAATATGAATCTCCATGGATAATCGGCAATTCAATTCTTTACAAATTGATTGCTAGGGAATATTATATTTTTAAGTTCAACCGTTTAAAGAATTGGGGGATGAATCCTAGTTCTGAGTCTAGTCGAGTGACAAAAAAAATATTTGATACCATGAATAATGACGTAAAGAAAGATGAAAAAAAATTTGTGCTGGTTATTCTTCCTACGCATGATGATATATCAAAACTTAGATTTGATTCTTCTTTTCGAGAAAAATGGTATAAACAAGTTTCATTCCACTGTTCAGGTATTGAGATTTGTATAGATTTATCAGAAGATATGTTGCAACAACCTCAAAATTTATTAGATAAGGGTTATGATGGGACACACTATGGACCAAAAGCTAATAGATTAATATCTGAATTAATAAGAAAACATGTTATTAATGTGTTAGAGTTTTAATTCTATTTAAATATATTGAACTGTTTGTCTGTTGGTGTATCTTTAGTTTCAATCTAGTTACATCAACTTAAGAAATAAAAAAAATAAAATTTTCTTCAAACTAAATTATCTACTTCTTAAAAGGATAGTATAGTTAAATTCAATATTGAATTGCAATGATCAGTCTTGATAGTTTCACGAATTGTTTTATAGTAATACCTGTCGAGCTGAATAGTAATCTCTATAATTATAACTATGAAAAATGAAAATATAATTGTCTCACATACTGTTCGATCTAGCACTTAATTAGGCAGTAAATTTGGCTAAAGGGGTGATTCTT
>Ga0209324_10003260_pt1 | contig 11155 bp, 13 predicted proteins | sample Rifsed19ft3_FD_184015 | JGI IMG/M metagenome (GOLD analysis project Ga0209324, IMG submission 184015) | Soil microbial communities from Rifle, Colorado, USA - sediment 19ft 3 (version 2) | ecosystem: Environmental > Terrestrial > Deep subsurface > Rock core/Sediment | place: Rifle, Colorado...
GCTAAAGGCAGTCTTTGGCAGAACCATCATCAAATCGATTAGCAAAGGATGAAAATAACCAAGAACATGTGATGAGGCAGGTGAGAACACAATCCCATCTAAGCACATTCCCATCTACTGATAGAACAGAAAAAGATATAAAGATAAATACTATCTATTGCTAATAATAAGCTCTGAAAAAAATGAGTAACCCTTTTTTTAAATTAGTTCGAATATTTCTTATAAAAAAACTTTTGCTTTGTTTTAGATAAATATAGTATTCTAGTGATGAAATCTAATGAGTATTCAATTTTCCCAAAAGAAATATGAGGAATACGCATATGTGTTGGATTTTGTTCAGAGAGGCAAATCTAAGATAATCAAAGGGCGAGAAGGACCTATAGTCCAAGCTATAGGTGAAGATAGACTTATTCTACTTGAGATATTAACACTATCAGGTGTTGATTTAGAAGTTTGTGAACGAATTAATATTGGTATTGGTAAGGATAGCCGTACAAAGATTGCTAGTGTTCTTGGAAAGCTAACTTATGAAGATCTTTCTCCAGATGCTGTAAATGAGCTTGAGCGAGTTGTTGAAGTTTTAGTCAAGAATAATGAGAAAACATATATTGATATTATTAATCGACTTCAACCTGTTACTCCAAGGCTACACGCTTTAGAGCTTATTCCAGGAATAGGTAAGACATATATGAATCAAATGATTATTGCTAGAAGTCGTTCTCTTTTTATTAGCTTCGAAGATATTCAAACGAGGGTTGGTTTACGAGAACCATCTAAACTTATTGCTAAACGTATAATTGAAGAAATAACAGGCAGTTCACGAATAAACATTTTTGTTGGCAGATAACAAAAGCTTCCCTTACAGGTATTATTAATGAATAAAACAAAGAGACTTGGTCAACATATTCTAAAAGATGTCAAAATAATTAAAAAAATAGTCGCGGCAGCACAAATTTCAGAGAATGATATAGTTTTTGAGTTAGGATCAGGAAGAGGAGACTTGACTGAAGTATTATGTAAATCTTCTGGAAAAGTAATATCAACTGAAATTGACTATAATTTGTTTCTAATTACCAAAAAAAGGTTAGCAAAATATGAAAATCTTGAATTGATCAATTGTGATGCTCTCAAGACAAACTATGATTTTAACATTTTTGTTTCAAATATACCTTACTCGAAATCAAGAGAATTTGTAGAATGGTTAGTGAAACATAATATTGAACGTGCAGTTGTAACTGTTCAAAAAGAGTTTGCAGAAAAAATCATTGCAAGACCAAATGCCAAAAACTATAGAGCATTAACTGTTATATCACAAGGATTTTTTTTTATAGAACGTCTTTTTGATATAAATAAAACATCTTTTGATCCAATCCCTAAAGTTGATTCAACAGTTCTTCTATTTAAACGAAGAGAAGTGAATAAAATAAACTCCCAAGTAGTTCTATCTTTGAAAAAACTTTTTTCATTTAGAAGTAGAATATTATTATCTGCAATAAAACTACTATTAAGGGATGATAAAGATTATCAACATTTCCTAAAAATATGTAATTCTAATCTATTCAATAGACGAATTGAAAGCTTGAACATAGATGAGGCTTTTACCGTGGCCGAAATTCTAGCTGAGATAAAAAATGAATATCCATAAAAATGAAGTATATCTTCCTTCAGAAGATACTTTATTATTAGATTATGCTGTAAGAAAATACAAGTTCAATATGGTTCTGGAAATTGGTACAGGATCAGGCATAGTCTCTCTTGAACTATCTAAAAGAAATAATGTTGTGGTAGCTATAGATGTTGATATTAATATTATATTAAGATTACAAGAAAGTTGTAAATATATTCACAATATGAATTTGATCTGTTGCGACTCTGCTTCTCCTTTTATTGATGGAGTTTTCGATATGATTGTTTTTAATCCTCCATATCTCCCTTCAGATGAAATAATTGATATTGCAGTTGACGGAGGTCAAAAAGGCATAGAAGTTACAAAATATTGGTTTAAAGAAGCTTCCAGATGTATAAAGGAAAGTGGTGTGATTCTATTTGTCACTTCATCTTTCTCTGATAATATAGAATTGTTCGAATTTATCAAGAATCTAGGTTATGAAATAAGAATATTGGAAAGAAATAATCTATTTTTTGAAACACTTTTTGTAGTTGAAGTGAGATATGATAACTGAAGAATTATTTTGTTAATATTCTAAATCATATAAATACCATTTTGAAATACTTGACATGACTAAATGAGGATTTGGTGCGAATTATTGGATTTATCAATTGCACTAGTTGAACCATTGTATGAAGTAAATGTTGGACACGTCTCGAGAGTAATTGCTAATTTCGGTTTTAGCAACCTAATATTAGTTGATCCAAAAGTCAATCTAAAAAAAGCTAGAAAATTTGCTTCACACGGTGCGTATGTTTTGGATAATGCAACAATATGCAAATTCAACGATCTAATGAAATTCGATTACTTAATTGGAACCACTGCAATATCAAACTCCAATTGGCCTAATATAAGACGGTCCTCAGTTTCTCCATTATTTATGGCTGAGTCTTTAGCGAAATTTTCTGGATCTGTCTGTCTAATATTTGGAAGAGATACTATTGGTCTTAATTGTCAAGAACTAGATTCAGTAGATATGATAGTAAGCATATCTACAAATCCACTTTATCCAACTCTTAATATTGGTCAAGCTGCTGCTATAATAATATACGAACTTTCAAAACACAAATTAAGAGATCAAAAAAAAATAGCTACTAAAGAACAGAGAAGTTTGATGATGTATCATTATTTAGAACTTATAGACTCTTTGGGGCTTCCAAACTACAAAAAACCGATATTTGAATCAGCTTTTCGAAAACTGACTAATAGAAGTCTACCAACTCAAAGGGAAGTGACTTTACTTATCGGTCTATTTAGGAAATCTAATATGGCTCTGAAGAGACATCAATCTTCTCCAAAACATAAACACATCTCAAAATCTTCTGATCTCTCTTAGGAGTAGGAATTAGAGGATATTTCAGAGTAATCATACTTGGTTGATAGACTCTTAAACTATTTTCTAGAAAAACCTCCTCCAGACTCAAAGATATTTTGCTTTTGTTTTTTGTAATTATTTGTGGCACAACTAATATTAATCTACACCCTCTTTTCAAAACTTTGGCTATTTCACGAATAGCATTTTCATAAATTAGTGATGATTTTAGAAGCATATTTTTAGATTCATCTTCTTCTGGATAATTCTTTAGAGGCGGCAGTAAAATAGGTTCAGTAACTATTCCATCAACCTTAATATTAAACTTACTAGATAATTGACAAACATCAATAGAAAAGAACTTATCTGAAATGTTCTTAAGCATCAAATTATAATTCAAACTCAACCATTTCATATTCCTAACAGATTCGGCTACTCGGTTTTTATCTATATCAGAACCATAAATATCTAATCCTAAAATAGCTGCTTCTTGAAGAATGGTACCTATTCCACAGAAAGGGTCAAGAATCTTTCCATTAGAATTTAATCCGGTCAAATTAACCAGTATTCGTGCCATTTTTGGAGAAATGCTTATTCTTGAATCTTGAACTGGTCTACCTAAATCCCTTTTAATGAATTCATTGTTGTCTATTACTTCCAAAGTATTTCCAATGAAATAATTTTCAGACATCTTTACTAATAATATCTCAAATCCATTAATAATGATTCCTTTTTTTAATATAATATCAGAAATAATCTCTTGTTCAAATCCCTTGAACTTATTTTGAAAAATATATTTTGCATTTCTTACACCATCTGATTCTATTCTTTCCTTGAAATATTCCTCTAAAATTGTTTGTAATTCTGAAATATCGTTGTTTCTGTCAGCATATGTTGATATACACCATTTAGCTTTATCACTTATCCAATTGTAGAATTTATAATTATCTAGTTTCTTTTTAATAATAATTTCATCTCTTATTTCCTTATCTTTAAGAACACATTTTATTTCACCTATTTTATATAATCCTCCAGATTTCTTGATTAAATCTCTACTATTCAATGTTTCAGCATTTAAGATGATTACATGTTCTGAACTTTTCATTACTTCATATTTAATTTTATTTTTCTCAAGATAAACAGTGATTTCTGCTAGTGAAAGATCTCCGAAGGCTGTCACTAATATGTATAGCACGTTCTTACATTCAATACAATTATGATAATGGTTTAAATAAATTCTGGCGTCAGGCTTAATTACCAGCCATCATTTCAGATGGACTTAGAAGAGGTCTAAAGATATTGCAAGGAAAAAACTATCGAATCGGAAGCGGGATGGCTACAACAAGTAAGCAATTCCTTCCAGGTACCCCTAATATAAAAATTGCAAGATTTGCTACGGGTGTTGGTAGAACTGATTATAATGTTAAGCTCAAGCTCATAAGTACAGAAAAAGTTCAAATTAGACATAATGCCATTGAAGCTGCAAGAGTTGCGGCTAACAAGAGAATTAGCGATGGTGTTACTGATTACTTTCTTGAAGTAGTGTTATATCCTCATATAATATTGCGTGAAAACAAAATGATCGCCACTGCAGGTGCTGATAGGTTGCAAGAAGGTATGAGAAAAGCCTATGGTAAACCAACTGGCCTAGCTGCTAGAGTTAAGATCGGAGGTGTGATAATGGAGCTTAGCGTTATGAATGCACACCTAACTCAGGCAATGGAATCTCTAAAAGTTGCTGCCAGTAAACTTCCAGCTCCTATGAAAATAGAGAAAACAATTCTGAACTGAAAAATTCTTTAATGAATTATTTACTAATATTTCAACTAATATTATGCTTATCCTTAGAGGATTAATAGAAAATAACAAAAGCTTAATTATAATATCTTTAGTAAAATAAGTAATCATAATAAACGAAGTAAGCATCATAATGAAATTAGATTATAATATGATTACGAGTGAAATAAGTAGAGTTAAACCAAAGACTGTTTTGTTTAGATGTCCAGATGGATATATTAATCTTATTCAAGAGTTAGCTTTTAAAATTGAAGGTGAATACGATGTGCAAACAATTGTTTCTGGAGATCCTTGTTATGGGACATGTGATATATTTGAATCTACAAACAAACTAAGCGTTGACTTAACTTTCCAAATCGGCCATTCTTCATCAAATAAAAACATTGGAAAAAAAAATGTGATGATTAATATTCATGATTATGTTGATTTTAAGAACGTTATAGAATTATCTCTACCTGTTTTTAAAAAATACAAGAAGCTTGGATTATCTACAATAAGCCAATATCTTCATCAACTTGATTTATCCCGGAAAATGTTTGAAGAAAAAGGATTCGAAATATATGTTGGTAAAGCACATGACCACTTGCTTACAGGACAAATATTCGGATGTCGTTTTCATACAGCTTTTAGTATTCGCGATAAGGTAGAAGCAAACGTTTTCTTGGGACAAAGCAGATTTCATGCAATAGGTTTAGCCTTGGCTACAGGTTTAGATACATATATGCTAGACCCATATTCTTTAACTGTTGAAAACATAAAAACTTCTGCTGATACTTGGTATAAGAAAGCTATCTTAAGAATCTACAAAGCTCTCGATGCAGAATCTTTCGGAATAATCATAGGTTTAAAAGAAGGTCAGATGATGTTTAATAGAGCTCTACAAATAAGAAATCACCTATTAAGTCACAAGAAGAAGGTACAGCTTATCTCTTTAAGGGAAATTACTGAGGACAGATTAGCACTATTTCGAGGAGTTGATGCATTTATTCAAACTGCCTGTCCAAGAATATCCTTAGACGGAGAAAGTTTTAGCAAACCAGTTCTATCATTACCTCAGGCTCAAGCACTTTTTGAATTAATGGATGGCAGAGAATTAAATGAGTTCTTGGAAAAATCATGTTGGCTTTGAGATAGATTAAATAATAATAATTATATGACAAATTGGCGAGTAGTATTGAAAAAAATAATAAATGTTATACCTGGAGAAAAAGTTGCGGTAATCGAAGAGTTTAGTGCTGGCAAAGGTACATATCTATTGAATGGCGAAGTATTTTCTCTAAAGCTAGGTGAAGTTGCAATAAACCTAAAAGAGAGGGTTATAACTGTAAATCAAAAACAAGTTGAGAGAATTCCTAAGTATAACGATATAATCACAGGTACAGTAGATTCTGCTCAATCAAATACTATTAATGTTTGTATTGATTCTATTAATGGAAAAGAAAGTAAATCAGGTTTTACTGGAATGCTTCAAGTTGGAGTGGATCGTTCAGGTGCAAGAAGAAGCGGACGGAGAATTACTGTTTGCAAAGCTGGAGACATAATTAGAGCAAGAATAAAAAGTGTTTTAAACGCAAATATTCATCTTTCAATTGATAATGCTGACGAGGGTGTAATAGATACCGTTTGTAGCATTTGCGGTGGAAACGTTACTGCAATTAGAGAGAAAGTTAAGTGTGTTGAATGTGGAAGTATTGATGAACGAAAACTTGCATCCGACTTTGTTACATTAACTTCAAAACTTAGGTAAAGATTTTATATTATAATCATATTTGTCTCAGGATAAACTAATTTGAGTGCTAATCTATCACAATATATATGGATGGATGGAGAGTTTGTAAAATGGGCAGACGCCAAAATCCATATTCTTACACATGCTTTGCATTATGGAACAGCAGTATTTGAAGGAATTAGGGCGTATCCATCAAAAGACAATCTCAACATATTCAGATTAAATGATCACATAAATAGAATGATGGAATCTGCAAAAATATATTATTTAGATCAAAAATATAATATTGATAATATATGCAATTCTACTATTGAACTTGTTAAACTGAATAATTTACATTCTAAGACGTATATTCGCCCAATAATATATGTTGGGTACAAAAGCATTGGATTGAATTTTACCGATTTTCCAATAAACGTATCTATCATCGCTATTCCTTATGAAAACTATTTTGATGAACCTTTACTTAGACTGCGAACATCTTCATGGAGAAGATTTTCAGAGCAGTCTACTCCCCCATTAGCAAAAGCATCAGGTAATTATCTTAATTCTGTATTAGGAAAACTGGAGGCTATCAAGGACGGCTACGACGATGCTATTATGTTGGATATTCATGGCCATGTAAGTGAAGGGACTGGCGAAAATATTTTCATAGTAAAAGATAATGAATTAGTAACTCCACCTTACTCATCTTCAATTCTTAAAGGAATAACGAGAGACACTGTTATTAATTTAGCTAAGGACTTGGGAATAAATATAAGAGAACGACTAATAACACGATTTGAATTATATCAAGCAGATGAATCTTTCTTCACAGGAACTGCGGCAGAGATTGCTCCAATAATTGAAGTAGACCGGAGAATAATAGGCGACGGTAAGCAAGGTGAACTAACCAAAAGAATCAGTATCTCCTACAAGGATGTGGTTTCAGACAATAATCAAAAGTATAGGAAATGGTTAACAAGAATATACTAATCCTGAATTGATAAAGTGAAGTTAATTTTGATTAATCATAGGCCAATTAAAGTTTCTTTTCAAGGTGAAAGAGGTGCTTACAGTGAAGAAGCTGTTATCTGTTTTTTCAACAAAGATGTGATTGTTAAGCCCTGCAAGAATCTTTACGATACTTTTGAATCAGTAGAGAAAAAAACAGTTGATTTTGCAATTGTTCCTGTTGAAAATTCTATTGAAGGTAGTATTAATGAAACCTACGATTTACTTCTATCATCCAATTTAAAGGTGTTCGGAGAAATAAATCTTAGAATAAAACATTCACTAATTGCTTGTCCAGGTGTTGAACCTAAAGATATTAGAACTGTGTACTCTCATCCACAAGCCTTAGCTCAATGTCGTAAATATATTAGAAATTTGGGGTTAAAGCCTGTAGCTACTTATGATACTGCTGGTAGTGTAAGAATGATAAAGCTCAAGTCATCCAAAACTATAGCTGCAATTGCTAGTGCAAGATCTGCTGATATCTATGGAATGAAAATCTTGTTTAGTGAAATAGAAGATAATAAGAATAATTACACCAGGTTCTTCGCTCTTTCTTTTAGCGACTCTTCCCCAACTGGAAATGATAAAACGTCAATAGTATTCACAGCTAAGCATGTGCCAGGGGCTTTATATTCAGTGCTGAAAGAATTTGCAGATAAAGGAATTAATCTAACCAAAATTGAATCAAGACCTACTCGTAAGACTCCTTGGGAATATAATTTCTATCTTGACTTTGAAGGTCATAGAGAAGATGAAAGATGTAAGGCCGTTTTAGAGAGTATTGATGAGAAACGGATGCTGACCAAGATTTTGGGGTCGTATAGTAAGGCCAAATCTGATGATTATCAAACAGCAAATTCTTATTAACATGTCATTAAGCGTTGTGAAGTACATTGGAACTTAAGATAATAGAGAACACTGGTACTAGAATAAGTTTTCATATAGAGAAGGAAGACTTTTCTATTCCAAATATTTTGCATCAGGAGCTTGTTAAAGACCCTAGACTAAAATTTGCAGGAGTTATTCAGAAACATCCAATTCTGAAGAAATATCTATTGACGATTGAATCAAAAGAATTGGATCCGATTGAAGTAATGATTGATTGTTGTGAAAAGGCAATTAAGAATGTTGAATTAATAGAAAAAGAGATTAATAAAGCATTGGAGAAGCTGAAATGAAGTTTTGTCCAAATTGTGATACGCGTTTAAAACTTAGACAAGATAAGAACGATCGTGGTGTGATTATGAATTTGCATTGTGAACGATGTAATTTTACAGTTCCATCTGAAACAAATGTAACCATATCTGAATCTGATAATGTTGGAGAGCAAATAAAAGTTGTTAGTGATGAGACTGATATGACACCTCTACCTACAATTGAGGTGGATTGTCCAAAATGCGGGAATAAAAAAGCGTATTGGTGGATGCTACAAACTAGAGGTGGTGATGAACCCACAACTCAATTTTACAGATGTATTAAGTGTAATCATACATGGCGAGAATACTCATGACAGGATTCATCTTCATCTAACATTAACACAATTCTGTTTCTTACTAATTATAATTAAAGATTTAAAAAAAATATCAGATTATTAAGATTAGACCTTAGGCGTAATTGGTTTCGCCAGTTAATTACGATAATTATTATGCTATTGAGGTTAAACCTATAAAATATTCACTATCAACTGTGTGTGCTTATTGCGAAAATTGGAATAATTCTAGCTGTGGTCTAATTACGCCTATGGTCTATTATTAATCAAATCTCATCTTAAGATGATTTAATTATTCGCAATATCTCTATCATGAATAATTTAACCATTTACATGAAGTAATAACATTCTAATCTGAAAATGTATTACAATATTTAGTGCCTGATGAGTTTATGTATTGTAGAAATATGTATATGTTTTATTCTTCACATCTTGAATATATTATTATGATCGAGAAAAGAGTTGAAGAATCTGGATGTTCCAGTTGCGGAGAATATCAGTAAGATGGGCTCAACATTTCTTTTCAAAGTACATGGAAGCGAAATTATTCTATCTATTAGGAAACTAGTAAGAGAATCATTATAGATCTAAACAATAAACCATTTTGAATAAAAAAGTTTATATGGTTTTGAAAATTCGCCTAGCGAAGGAAGAATTTAAATGAGTAAGAAATCTGGAAATAGTTGGAAATACACTTGTAACTGTGGATTCGAAACACTACAAATTGGAAGTGCAGTATCACATATCAATTCACACAAAGATCATAAGTTACTAAGAACAGAACTATAAGGAAGTCAATGTTAAATCATTTAAACGTAATTTCTGATAGTAGTAAGTTATCAGACTACTATACAATATTCAATCAATTAAATTGATATGAATTATTAAATGGTCATAGACTAGATTCGAGCTTGTTAAGCTCATTCCACAATTCTTTTGGTAATTTGTCTCCAACAGAGTTGAAGAACTCTTTTATCTGATCAACTTCCTGAGTCCACTCTTCAACATTAACATTTAGCAAATCATTCACAACATTCTCTGGTAGATTAAGCCCCTCTAGATCCAGCGATTCAGCTGTAGGAACATACCCTATCTGTGTCTTGATAGCTATTCCTTTACCATTAACCCTATCGTTTATCCATTTCAACACACGTATGTTCTCTCTGAAGCCAGGCCAAAGAAAATTGCCGTTACTATCTGTTCTGAACCAGTTGACATGAAATATCTTAGGCGGATTCTTGACGCGTGTACCCATATCTATCCAGTGCTTAAAGTAATCACCGATATTATAACCGCAGAAAGGTCGCATAGCCATCGGGTCTCGACGAAGACGTCCTACATCTCCAACTGCAGCGGCAGTTGTCTCAGCGCCCATAGTAGCGCCTATGAAAACTCCATGAATCCAATTGAAGGATTCATATACTAATGGAGTAAGTTTAGAACGTCTACCGCCAAAAAGGAAAGCTGATACTGGGACGCCATTTGGATTTTCCCATTCAGGCGATAAAGAAGGCATTTGTTTCATTGGTGTTGTAAAACGAGAGTTTGGATGAGCCGCCTTGTCATTTCCAGATAACCAATGATTTCCTTTCCAGTCAATCACACCACTTGGAGTGCTATCCGTCATATCTTCCCACCAAGGATTTCCTTGACCTGTGATCGCCACATTTGTGAAAATAGTGTTCTTTCTGATAGTCTCAAGTGCATTTGGATTGGTTTTAGCATTAGTTCCAGGAGCCACCCCGAAGAGCCCCGCTTCAGGGTTAATCGCTCGAAAATTCTCTCCGTCACCATGAATCCAAGATATATCATCACCTATAGTGAGAATACTCCAATTACTATATTTCATAGGAGGCTTTAACATTGCTAAGTTAGTCTTCCCACTCGCACTAGGAAAAGCAGCGCAAATGTAAGTTACTTTACTATCTGGACTCTTTAACCCAAGAATTAGCATATGTTCTGCTAACCATTTCTCCTCTCGTGCTTCGACACTCGCCAAGCGCAGCGAGTGACACTTCTTACTTAGGAGTGCATTACCACCATAACCTGAACCTATACTCATGATTAGTCTTTCTTTAGGGAAATGACAAATGTAACGTTTATCTGGGTTAACATCTCCAAGTGAATGGATGCCTTTTACAAATACATCAGAATCACCCAGCT
>Ga0209324_10003267_pt1 | contig 11141 bp, 12 predicted proteins | sample Rifsed19ft3_FD_184015 | JGI IMG/M metagenome (GOLD analysis project Ga0209324, IMG submission 184015) | Soil microbial communities from Rifle, Colorado, USA - sediment 19ft 3 (version 2) | ecosystem: Environmental > Terrestrial > Deep subsurface > Rock core/Sediment | place: Rifle, Colorado...
TCATAGATAATATGCTGGTCGAAATGAATACTTAGCAGCTAAAGCCTCAGCGTTTGTAAAGATAAAGGGGGAGGTAATTGAATGTTTCAGAGAGTTTATATCCAGATACTTGACAATCCATTAGAGGAAGTTGTCTTTCACAAAGAAGAGTTTGAGCATTCTTTAACAAACAGGCAGCTTGCAGAGGAGCTCAGGAAAGAGATGGATTATTCTTATCCAACAGTTGTATATGTGGAGTACATAGACCTTTTTATGGATGATGAAGAAGAGTTCGATGAGATAAGGAAGCTTTTAAAATTAGGTCTTATAAATACCCCTGTCATCTTGATAAACGGAGTAATTAAGATACAGGGTGGTATACCAAACTCAGTAATCAAAAAAGAAGTAGAGGTTCTGCTTTCTTCAGGACCTGTTCATTAGCCCGTTTACTTCATAAATTTTAAACCAATGGCGGATATAGTATTTTCGCTCATTCTAGTCCCGATAAGATCGGGACTCCGAGGCTTTTGCCTCTTTATATTAGAAATATTCTTAATGGAATATCAGCAAAAAAATCCGCTCAAATACTACATCCGCCACTGATTTTACTACGAACCAATAACTACTAAACTACTTACTACTTACTACTTACTACTTACTATCGGATAGCATTTTCTTTACAGTAGGGAAAAGCCGCATATGGGTGTGGGGAAGAAAGAGGGCAGACATATATTCTTCCATAAATCCTCTTGAAACAGAGAGCTCTATATATGTCATCTTTGAGGCAATGATACCAGCCTCCTGTCTCAGTCCTTTGGAAATAAGGCATAAATATGCGCCTGTGACGCAGGCATTTCCGATGAAAAAAAACTTTTCTCTCGGGATATCAGGTAACATTCCCAGGATAATTGCTTTATCAACATCGATACAATTACCGAATCCACCAGCAATGTAAACCCTTTCTATCGCATCAAATCCAAGGCCTACTTCTTTTAAGAGCAGGGAAACACCGGCATAGATTGCTGCCTTTGCCCTAAGGATATTTTCTATATCAACCTCTGTCAGGACTACCTCTCTGCTGTTATCTCTAAAAAAGAGGAACTCTGGTCCTTCGAAACCTTCCCTTATCCTGTCTGTTTTGATTTCTTTAACAAATTTTCCTTTCTGGTCTATTACACCTTTCAGGAACATCTCTGCTATTGCGTCAATCATGCCAGAGCCACATATTCCCGTTGCCTTTACATCGCCTATGACGCCGAGTGCTGGTTCGAATGTAACAGGGTCAATATTTACTGACTCTACAGCCCCCTCTGTTGCCCTCATGCCATGTCTTATTCCGCTTCCCTCAAAACATGGGCCTGCAGAACAGGCAGCAGTCACAAGCCATTCTTTGTTTCCTATAACAATCTCTCCGTTTGTTCCTATATCCATAAAGAGAGCTATCTCACTCTTTCTATGCATCTTCGAGGCGAGTACTCCTGCAACAATATCACCTCCGACATAACTTGCAATACAGGGCAAGGTGAAGACAGGGGCTCTCGGATTTGCTTTGAGTATGGCAGTTTCTGCCCTCCATCGGGGGAAAAAATTCACTGTTGGAACATAAGGCTCTTCTCTTATGTAAGCAGGGTTCAGTCCCCAGAAAATATGGGTCATTGTAGTATTGCCAGCTACAACAACAGATTCAACATCTTCTTTATTTATGGAATGTCTTTCCAATAAAGTTGATGAGAGATCATTAATATCAGTAATCACAGCATCCCTGAGTTCATTGAGTCCTCCACTTTCAGTAGCATAGACAATACGTGTAATGACATCATCCCCATATCGCATCTGGGAATTATATGTAGAACCTGTATCCATGAGGGCTCCATCTGTAAGATTTGCAAGATAGACAACAACAGTGGTTGTCCCTATGTCCACTGCAAGTCCATATCTGTCCTTTTTTGTATCAGCAGGTGAGATATAGACAACATCATTGCCAACAGTGTATCCGAGAGTTACTTCCCACTCTGAATCTCGTAGTGACTGTGCAATGGATGAAACAAACTCATGAGCAAATCTCATTCCTATCATATCTTTCTCTTCCAATGACCTTCTGAGCCTTTCAAGGTCGCTGATGTTGTCCTCAATTGTTGGAGGTGTAAGGGTTAAGGTAATTTGCCTTACTATAGGAGATATGTTTGCCTCGAGGAATTTCAGCAATTCAAGGAGGTCGCCTGACTTTGACAGGGCAATTCTGTCCCCTATAACGAGTTTTGATTCCTTTGGAATATCAATGAAGATGTTTCCTCGCGGAACGGTCTGACATGCAAGGGTAATTCCTGCCTTTATATCACGGGGTTCGAGTTTTCCTGGTGAAGCAATCCTGCTCTTTCCTTCAAGGATCCTGACACGGCATTTACCGCATATCCCTTTACCCCCACATGAGGAAACAAGGTATATGCCATTCTTCTTCAATGCCTGAAGCAAATTTTCCCCTTTAGATGTCTGTAGGGTTATTCCTGTTGTTAATTTAATGTCCATAATTTACTTTAGGATTCAAGGGGTCAAGGATTCAAGGGTTCAGGTGCCGATAAACTATCGGTAATCAAATACCTCAAAAGCCTCCATAACCAACCGTTACCTTATTGCCTTCAACAATGACAGGAACTTTTCGGACACCGTCTGAATATTTGAGCATCTCATTTAATTTATTGTTTTCCAGTTTGACATCATAATATTCAGCCTTATCTCCATAGGCCAGCCTGGCCTTTTCAGTAAAAGGTCAGTTAGCCTTTCCATAGATAGTAACCTTTTCTCCCATATATTTACCTCCTGATGCTATGAAAAATCATTAAATGATTCTAATCAAAAAATTAATTAAGAACCATTATAGCAAACCTGGTAACAAATATTAAAATTCTAAATCCTCATAATAATCATCTTCAATTCCTGGTCGCAGGATATGGTATTTGAGCGGGTTTTTTTGACGATAGTCCATTTGACAATATTCTAATATAAAGAGGCAAAAGCCTCGGAGTCCCGATCTTATCGGGGCGAGAATGAGCGAAAATGCTATATCCTGCGATCAGGATCCCCTGTGCTATAATCTTTTTGTAGGATGACAAACAATAAGGATAAAGGACCTCGGAGAAGAAAAAAGATTTTACTGATTATTCTGTCCTTCCTTATTTTTTTATTCATAGGATTTTATTTTCTCATTCAAACTCCAGCCTTTATCAACTTTCTTGGTACTACTATAGGAAGCAAGCTTGGTTATAGAATCAGTGTACAGAGCATTTCTTTTTCTCCCGGGCTGAAAGGAGAAATCTCAAACCTGGAGGTTACGAGATTAAAAAATGGTGTTTTGTCTTTTATTACCCCTCATATTGACTTCAAAGGAAAAATCAGGATGCCTCTCAAAGGAGAGGTGGAAAAGATAACATTAACGCAGCCCAAATTGGTATTTCGTTTTGAAAAAAAGAAGAAGCTTGACCTCTCTTTTATAAAAAAGCTTCCCCCTGTTCAACTTTTAAACATACAAAAGGGAGAGTTTGAGCTTTCCTTTGCCTCTTCTCCCCAAACAATCAGGATTACTGATATTAATCTCGAGATAAAAGAATTTTCTCCTGAAAAGGGAGGAAAGATGACTTTTAAAGGTCTTCTTCATATTCTATCACGTGATGGGAAAGACATTGAAGGAAGTGGGAGTATCAAGGCTCAGTTTAATCTTACCAGTCTTTTCCCGAGACCTTCAGGAAAAGGTTTTTTTGAATTCAATATAGATTCAGGGTCTTACCATTCTGCTTCATTCAAGACCATGGTGCTCAGATTACCTGTCTTTATAGATAAGGAAAAAATGGATATTGATTCAGTATCTCTAAATTTAGATTCCCTGACGTATAAAAGAGACGGCAAAGATACAATACTGAGGAATTTAAAATTTCAAACTTCTTTTCTCTATGACTTCAAAACAGGCGCAATGAACTCTCGCATAATAGAAGGCAAGGTCTCGAACTTAGGGTTTTTAAAAGGCTCTCTCCAGGGCACCCTCCGTGATGATTTTCCCTGGAGGGCATCCTTTGAAGCTTCCTCGATAAATTTTGAGAGTATTTACTCCCTTTTTAAACCTCTTTTCCCTACAGACTATCAGAAGTGGTTTATCAAAGGAAATGGTGTTATCGAGACACATCTGAAAGGAAATTATACAGAGAAAAGACTCTCATGGGCCGGAGACATGATTCTCCATTTCAAGCAAGGTGAGTTCAGTTCTTCAGACGGGACAAAAGCTGCCCAGGGGATAGAGGGAAAGGTGATACTGAAAATTCATTCTCCATCACCAGACAAAAAGGGCAATTTCGAACTTTCCTCTGAGATAGGGGAAGGAGAACTTCTCTGGGGAAAATACTATAATAATTTTTCAGGGGAAAGGATTAAATTTTTTTCACAAGGCAGTTTTTTTTTGAACTCCCCCAGAAGCCTGGAATTTCAGGGTTCTCTTGATCTATTCGGAACAGGTGAATACACCCTTTCAGGGCTAATCCAGAAGGATGAAACTCTTCTTTCCTTAAAAGCCCAGAGAGTTTCCCACAATAAGATGTTATCCATTTTTAAAGATTATCTGAGCCAGAACTTTCCTTCTTTCTCGAATGTCCAATTTGAGGGAAATTCTCAATTGGATATGAGGACAATTAGAAAAGGGGAAAAAGTTTTCCTTGAAGGAGTCCTTGAGATGAAAAATGCCTCTCTCAGGATTCCAAATATGTCACTGTCTATAAATCAATTAAACCTGATGCTACCCTTTGATCTCTTTTACCCGTCTTCCTCTGAGCATTTGCAGGAAAATGGGAAGGGAGAGGTTGGTTATTTAAGGATCAGGACATTGGAAAAGGAAAAGATAAGATTAGAAGGTTTGTCTGTCCCCCTTATTCTCTCCCGGAATAATTTAACCATCCCTGAGGATGTGTCAATATCCCTTTTTGGAGGAAGACTCAGTATCTTAAATTTTAAGGGAGAAGATATCCTTTCATCAACAAAGCGATTTGATTTTGGCTTGAAAATACAAGGAATGGATCTGAATTCATCGAGTCAGAACCTAAAGAGGATGAGTTTATCCGGTCTTCTTGAAGCAGATTTCCCTGAAGTGAGGTATCAGGAAGGCAAATGGTCTTTTCAGGGGGAGGCAGTGGCAACGATTTTCGGGGGAAAAGTTGAAGCAACAAACCTTTCTGCAAGAGATCTTTTTTCCCGATCAAGAAAGATTGGTGTTGATATAATTTTTAAAAGTATAGACTTGGAAAAAGTTACTGAAAATATTAAGATAGGCAAAATGACCGGAATAATACAGGGCTCCTTAAAAAATCTTGAGATAGAATATGGCCAGCCATCCCGCTTCATTCTCGATATAGATTCTGTTAAGACTTCTGGAATTCAACAGAAAATCAGCGTGGATGCTGTGGAGAACATCTCAATACTGGGTACCGGCTCCGAAGCCATTGGTGGAATATTAAAGACCGGGATACGGAGTTTTTTTAAAGAATATCCTTATAGCCGGATTGGTATCCGATGCACTTTAGAAAACGACAAATTTTCTGTCAGGGGAAAGATTCTTTCAGGCGGCAATGAATATTTAGTGCGGCGTGCCTTCTTAAGGGGCATTGATATAGTAAATCAAAATCCTGATAATGTTATCAGCTTCAAAGATATGCAGGAAAGGATTTCAAGGATATTGACAGCAAAAGAAGAAAAAAGATCTTAAAGGAGGTAAGTATGAGAAAGAAATACAAATTTTTAAACCTGGGGTTCATTATCTTCATAGCTGCATGCGTTACAGTGAACATCTACTTTCCAGCGGCTGCAGTGCAGAAAGCAGCAGATGAGATTGTTGAGGATGTGCGGAAAATAGAAAAGAAGGAAGAACAGAAACCTGAGCAGAAACAAATGAATTTATTTCAGGAAATAAAAAGGCTTAGTTGGGGGCCTGCAGAGGCACATGCCCAGATAGATATCAATGTTTCTACTCCTGCCATTCGTGCCCTCAGGGATTCTATAAAGGAGAGATTTCCCCAGTTAAAACCTTTCTATGATAAGGGGAGTATTGGTGAAAATAATGTTGGACTCCTCGAAACGAGAGATGTATCAGGTTTAAACCTTAAAGAAAAGGCTGATCTTAATAGATTAATGGACATGGAAAATAAAGACCGCAAAGCCCTTTATACAGAAATCATGAAGGCAAACAAGTTAGGTCAAGAGAATTTACTCCAGATACAGAAGATATTTGCCAATAGCTGGCGAGAGAAGTCACAGGCTGGCTGGTGGATTCAGAATGATAAAGGGGAGTGGGAGAGGAAGAAGTAAGTAATATAAAAATTAAACTCACTTCCCTGTAATCTTGCTATAGAGTTTCCTTTGTGTCATTGCGAGGTCGTTTCGACCGTGGCAATCTCTTCTTTTGAGATTGTGGAGACTATTCAGAATAAAAATATGGGGTTGTAACCGGGTTTCTATACAGCTTTTGCATATGCCTTTACTTCCTGTTCCAACCGGTCACCGAGCTCTTCAGAGGTAACATCTAAATCATATTGTGCCTGTAGACCAAGCCAAAACTCGGCTGATGTACCAAAAAACTTTGCAAGTCTCAGGGCGGTATCAGCAGTAATCCCCCGTTTTCCGAGAACAATCTCATTAATTCTCCGCGGTGGCACGCCAATATTAAGAGCAAGTCTGTTTTGACTTATACTCATCGGTTTGAGAAATTCTTCCAAAAGCACCTCGCCTGGATGTATGGGATGTAACTTCTCTTTTTTCATGGTACTCCTTTCTAATGATAATCTGTTATTTCTACTTCAAAGACATCTCCACCTTGCCAGGTGAAACAGATACGCCATTGATCATTGATCCTGATGCTGTGTTGTCCCTCTCGGTGTTTACCTGTCTGCTCATCTGTTCATTTCCGATTACAATTATAGAATTGAGGGTTAAACCTTCAAAATTCAATTGACAAAAGGATAAAAACAAGAATGAAAATGAAGGCTTGATGATTTTATTATTTTTTCGCTCCAACCAATGGTTAGGTTCCTTTACTTTCATCAACTTTGATCAACTCAGGCATAATAACACCCTTATTCAAATGTCTTGCAAATCCATCAAGACCCGGAAATAAAGTTGCTGAGTTCATGTTCATTCGATTAAGCTCACGAACTGCATCTTCAAGAAATTGCTTATTGTTAGGAAGCAAAATGAGATAAAGATGCTCTTTTGGATCTTTGTCATCTTCAGTAATTAATTTAAGATTTTCAATAAAGCTTTTCTTAATATCACCAGGAGCAAGGAAAACGCCTTGTTGGATTATAAGCCTCTTATTGAGTTTAAAAGCATTTACAGGATAAATACATGATATTGCTGGCTTACGAATAAATAAAAAATAGTTATCTTTTTTAGGATCAGTGACTACATTTTCAAAAGGAGAAAAATCGTTTTCCTCTTTTTCTTTATCATCAAGCTTCTTAAGGATTCTATCATAAAGCCATTTGGAATCAAATGCCCACACTGCACTCATTTTATCAGGATTTGGAATGGCTTTTTCAAGAGCAAAAAAGAGAGCAGCATAGAACGAATATGTGCTGTCAAGAAGTCGAGTTGCAGTTCCATAATGCTGCATAATCGATAACCATTCAATCTTATCATTTTCATCTGGTCTATATTGGGAATAATTATGAAACTGTCTCTTAAACGCGCGTATCAATCCGTCCTCGATTATTGGAAGTTTATCATAAGCAAGATTCCATATTTCGACCGCAAGACGTTCTATTGCTGTCGTTAAATGCCAATCGGAATCTCTCTGGCCTCGAAATATCCACCTATACCAATTATCTTTCTTTTGGTTATAAAAGGAAATGATATGATCCCACGTTGTGACTCCTTTTTCTATAGTAAATAGACTCTTGTATAGTTCGTTATCTATTGGTTTTTGTCTTATTGGGAGCATAACATTATATTTTATGCTGCTTTTATGTTTTTCTTAAAATAAAATCCTCTGGGGTCCTTAAAACTCATTACGTTGTCGTAACTAACATCGACCACAGTTTTAATATACTCCACTCCCATGATTTATAGAAGTAAAACCCGTTGCTCTTGTTCTTTTGCTGAATAGAACCAAAGCATAAAGTAGCAATATTTCCCCAACGGCAAAGAGGGGCCATTTAAAGGATGTTGGGATGTAGGATGATATTTCTTTTTGGAAAGCGTGGTCTGTTGCCAGTGTTGTAAGCTTTGAAATAAATCCTCCATGGATGATTATGTTTGTATAGTCCCAGATAAAAGTAGAAAAAATGATAGTAGCGCCTGCAAATAATAATATCCAATCAGATAGAGTTATTTTGATTGAATAACCTTTCTGTCGAAAAAACAGGATGCATCCTGCAAGCAATATCATTGTCATCGAGCAAATTATTGGTGCTAAAACAGGCCCTGCCCATACCACTGGAATGAGAAACAGAATATCCCATGTTAAAAGAGAAGGAGGCCAGTTAAGGAGTACCTTAAGCCAGACATAGTAAAAAATATCCCAGATACCGAAGCAGAAAAGGAAATAGGCAAGCTTATCATGGAAATTATTACCCACAACGATACCAAGGGTGATGAGCATGACAATGGTAGAAATCTCTCGCAGATATTCAATAGAAAGCCCTTCGAGAGACATGATCTTTAAAGGAAACATAAATCCTTCAGGGTAGTAAATCTGCCTTAAATACACAACGACTGCAGCTTCCAGAAACCCCATCGCAATCCCGAAAATAATGAGGGAAATGATGCGGGAGTTTACTCTGTTAGATAGTAAACACCTTACGGGGTTTACTTTGGAGCACTTTTTATCCAAGCTCTATAATCTGAGTAATCAGGAACAATGCGTTCATATTCCTCTGTCATTAAGGACGATGAGATCATGAAGTCAGCAGAAGAGCGGTTGCAGGCAACCGGGATGTTCCAGACAACAGCAATCCGCAGAAGTGCCCTTACATCTGTATCATGAGGAAGTGGTTCAAGAGGGTCCCAGAAGAAGATTATAAAATCAATTTCTCCCTCTGCAATCTTTGACCCGATCTGCTGGTCGCCGCCTAAAGGCCCGCTCTGGAGTTTGATGACTTCTATACCAAGCTCCTGCTCCAGTAATTTGCCTGTTGTTCCTGTGGCATACAGCTTATGTTGGGCAAGGAGGTCCTTGTTAAATTTCGCCCACTCCAGCAGGTCATTCTTTTTATTGTCATGTGCTACAAGGGCAATCTTCTTCTTCGGCCCCATTGGTAATGTTTTATATCTCATATAGTCTTACCTCTCTTTTTATTATTTTTATCCTGAACATCAATATTATATCAGAACATTAGTGTTCAAATAAGAGATTGCTTCGGTCTTTGCAACATCGCAATGACAGTCTTGATAAATGTTTACTATACTTCTAAGCCAGTTAATGAAGGAACTACAGCAAGCTACAGGATGTTGAAATATTGTGACATAGGTTTAAGATGGGAAAAATGGTTTGTCATTCCCGCTTGTCCGCACTCAGGCGGACTCGCTGAGGAGAGTCGGGAATCTTTCTTCAGATTCCGAACAAGTCGGAAGAATTCTGGACAAGCCAGAATGACAATTAAGGAAACACTGTAGCTTGTTATAGAGAATATCGAATTTAATGTTAAAATTGCCATGAAAATTTTAAAATGAGTGCAGCAAAAAAGAATATTCTCCTGACAGGGCTTCCTGGAGTTGGTAAGACGACACTTATCAGGAGACTCTCTGAGGAATTGAAAAATTTACACCCTGCTGGTTTCTATACAGAGGAGATAAGAGAAGAAAGCATTAGAAAAGGGTTTGAATTGATAAGTCTTGATGGGAAAAAGGGACTGCTTTCCCATGTAGAGATAAAAAGTCCTTACAGGGTTGGAAAATATAAAGTCGATGTCAAAGGCTTTGAAGGCTTCCTTGATTCTATTGCCTTTTTTGTACCAGAAACAAAACTTATCATTATTGACGAGATTGGAAAAATGGAATGTCTGTCTCTTGAATTTAAAAGGCTTATAAAAGAGGTCCTTGATTCCGAGAAGATGGTTATAGCAACTATAGCCTTTAAAGGCAGCGGTTTTATTGAAGAAATAAAGAAAAGAAATGATGTAAGACTATTTGAGATAACTGAAAAGAATAGGGATTCTTTACTTTTGGAAATTGTTTTGTATCTCAAAACATAATGACCATTAAAAGTTTAGTATATGTCATGCTGAACTTGTTTCAGCATCTAAAAATCAATGAATTATGAGACCCTGAATCAAGTTCAGGGTGACAGAGATTATCCTGTTTAGCTTATGCTTGAGATTGATGGAAGCTTTGGAGAAGGTGGGGGACAGGTTCTCAGAACCTCTCTGAGTCTTTCATGTCTTCTGAATAAACCATTCTGGATATTCAATATCAGGACAAAGCGCAAGAAACCAGGTTTGATGCCCCAGCATCTTATGGGAATAAGGGCATTAAAGCTTATATCAAATGCAAGAGTAGAAGGTGATTCAGTAGGTTCTACAGAGCTTATATTTGAACCAGAGGAAGTAAAGGCTGGAGACTATTTGTTTGATATAGGAACTGCAGGGTCAACATCCCTTCTCCTTCAGGCAATCATTCTACCCCTCATTTTTGCAAAGAGCAGGTCGTCTCTGTCTTTGAAAGGAGGCACACATGTTCCCTTCAGCCCGCCGTTCCATTATATCAGTGAAGTTTTTTTACCTATACTCAGGAAGCTCGGGATAAGGATAGAAGCAAAAATAGAAAGTTATGGCTTCTATCCAAAAGGCGGTGGAAAGCTGAGGGTAGAAATCATGCCATCAGGCAGAATTAAGGGGATGAGTTTTTTAGAAAGGGGAGAGATTAAAAAGCTCAGAGGCGTATCTGGAGTCGGTAATCTCCCTTTGAGCATAGCTGAAAGGCAGACAGATGCTGCCTTGAAAGTTCTTGCGCCAGAGGGATTGAAGGCAGAAATAGAACCACTTTCAGTTTCAACCCCGGGTCAGGGAACATTTATATTCTTAGGATCTGAAACAGACAATTGTCTTGCTGGATTTTCATCACTTGGCGAAAGGGGGAAAAGGGCGGAGTTAGTTGGCGAGGAAGCAGCTAAAAATTATCTAAATTATTATTCGACA
>Ga0209324_10003275_pt1 | contig 11133 bp, 11 predicted proteins | sample Rifsed19ft3_FD_184015 | JGI IMG/M metagenome (GOLD analysis project Ga0209324, IMG submission 184015) | Soil microbial communities from Rifle, Colorado, USA - sediment 19ft 3 (version 2) | ecosystem: Environmental > Terrestrial > Deep subsurface > Rock core/Sediment | place: Rifle, Colorado...
CCCCTCCGTCGCGAAGCGGAAAAAGAAATGGAAAGGAAATTTTTGGTTTTGATTCGCCGCTAGCATATCTATATTGTATTTTATCACACCATTGTGTCAAGACACAACATTGGCTATACTCAAAGCATTAAATTATGACAGAATCATCCAAAAAACTGGCTGTAAATATGAAAAAGATTCGAGCACGAAAGCATATGTCGCAAGGCGATATATGCCGAGAGCTTGGTGTTGATCGTGCTTATATAAGCACTATAGAATCAGGGAAACAAAACCCAACACTTTCGACTATTGAAAAAATAGCGAAAGCGCTCAGCGTTTCGGTTGAAGAACTGTTAAAATAATGATATGGAAAAATATCCAGAAATGCCTAATCCTCCTAAAGTTCCGAAACCACAGGAAGGGATATTTCCTCAAGAGCAAGAACAATTACAAAAAACACATCCTGAAAAAATAGAATCGGAACAGGATAAAGAGAAAACCATCGAGAATACGTCCTACCCTTTCTTCAAGGGAACGGAGAAGTATGTAGAACTACCGGAACACCGCAGAAACGTTTGGCCAGAGAGTAATTTAGTACTTAAGGGTTACAAGCGAACGGAAATAAAGTGGGAAGAAATACGGCGTCTTGAAAATGGTAGCGAAACCGAACAAACCCTGATTGATGTTCTACGCATACTTACTAGGGGTAGACTTCCTGATAACACTCTTTATCATGTCTACGGAGCATGGGGCAGTATGAAGCAGCCAGGAAATGAATTTCTTTGGCAAGTACTCTCAGAAGAATTTTATGATGCACCAAAGATGCTTCGTAGAATTCATGAACAAATGCTTCAAGACGAGAAGAAGAACGAGATTACTATCTCGGATTTCCTTTATAAACTTAAGAAAATACTTCCTGACAATGTCGCGGGACACTCCGCTCTTGTGGAAAAAGAGGCGAGATCAAAACACCTCGATAAATTCAAAGATGTCGTCTATGATCGCGACTATCAGTTTGACATGGCCTTGTACGGGATGTTGATACTTCACTATAAAGAAATGGGAGTGATTCCAGAGTCAGTTGATGAGATAGACAAAATGTTTAATGAGTCCGCGATAGGAAAAAGTTTTCAAGATGATAAAATTGATGGTGCCTCAAAAAACATTTTTCAGGAAAGAAAATGGATTGATTACAAAGATGCTGCAGAAGCGGTTTTTGATTATATTTTTTCAGGAAAAGGGAACCTTTTGTACGTTGCCCCATTAAGTGTAGCCGGAAAAATGGAAACGGATAACGGAGCGAAATTTTCTTATTGGCATAGTCCCGTACAGAAAGAGAAAATTTCTCTCTATTTCGGAGCCGGAAATCCATTTTTTGCTATATATCAACAGGGCATCACTAAATTAATAGAAACAGATATGGATATCCCGGCCTCTTGTTTGCCAATGGGTCAATACGGGCATAGGGATGACGGCAGATTACATAGATGGGTTGAAGTAGACTATAGCAAAATTGATGTAAAGCCCATAGGTTTTACCATTGCTGAAGAAAGAGATCGGGACGACTATCATCCAATATTACCAGTTATCCATGGGATGGAGAAAACCCCACGGCTTGGGTGGGCATGGGCAGAGTGTATTTATATTCCAACAAAAAACGGAGTAAATATACTTGAACCTGATGTTCAGAAAAAAGAAGGGGGTGGACAATTGAAACCAGAATAATTTTTTTAGGGAACTATCCCCGTCGTTTTATAATATTTCCTAAAAACGGCGGGGATTGGTGCGCGCACGGGGCGGGCGGGGCAAGCACATACAGATTTGTTTGTGCCTAGCACAATCCATATTCTTTGAGTTACCATCAAACTCTCTCGAAGCCACAGAGTTTAGAACTACCACTAAACGCGGATACGGGAGCGCCTCGGTCGCCGTGAGGGCGGAGAAAAGAGCAATCAAAAATGTTAAAATAATAGTGCTCTTTTCGGAGACTGAAACGGCGAATCAAAACCAAAAATTTCCTTTCCATTTCTTTTTCCGCTTCGCGACGGAGGGGTGGGGGGAGGAGGCGCAAGGAAAATGCAAGGAAATTTTTTGGTTTTTGCACACGCGAGTCCGCGAGCGTGTCCGAGGCGCGCATCATTGGTCGTCAGGGTTCAATTCAAAATACATTCGAACTTCGTTCAATACACACCGCCAGAAAAGCTTTAAGTATGAGTACTAAAAAAACTTTACAACAACAGATTTCTCGAGACTCAGTAACTGCATTGAAGTATTTTTTTGAGGTTGGCTATGAGTGGATTGTGAGTACCATACCACAAGAGGATGATTTTGGTACTGACGGGCAAATTCTTATTTTTGAAAATGGAAGTTACAATCAACAAAAGCTAGATTTTCAACTAAAGTCAACAGGGACTGCTACACATGAAGTTAGTATTGATAGGGAACATTTAGATATGTGGAGAATGAGTGGGTCACCATTTTTTCTATTTTTCTGGAATAAATCAGAAAATAAGATTTATTTTCTTAACTTCCATGATTACTACGACACTCTGTCTCGTATTAACCCTGAGAAATTACAACAAGAAAACATCCTAATAGAATTTATTGAAGAGTTAGATAACCGTTCTATTGAAGATATAAAACGAACTGTTTATAAATACAATGAGATTGCCGTACAAGCCATTCACGAGCATCAAAATAAAACGGCTCACATAGAAAATTTTCTAAGACAAGGTCGGATAATCGCAATGGGCTATTCTTTTGCAGGATACAATTTCAAAAAACAAAGCCTACGAGGAGCAGTTTTAATGGGCGCAAATTTTGAGAAAGCAATTTTATCAAATTCAGATATGCGCAGAGTAAGTGCTATGGGAACAAATTTTAATGGCGCTAATCTTAGAGGATCTGACTTACGAGGTGCTAGTGTTATGGGAGCCTATTTTGAAAACACAGGCATACAAGAAGCTAAATTGGAAGGGGCAATGTTCATGGGGGCGTTTCTTTCAGAAGCAGATTTTAGGGGGGCGTCTTTTGATGAACTGTCTCTCTGGTCAATTAGTCAGGCTTTCGATTTTGAAAAAGCAAAGTTTGATGATGGAGTTTTAGAAAAAATTCAATCTCTCACAAAAATTAATAATTACTCTTTTAAAGACACTGCTCTGACACAAAATTAAGCGCCCAATATAGTCATATCCTAACTTCGTCCCAAGCTCTCAGCTAGATGTCCAAGTGAAAATCTTAGAAAAATATGATCGAAAACAGCATCGTTTATCGAGATTTCAAAGGTAAGTATGAGTATCTGCCTCTTGCGCGGGCGGAAGGTTCTTTGATCTGGGATAGAAGTGGAAAACGCTATATCGATTTTACTTCCGCTTGGAATGTCACCAACCTCGGCTGGAATCACCCAGAAATAAATGAAGCCATCGTCAAGCAGACAAAGAAAAACGTTCAAGGATTACTTTGGGGTTCTGATCCGATTCAAGAAGAATATGCTACCGCTTTGACAACAGCGCTGCCTCAAAAACTTGATGCCTGTGTCAAAGCAACCGGAGGAACGGAAGCTGTAGAGGTTTCTATAAAAATAGCTCGGGCATATACCAATAGAAAGAAAGTAATCGGTTTCAACGGTTTATACCATGGTCAGCTTTTTGCGTCACTTGCATTGAGCACTGTCGGTGGACAGCGGGAAAAAATTGCCCCGCTCGTTCCTGAAATCACTCCTATTGAATTCCCCCATGAGGGAATTGGCCAAGATGGTTTTGAAAAGTTTATTGCTGAATTTGAAAATCTTCTTTGCAAAGAAGACGTCGCGGCAGTAGTTACCGAACCGGGGATAGTGACTGGCTGGGGTTCAACCTTGGTCGCTTACCCTGGTTTTCTCACGAAACTACGGGAGATTACAGAGAAATATGGAACACTTCTTATCATAGACGAAGTCGGGACTGGTTTCTCGCGCACAGGCAAACTTTTTGGGATTGAGCACGAAAATGTCGTCCCGGATATTATTGTTTTTGCAAAAGGAATTTCGAACGGCGCAGCTGCTATCGGAACAGCGGTCGGGCGTTCTGAAATCTTCGAGCCAGCCTCCGCTGATGCGGTACTTATTTCTACCTTTGGCTGGACACCTATTGCCTGCGCTGCAGCACTGGCAACCCTTCAGATACATCGGCGAGATAAAACATGGGAAATGGCAGAACAAAAAGGCGATTATATGATGAAAAAACTAAGAGTGCATATCGGGGATATTGTCACAGGCGTACGCGGACAAGGCATGGAGATTGGCCTTCAATTCAAAGATGCCAAAACCTGCGAACGGGTACAAAAAGCGTCCTTTGCCGATGGCCTGCATGTGATTGTCGGAAGCCAAAACAATATGCAGATTATGCCACCGCTGACAATCCCTCAAGAACTCCTGGATGAAGGACTGGAAATTCTCATTTCTCATTTAAAATCATAATTCTGTTTAGAGCTAAACCGGTTACTCATTCATCATGAGCCCCATAATTGATCGCCTTTTTGATCGGGATAGGACTGAGCGTCATCACGGTACTGGCTGATGCTCTTGTAAAACAGGCTTCGTTGCAGCCTGCTTTTTCGGGATGGAAGATGCTCCTTCTCGGTGCCGCGATTTACGGAACAACCGCTCTCGGATGGTTCTTCGTCATGAGAAACCTGAAACTTTCGACGCTGGGCGCCCTCTACGGCATCAGCTGTATCATCGCTTTGACCCTGGTCAGCGTATTCTACTTTCAGGAGAAAATTAACCCGATGGAAATATTCGGCATTTTTCTCGCTATCACTTCTCTCTTGATTCTCTCCCGTTTCGCCTGAAGGAATCCGCCACCGGACGACAACGCTCCCCTCGGGCTCTAAGAGAGGCGTCCAGGCTTTACACTGAGCCAAAATCGTGATACCGTAATCGGGAAGACTAATATCCGGTCGTATGTTTGGTTTTACCGAAAGCTTTTCTCCGCTTTTCGTTTACGGAAGCCTGGCTGCCCTCCTTGGCGGTGAGATCATTCTGCTCTTCGTCGTCATTCTTCTGTGGGTACAAAATAGGCGCCTGAAAAAGAAATTGCATATCTTTTTTTCCGGCAAAGAGGCCAAGGATTTGGAAAAAGTTCTTCTTGACCAATTGCAGGAAACCAAGGAGTTGGATCGGGAAATCCAGGAACTCTTCGAAATTTCCAACCGGCTGCGCGAGCTCGGGATGAAAAGCATCCATAAAACAGCTGTTATGCGCTTCAATCCGTTCAAGGAAGTCGGGGGCAACCAGAGTTTCTGCGTGGCGCTCCTCGACGGGAAAAACTCCGGGGTAGTCATCACCTCGCTCCACACTCGCGAAGGCACGCGCGTTTATTCCAAGCCCGTTATCTTGGGAAAAGAGACCAATTTCCCTCTTACCGAAGAAGAAAAATCCACTATTGCCCAGGCTATTCAAGGAAAACCGTCAACTGTCTAAACAGATCTTATTACACTTTACAAACTTGATAGACTTTATTCACCCCGTGAAATTATGGACTTACCACACCGCTCCGCGGATTTCACTGGTTGAACCTTTCAGACTTTATAAACTTTTGACTTTATAAACTAACTTTCTATGTCTCCAACCGAAACCACAACCGATACGCCGAAAGATCCTCTAAAAAAGGTCTCTCTCCCCTCTTCCGTCACGGTCAAGAAATTGAGCGAGATTTTGCATTTGCCGGTGGCGACCATCATCACCGAACTGATGAAAAATAACATTCTCGCCACCATCAACGAGGAAATTGATTTCGATACCGCCAGCATTATCGCCCAGGACCTCGGCTTTGAGACCGCACCTGCCGAAGAGGCCATAGCGGCTGGGCAATTCACCATAGAAAGCCTAGGCAAGCTCCTCGCTGAAGAGAAAAATTCCGGTAAGAACCTCTCGCCACGGCCCCCCATCGTCACTATTCTCGGCCACGTCGACCACGGCAAGACGACCCTCCTCGACACGATTCGCAAGACCAACGTGGCCGGAGGCGAAGCCGGCGGCATCACCCAGCATATCAGCGCCTATCAGGTGAAGAAGCACAAACAGCTCATCACATTCGTCGACACGCCGGGACACGAAGCCTTTGCCGCCATGCGCAAACGCGGACTCTCGATCGCTGACATCGCCATCTTGGTCGTGGCGGCTGACGATGGCGTGCGCCCCCAGACCAAAGAAGTCATCGAATATCTGAAAGAGTACAAACTCCCCGTCATCGTGGCCATCAACAAGATCGACAAGCCTGATGCCAAACCGGACCGCGTGAAACAAGAGCTCGCCGAACACGGCATTCTCTTCGAGGAATGGGGCGGCGACACGATGTGTAACGTTATCAGCGCCAAGAACAACATCAATATCGACAAGCTCCTCGACAGCATCCTCCTCATCGCCGAAGTGGAAGATTTTCGTGCCGACAACAAACGCAATGGATTCGCCATTATCCTCGAGTCCCATCTCGACCCGCAGAAAGGGCCTGTCGCGACCGCCCTTGTCCGTACCGGGACGCTCAAAGTCGGCCAAGACATCGTCGCGGGAGCCGCTTTCGGCCGTATCCGCCGCATCGAAGATTGGAGTGGAAAAAGTATCGAGGTTGCCGATCCCTCCGTCCCCGCCACCATTTACGGATTCAATATCGCTCCCCAGGTGAACGACATCGTCCAAGTAGTCAGCGGCAAAAGCCTGGCTCGTAGCAAGTCTCAAGAGGCGATCGCTAAGAAAATGACAAAAATTTTAGACGAAGATAGTGAAAAGAAAAAACTGGAGATTATTCTCAAGGCCGATGTCCAAGGATCGCTCGAAGCTATCGAACAGATACTCGGAGCCATCCAGTCCGACGAAGTCATGTTGAACATCATTTCTTCGGGCGTCGGAGCCATCACCGAATCGGATGTCAAGATCGCCGAAAGCGCAAAGTCCCTCATCCTCGGTTTCAACAGCGAACCGACATCCGTCGCCAAACGGATGGCTGACAAAAGCGGCATCACGATCGAGACCTACAACATCATCTACAAGCTTGTCGAAGCCGTCAAAGAAAAATTGACCGCCCTGCTCGCGCCGGAAATCGTCCGCACGGACTATGGCCGGCTTTCGGTTCTGGCTATCTTCAAGACCGGCAAGCGCGATATGATCGTCGGCGGACGCGTCTCAGAAGGCAAGCTGCTCCGCGGTTCGCTCCTTGAAATCAAACGCGGGGATGAAATCGTCGGCCAAGGCAAAATGCAGAACCTCCAGCGCAACAAAGCCAATGCCGACGAAGTCGGCCAGGGCAACGAATGCGGCATCATCTTCGAAGGCACTTTCAAAATTGCCGTCGGCGACACCCTCATCTGTTACAAAGAAGAAGCCAAAAAACGCAGCCTTTGAAGTTGAATCAGGAATAGGGAATGAGGAATCATGAATTGTGAAGCCCCGAAAAATTCTGGTACATATAAAAACAGTCCCACCATGGTGGGACTGTCGTTTTTTCAAATTGTAATACTCTTAAGCCTTTCAGTTTTTTTCTTTGATAAACTGTTCAACTCCTTTAAAGACTGCTATTGCGTCTTTCCCCGTTTTGGCAAGTTCGACCGCATATTCATAAACTTCCATAGCGAGTTCATTTTTGTCGTCAAATCTGAGATACGGATCATAGATTTCTGCTTTTTCAAGCTCTCCCCTATCTATGTCAGATAGCTGCGGTAAGTAAATGTCATAAAACTTAGGATTGATAGAATCTTTGCAGATTTCAATTTTTATCCCATTCACCACTCTTTCTATTTGAATATCTTGTCTATTTTTGTAAATTTCTTTCTGTTTCCCCTCCAGTTCTTCTTCTCTGTATTTATAACGCTTATAAAAATCTTTACCCATTTCCCTATTGGCCGCTGATTTTTGCTCTTCTGTCGCGATAAGTTCCGGCGCGCCTTTTTTGCCTGGAACAAATCCTGCCCCTCCCTTGAGAAGCTCGGCTGACGTAAGCGTACGGCTCGTTTCATATTCTGCTTGAGTCTCCGCAGAAAATGGTGCTTCGGGAAGTTTAGCCTTTTTCTTCGGAGGAGTCGCTGGGGTTTCAAATCTCATAAAGTTACGCCGTTACAAATTACACCTCCATACTACCCCTCCCACCACTTTCGGTCAAATCACATTTTTCCTTCACTTTTTCCCGTTTTCCCCTCCAATCACCCGCTTATACCTCTTTACCGCGGCCGCTGGTTTGATGTATAATTAAAAAAGTGATATACAAAGAGTACTCGAGGAAGTTTTAGAGAAGCTAACGAAATTCTATTATGAAAAATCTCGGCCCGGTCCAGCAAAAAATGCTCATCCTGCTGCTTGGCGGAATTACGCTCAGCCTCGTCGGCACGCCGACCCAGTATTTCCGTGCTTTGAGAGCCATGCGGCGGGAATGGCGAAAAATCAACCAGCAGAGTTTCACGCGCTCAGTCCATGCGCTCTGTCAAAAAAAACTGCTCGAAGAAATAAGACACAAAGACGGCTCTGTCGCCCTGAAACTTACTCCGGATGGCCGTAAGCATGCCGGCTTCTTCCAATTATTCGGAAAGACATTGAAAATCAAGCGTCTGAAAAAATGGGATGGCTTATGGCGCATAGTCATATTTGATATTCCTGAAGAAGATAAGGATTTCCGGGATATTCTCCGCGATCACCTCAAACAAATCGGTTTCTATAAATTACAGCACAGTGTTTTTATTTTTCCATACCCATGCGAGTCAGCCATCATAAGCCTGGTGGAGCTCTACAATGCAAGACCATACGTACGCATCATCACTGCCACAACCATCGACAATGAACGGCAGCTGCGAAAAAAATTTACGCTCTCGCCCTGATCCCGACACCTTTTTATTATTCTTTACTCCCTATCAATATTTATACCTACTTACCGCGGCCGCGGTAAGTAGGTATAATTGTGTAAAAGTGGTTAAGTATTGAAAGAAAAGAAATAAGAGAACCTTTAGGTAATTGTATGAATCCGTAAGTGCTCACTATAGGCAAAATGATAATTTATCGCTATGCTTGAGAGGTAGTATGATTCACAAAATTCCACAACCGGTTCAAAATATCATCAAGACCTTGAATAAGGCTGGATTTGAGGCGTTCACGGTGGGCGGCTGCGTGCGCGACCTCATCTTGGAACGCGAACCCAAAGACTGGGATATCACCACCGATGCGCTGCCGGAAGAAGTTATGAAACTTTTCCCCAACAGCTTCTATGAAAATGATTTTGGCACCGTCGGTGTGAAAGTTGAGCGCTTCAGCGCGAAATCCCGAGCTTCTGTCGAGGGATCTCAAAAGATTAATGACCAGCCAATAGAAAATAATAAATATGACATCATCGAAATCACTACCTACCGCGTCGAATCCGAATACACGGACAAGCGCCGTCCCAAAGAAGTCCTCTTCACCAAGTCGCTTGAAGAAGATCTGGCGCGGCGCGATTTCACCATCAACGCCATTGCCTATGGATCACGCTCTTCTTCCACCTCCCCTTCTCGCCTCGCTGAAGCTCCGTCGAAGCGGGTCCAAGGGGAGGGAAGGGAGGGGTTTAGATTTCAAACCCAAACCTCCCCAGAGTCCCCTCATTCTCCCACCCCTCACCCTCGCGGACTCGGGAGCTCCCCTCAGACAGGGGAGCTGGGAATGGAGAAAAAATGGGAGCTTGTCGATCCTTTCAACGGAGTCCAAGATGTGACAAAAAAAATCATCCGCACGGTCGGCGATCCGGAAGAGCGCTTCGGTGAAGACGCCTTGCGTCTCATGCGCGCCGTGCGCTTCTTCGCCGAACTGCGCGATCCGAAGGAGACAAAACCAACGCATAGCTGGCACATCGAGGAAAAAACTTTTGCCGCTATCCAGAAACTGGCGAGCAATCTCGCTCACATCTCCCAAGAACGCGTGCGCGACGAACTGAGCAAGATTATCCTCTCCAATAGTCCGAAAGAAGGCATCGAAATACTCCACACGGCTGGCCTGCTCTGCTTTGTCCTGCCTGAACTGGAGCTCGGCATCGGCGTCACTCAAAACCTCCACCACATCTACACGGTCTGGGAGCACAACTTGCGCGCCCTGGCGACCTGTCCGTCCAAAAAGCTCGAGACACGCCTGGCTACCCTGCTCCACGATGTGGGCAAACCCCAAGCCAAACGCGGGGAAGGCTACCATTCTACTTTCTACAACCATGATCACGTCGGCGCGCGCATAGCGGAGAAAATACTCACCCGACTGCGCTTTCCCAAAGCGGTAGTGAAAAAAGCCACCCTGCTCGTGGATAATCATCTTTTCTACTACAGCGTCGATGAAGTCACCGAAGCCTCTGTACGGCGCCTGATCAAGCGGGTCGGCCTGGAAAATATGGATGACTTGATGGCGGTGCGCATCGGTGATAGACTGGGTTCCGGCGTACCCAAAGGCAAGCCCTACAAGTTGCGCCATCTCGAATATATGATCGAAAAGGTTTCCCGGGACGCCGTTTCCGTAAAGATGCTCAAGATCAAAGGCACCGACCTCATAGAAAAACTGGGTATCCCGGCCGGGCCGGTAATCGGGGCTCTGCTCGACGTTCTCCTCGCAGAAGTCATTGAACATTCCGAGCTCAATACGCGAGAGACTCTCCTTAAAAGGGCCAATGCACTCAAAGAAAGCCCCATCGAAACTCTGCGAGAACTGGCCAAGGAAAAAATCGAAGAAAAACGAGCCGAAGACGTGGAACGGATCAAAAAAAGGCATTGGGTGGAGTAGAAGTGTAAAATTTAAAAATCAAAAATAAAAATTACAATGCAAAATTCAAAGTGAAATATATGTTTAATCAATCTAATTGATTTTACATTTTTAAGTATCATTTTCCATTTTGATATTTACATTTTGATTTATGTATATCGGGGCATCGCCCTCCTTCGTCCTTTGGACTTCGGACGGATAAATATACCGGCAGTACTCGTCTTGGGCGGGCAATTAAAAATCGGGGTGTGGTATAACGGTATTACGCACGCTTCGGGTGCGTGTAATCCGGGTTCAATTCCCGGCACCCCGACCAACTTATATTTACAGTGGTCCGACCACTGTAAACCAATATGAAAATCCTCATCGAAGCCATTACGGAAAACCCTGTTTCACTTATGCGAGGCGCCGGTTACGCTTTTCAG
>Ga0209324_10003276_pt1 | contig 11133 bp, 9 predicted proteins | sample Rifsed19ft3_FD_184015 | JGI IMG/M metagenome (GOLD analysis project Ga0209324, IMG submission 184015) | Soil microbial communities from Rifle, Colorado, USA - sediment 19ft 3 (version 2) | ecosystem: Environmental > Terrestrial > Deep subsurface > Rock core/Sediment | place: Rifle, Colorado...
GAGACCGATTCTCTTTATATCGATCTTTCAGAAAAAACAAGCATAGAGAGCAAAGAAATCTCTGAAGGCATTGTGCTCGATTATGATGCCGAAGGTAATTTAGTGGGTATTGATATAGACAATGCCAGCAAGAAAGTCCAGCTCAAAGAACTGATTCTTAGCAGGCTTCCCGCTGACGTCCATACGGTGTGACAACCTAACAACTCACTATAGCGGATGGCGTTGAAGCTGAGATGATCACCATCGTTTCTGATCTCGTTCCCAATCTCCAGCTTGGGAATGTAACTGGTTAAGTCGAAAGTGCCTGACGATCTGAAAGCCCAGGTCGCGGATAAAGCCGAAGAACTGCTTGTGCAGTGGCGACCAAACCACATTAAGCAACCCAATGGATAGAGACGGAACGGGGATTGACGATTGACCAATGTCTGAAGGCAATCAGGGACGACGGCCTCTATTGTCCATGAGAATATTGGGATAACACATCAACCAGGCGGTCAATCGATTCTCTGGTTTTCGTTTCGGTTACGCACAGGAGCATGCTGTTACTCAATTCGGGATAAAATGCGGAGAGATACAATCCGCCAATAATCCCTTTTGTCAGAAGATATTCATTAATTTTGTCTATGCGTTGATTGCCCCGGGCTTTTAATACAAATTCATTGAAAAATGGTTTTTTAAATGACGGCTCAAAAATATCCAGTGCAGAAAGTTTTTCGCAGGCATAATGGCTTTTTTGTATATTCAGGTTAGCAACTTCCACTATACCCTTTTTCCCTAATGCACAGAGATAGATGCACGCCCTGAGTGCAAGAAGCGCCTGATTGGTGCAGATGTTGGAAGTTGCCTTCTGCCGCCGTATATGTTGTTCCCTGGCCTGCAGGGTGAGCACAAAACACCGTCTTCCCATGGTATCAACCGTTTCGCCTGCAATCCTGCCGGGCATTTTTCGGAGCAGTTCCTTTTTAACGGTAAAAAAGCCGAGATACGGGCCGCCGTAATTCAAATAATTCCCTAAAACCTGCGCCTCACCAACGGCGATATCGGCGTTGTATTCCCCCGGCGGTTTCAGGATGCCCAGAGAAACAGGGTTTACGCAGGCTATAAAAAGCGTATCGTACTTGTGAGTAATATTTGAGATGGCTTCCATGTCTTCCATACAGCCGAAGAAATTTGGATTTTGGATGAGTACGGCAGCGGTTTTGTCGTCAATAGCCTTTTCTAATTGGTTGACATCCGTTATTCCTTCAGGTGAACCTATTTCAACAATTTCTATTCCAAGACCTTTTAAGTAGGTTCTGAGTACCTGCCGGTATTCCGGGTGAATTGCCCGTGAGCAAACGACCTTCTTTTTTTCTTTCAGGCGAATAGATAAGAGCGCTGCTTCCGTCAGGGCGGTGGAGCCGTCGTACATGGATGCATTTGCTACGTCCATGCCGGTCAGTTCGCACATGAGCGTTTGGAATTCGTAAATTACCTGAAGTGTGCCCTGGCTTACTTCAGGCTGATAAGGGGTGTAGCAGGTATAAAATTCACTCCTCGATGCCAGATGGTCTACAATCGTCGGGATATAATGTTCATAAGCGCCAGCGCCTAAAAATGAAATGCAATTGCCTGTACTGATATTCTTATCGCTTAAATCCTTTAAAGCTTTTAATACTTGCGGTTCAGAAAGACCTTGTGGCAATGAGAGAGAGAATTTTCGTAATGATTTTGGGATGTCCTCTAAAAGCGATTCAAAAGAAGGTATTCCCATCTCTTTCAGCATTATTTCTTTGTCACGTTCGGTATTTGGGATGTAATCCATACTATTTTTTAGTTAGCAACTCTACCAACCCCACGAAATTCACGAAAAGGTCGCGAAAATCTGTCCTGATAATTTGTGAAGATATTCCCTTTCGTGTTTTTTCGTATATTTCGTGGGTATGAGTAACTTTGAAATTCCTGATCGTTAAAGAACCAATTACTGATGTGATAGAAATTGAAGCAAAAAAGGAGGGGACAATCAATGGAAAAACATTTTATCGACTGCGCCTTATTAGCTTTTGTGTAACAGTTCACCCCCTCCCCAACGAATTTGTTTTATAATTATTCAGTCGAACGTTGAAGCTCCCCGGCGCTCCAAAAGCAAGCGAAGCGCTGCTTTTGGAGCGCCCGTGTGGAGCGCAATGTTAGGTTGTTTACAAGTGCTGAATTTCAACATTGCCCCACTTGTCTTGAAGATACTCTGCTACCAACCGCCTATGGCAATGCTCAGGAGTAGCCTCACTGCATAGCAGGCAGCCACCATCAATTAAGCTCTTGTCTACTTTGTCCTCTATGCGGCGCGCAGCCAATAGCGCCAAAAACTGCTTCTCGTAAACGGCCCAATCACCACCATTCTTCTTGTAAGCATCAAGAATGTCTTGGGTTGGCGCCAACTCTGGCAGATGAACGTAATCAATCTTGCAGATTTCACGGAGAAAAAACTTCAAGTCGTTCTTCTTGGTGAAGCCTGCTAGCTGAGAAACGTTGTTGAGGCGGGCATCGATAAGGCGGACGAGACCAGGTTGTTTCAGGCGGTTGAAAAACTGTTCCGCGCTTGTTTTTGTAAAACCGATGGTGAATATTTTCATGACACAGCAACTCGTTCTTCCTTTGCCATAGCTTCGTCCTGATAAGCAACACGCTCACCTTGGATTGAATAGGCTTCGGCAACGAACTCCTCTCGGCTCTTGAACATGTCTCTTTCGGGAAGCTTGCAAGCAGCAAGTAGACGGGATTCCATGGCCTCGTGAGTTTCTACGGTGCCATCGGCAAGAATGTGGTTGACCGGGATGCCAGCCTCAAAAAGCTTACGTGCCACCAACAGCGCCCTGTGACACTCAATGGGGTCTTTCTCGGCGCACATAAGTGCAATGCGGTATCGATCCATACCTTGAATTACGCGCCTAATTCCTTCCGAAAAACTTGGTTCTTGCGCCAACCGGTCATACTGAACCTTGCCTTGCTTGTAGCAAGCAGGATTGTCGCTTCGTGCGCCCAACTCTTTACCAAGGAACACATAAGCAATGCCTGCATCGGCTAGTGCGGCTTTCAAGGGCTCGCGGGAGTAATGAGGCACGTGACGGCTGTAGGGATGCGAACGTACATCGGCAAGAGCCGTGACAGCGTGCTGATGGAGAAGCTCAATGAAAGTTACTATTTCGTGGTTTGAATGGCCGATGGTGTATAGCAGGGGGCTCATTTGAAGCGCTCCTCATACAAGACCGCGGCTATGAGCTTGTAAAAATAGCCTTGATAGGGGTCTCCACGGCTAATGCACAGAACTGGACGAAGGATGTCGTATTGACCGTCAGCTTGGTTTAGGTAGTTCCGCTCGACTATCGGGTCGGTCACGTCCGTGCGATAAGTTGTCACTCGGTAGACAAACTCTCCTCGTACCGCTCGCTTGGAGTCGGGGTACTCGGGCGCTTTACGACCAACCAATAGCCGTAAGCGATCAACGGAAATGAGGTAAAGAGATGTACCATCTTCTTGCCCGATTGCTACACGGTTATTGAGACCCGCGTAGCTTCTTTCCCCGATACCCCAGAGCATATTGGGGTTGTCCAACCAGCCCTGAATTTCTTCCCACGGCAGTACCCCTTGCTTCGCCCAATAGTACTCAGAGTCTACGACATGGTTCTCGCGCTGGTGGTTCAGCGGTTGAGGGCCATCACACGGCACGCGGAGAATGTCGAGCAGCCGCGGATCACGCCCGTCTTCGTAACGCCTTTCTTCCTCAGAGACTTCGCGTGTGGGGCGTGCACTGACCGGACGTACCCAATCACCGGGCTTACCGTTCTTCCACTCCTTCCCCGCAATGCAACGTCCGGAGGTTTTCCGGGAGTTTGCGAAGCAAACGATAGTCTTGGTGTATTTCATATTCTCTCCGAGCCCGAGAAAAACCTAACGACTCAAAGGGGAGTTAAGGGGGTTAATTCTTTCAAATTGACATCGTTTGTCAACGATAAAGATTTGATCCCCATACTTACTTCTTACCCTTATTATCTCATCTATGATATCATACCCGTGTATTAAAATATTTCTGAACCCTATGATACGATGATACCCTGAAACTTTTTCTATCAATTCTGTATCAATTTGTCTAATCCTGTTAAGGGCTTCTCCAATAATCTCAAAATCCCTCTCAACCGCTCGTTGTGTAATCGGACTGTTTTGATATGCCTTGAAGTCCATCCCATGAGTAAAAATTTGTATCTCTTCTGCTGCCTGAAGAATATCAATAAGGTTTTTTCTTGTCTCATCGTTCATAAACAATAGTCCTTGTCTTCTCGACTCTTTCCCTGAAAACAGGGTTTCTGAATGGTTTATCTACAACAAGATCAACTTCCCGCCCAAATAACTTCTCCAATTGCTCTTTTAGCTCAAAGTATTTCTCAAAAAGGTCAACGTTTTCATCCGAATCAAAAACTACCAGTATGTCAACATCGCTGCTTGGTGAAAAACTTTGAGTCAAAGCCGATCCGTAAAGACCGAGACGTTTTATTGGTAATAAACGACAAATACGTTCAATTTCCGGTTTGAGTTTTATTAAATCAATCATAGCAATATTATTACTTCTTATTGAGAATTATTCAATTTATTTCTGCCTAACGCGCCGCATAACCGGGCGCGGGCGACAACACTGGCTGTTTCATACGAACTTCGCTGCCCGCTCTCCGGTGCATGTGCTTGTTAGGCTGACCCTTCAAGTATAGGTGGCCACCCATTACTATACTCAAAGTATTCATCAACAAGTTCTTCAACTGAAAAGAATGCCCGAATAATTTGAAGCGCGTTTTCAATCTTAATCTCTCCATCAAGCCTGAAATACTTTTCATACCTACATCCTTTACGTTTATTACCAGTCTGAAAAATTGATGCGATCTCACAATCGGACTCGAATGTGACAATTGCGCCATCAAGATGAATAGCACTGCTAACATCATGGGTAAGAATCATATGGGTATATAAGACCTCAACTCCCTCCCCAATCCATTCCCAAGATTCGACAATAATAAATTGGCCATTAGATTCCTTACGCTTGGTAACACGAACAAGAAGTTGCGAATACAATACGTTTTCATCCTGACCTGATAACGGAAGCCAAAATACAGACTTTGTCAAACCTTCACGCAATGCGATTTCTATAGCTCTCTGAAAAGGTACGCCGAATATTGGGGCTCTCCCGACAATATGATCACTCGGCCCAACGCGTATAGCTGTTTGTTCCCACAAAGACGGACGAGTAAGAAGATACTCAAGTACATCTCTGATTCGCCAGTCTGCATAAATGCGAACTCGTAAATCGCTTTTCAGAAAGAGATTGCCATCACTCTGAATGGTAATTTCAGATGCAGGAATTAGCTCATCTTTGTTGCAGATTTGCGGGAATAAGGTGTAGGAACGATCACGCATCCATTGCTGCTGTTTGAGCTTTTCTTTAAATTCTTCTACTGACTTACTGTTTAAAGACATATAAATCCCTCACAATACCGCAGAACTTGGTCAGCCTAACGCCCTGGTTCAGCCGCGGCCAAGCGAACGACGCGAGGCTGAGACGTCGGCTGGAACCTGTAGTTAGATGACAAACTGCGTCCGTCCACCGGCGCCCTCTATCTCCATCAACTCCTGCTCCTCCACCTTCCCTTCTGAAGTAAGAATGAGCGAGACCCGTACCTTAAGTTTTGCGCTTTCGGCCCAACTGCTATAAGTGAATGCCTCGCTCGAACCAACGAAGCCACGGACCTCGCTGTAGTGAACGTATTTGTCCCAGTCAACACTGACGGAATACAACACCTCGAGATCGACGAGCACCTTCACAAAGGAGCGGCTGCCCTCTAGTGTTTTGGCCTCTTCGACGACAATGTTGGAGAAGCAGGAGACCTCCTTAATCCATGTACTTACCATGTGAGGCTCGAGCCCAGCAAGAACGTCTTCTAGCTCGTAGTTGCGCAGTAGCTCTACCAAGCCCAACCGAAGCCACTGTCTAAGATCAAAACCATTGAGATTCGACTCTTGGAGCTTCCTTTTCGCGTCATCTATGGTCTTGAGTCGGGGGACAACAAATTCGTCGTTGAATGCGGTAAGCGAACGAATGATTTTGAACTGCGAGGGATTCATCACGTCCTGCGCCAAATCAGGCTCAAGGTCAGGCCCTTCCCCAAAGTCTCGTGTGTTGTTTGTTATGAACGCCGCCAATTCCGGCCCCTCCAGAATTAGATGGCGAACAGATTCCCATATCAGGAAGTCCCTATATCCTCCACCGTCTTTCTGGAATGGCCGCCTTCGCAGCAATTCGCGAGCCACAATCGTCTCGTGGGAAGTCTTCGGATACGGAAGTATCTTTGTTCCGTGGGCTTCAAGGGCCTTAAGCAGACGAGAAGCGTAGTCTCTTTTTTCCGTGCTTATGTCCATCTGCACTATAGGTACATGCTTTGACTTTGGAAGCAGTCGGTGTAGATTACGTGAGGAGCGTTCGTGAGTACGTACCTGGTCGGTTAGAGCTTCAGCGAACTTGGTTACAGTCTCGTCGATTACAACCTGTGGCACGAACAGCTTTGCCGGGACCAAGTCTAGGCCGCTAAGGAATATCCTGAACTGCGTGCCATCCAAGTTGAAATCTTGACAAAAGATGTTTGTATCGATGGCGACGTTCATTTGTCATCTAACATGAATTAGGTGTACTAAAAGCCGTCTTGCTTTACGGCTATTAGTACATATAATACTTTGTACTGGTGACTTATTATACGGCCATTTGGGCATATAATAAAGTTTATATATAACTTGCCGGTATAGTAAGTAATTGGCAAAACAATGTCAAGTTCTTTCTAATGAGTGAAAACTCATCTGTACAATTAAAATAGCTCCGGTATTGTTAAGCTTCTGCGGGTTCGGGTTTGTAACCCGAACCCCACGTTTTATATTGTTGATTTCGCCATCGCTTGCAAAGAGCGTTATTACCCAAATAAACTCATGGGTTCAGGTTTCAAACCTGAACCCGCCGCGAGGCAGGGACAATCAATGAAAAAACATCTGGAATAGGGAGTGGAGGGGGACTGGCGAGTGACAGGTGGCGCGAAACAACACCTGTCAATTGTCTCATCTTCGTTATTTGGGTTGTGTTTTTGCCGGGTTACGAGGTTTTCTGTATCTCGGAGATTGCAGTGGGCAGTCCAATGTGGTAGCCCTGGGCGTAGTCTACACCATATTCCTGCAAAAGCTGTAACGTTTCATCACTGTTAACGTGATTGGCAATAGTTTGTTTTCCCAGCCCGCGCGCCACTTCTACCATTCCCCTGACTAAATGTTGATGCACCCTGTTGTGCGGCAGGTCGCTGATAAAACTTCCACTAATTCTCAGGTAGTCTATGGGTAAATGTTTGAGGTGATTGAATGAGGAAAATCTGCCATAATCATCCAGCGCAAAACGACAGCCAATATCCTTAAAGGAGGTTATAAAACTATGTATTTCACCCGCATTTTCAACGATGGCATTTTCAGGAATTCCGAGAATGAGATTCGAAGGATTGGTATCAGTTGCTTCTAATTCTTGCCTGGTTTGTGATAAAAAATCTGTGTTTGCGACTGTCTTGCCGGAGAGGTTAACTTCAAGGCACTGAAATTTACCAGCCCTGCGGAGTTCTGCGATGATGTTAATCGCTTTACAAACTACCCAGCGATCTATTTCGTGAATGAGCCCAAAACGTTCCGCAACATTGAGAAAAACAGATGGTGGAATGAGTTCACCATTTTCACCTATCATGCGCAGTAATGCCTCGTGTCTGACAATGCGGTTTTGTCTGAGGTCGAGTATGGGTTGTGCATATAACACAAAACGATCATATTTCAGGGCGTCACAGATATGTTTCTTCCATTTCAGCCGGAGTTCAATTTGCATTTCCTGATCATGTGAATAAACACAAACACGGTTGCCTCCCTGCTCTTTTGCGTTGTACATCGCAAGATCAGCATAGGCAATTAATGTCTCAAGCGAGGCGCTGTGTTCGGGAAATAAGGCAATACCTATGCTGGCAGTAATGCCGGGGCATTTTCCCTCCTTTCCTTCAGTATTATATTTCAACAAACCCAGCATTTCTCCGGCGATCAATTGTGCCTGTCCTATGTTGGTATGTTGCAGAATAATGGCAAATTCATCACCACCCAATCTGGCGAGTGTGTCTGTATAACGCAACCTTTTTTGTAGAGTATTGGCAACCGTTTTAAGGAGTTTGTCTCCTGTATAATGGCCAAAGGTATCGTTGATATGCTTAAAATTATCAAGGTCAATAAATAACAATGCCCCGTGTGTCGTATAGCGCTTTGCCTGTGCAAGCCAGTCTTCCAATTCCTCCTCAAAACGGCGGCGGTTAAAGAGATTGGTAAGCGGGTCCCGCTCAGCCATATTTACAAGCTTCGTTTCTAAATGCTTGCGTTCGTTTATGTCTTCAATAACGGCGAGAAAATGGGTAATGATCCCATTCGAGTCTTTAACAGGTGAAATAGACGCATGCACCCAGTAAAGTTTTCCGCTCTTTTTTTTGTTTTGAAATTCACCATGCCATTCACTGCCGGAGGTAATTGTATTCCACATGCGTTTATATTCTTCAGGTGGTATTTTTCCGGATTTTAAGATGCGTGAATTTTGTCCCACTACTTCTTCCGGTGTATATCCTGTTAGCTTGGTAAACTTGTGGTTGACATACTTAATATTACCACTTATATCTGTGATGATAATTGAGCATGGGTTTTGTTCAACGGCACAGGACAACATGCTGAGTTGTTCTGCTGCAATCCTGCGTGGAGTTTCTGCGGAGTCAATAGTATTGTCAATTAGGGTGGATGCGTCGGCCGGGTAAATGTTAGATTTCATATTCATTATAAAGGAAAAGTTATCGCCTTGCTGTCTAACCAAGGAAATCCTATGACACAGGGCCTTCACGTCAAAATCCACCCCTCTGCTTATATAGTCATTGAAAATAATATTTTTCAAAAGACTACATTGTTACTTATTTAATTATCGGCAAAAACCCAGGGAAATTTAATGGTAATAAATAATTTTTTTCAACTAAAGTGTAAGTCAATGTAATACTTATATTTATTACATTGTTAATTTGACACTACAAGAGTGATTTTATTGCGAGTTGTTAAATCAAAATGGATTTATGTTTAGTAGTATTCCTGGATGGGTTTGACGTCGAGGCTGCCGTTTTTGAGCGCCTCGATTGCTTTGGTGGCGGCTACTGCGCCGGCAACGGTTGTGAAATAGGGGACACGATGCACCAACGCCGTGCGCCGTATGGAATACGACGCCTCCTGGGCTACCTTGCCTTCTGTGGTGTTGATGACGAGCTGGATTTCGTTGTTTTTGATGTGATCTACAATATTTGGCCGTCCTTCAGTAGCCTTTAAAACCGGAGTAACTGAGACGTTATTTTCGGAAAGCACTTTTGCCGTGCCCTGTGTAGCAACAATTTTAAGACCCATGTGTATGAGCTTCTTTGCAATGGGTATCATGGACTTTTTGTCTTTATCCCTCACGCTGATAAAAACAGTGCCTGTTAAAGGAAGGCTGCAGTCTGCGGCCATTTGGGATTTGGCATAGGCACGGCCAAAATCCGTGTCCAGTCCCATGACCTCGCCTGTCGATTTCATTTCCGGTCCCAGTACCGTATCTACACCTTTAAATTTAATAAAGGGGAAGACGGCCTCTTTTACGGCAACATGCTTTAACTTCATGTTCATGGAGATATTTAATTCGCTGAGTTTCTTTCCGGCGATCACCTTGGCTGCGATCTTGGCCAAGGGTATGCCTATCGCCTTACTGACGAAGGGCACCGTCCTTGAGGCACGGGGATTGACCTCAAGCACATACACCGTTTTATCTTTAATTGCATATTGTATATTGATCAGTCCTACCACATTCAATGCAAGCGCCATGATCTGCGTTTGTTTTTTTAGTTCGTTAATGATGTCATTTCCAATGGAATAGGGCGGCAGCGAACAGGCGCTGTCACCGGAATGGATGCCGGCTTCCTCGATGTGTTCCATAATGCCGCCAATAAATACCTCCTTGCCATCGCAGATTGCGTCCACGTCAATTTCTATGGCGTCTTCCAGGAACCGGTCAATCAAGACAGGGTGTTCGGGCGAAACCTGTACGGCATGCGTGATATAATCTTCCACGCCCATTTCATCGTAAACAATGCGCATCGCCCTGCCTCCCAGGACGTAAGAAGGACGCAACAGCACAGGATAACCTATTTTGTTGGCGACGACCTTTGCTTCCGCAGCCGAACGGGCACAGCCGTTGTCGGGCTGCCTTAATTTTAATTGATTGATCAGGGCAGCAAATCGTTCCCGGTCCTCTGCAATATCAATGCTTTCCGGGGAAGTCCCCAGGATTCGTACTCCCTCTTTTTCTAAAGGCACTGCCAGCTTTAAAGGCGTTTGCCCTCCAAATTGAACAATCACGCCTTCAGGCTTCTCCTTATAAATAATCTCAAGGACGTCTTCCAGGGTAAGAGGCTCGAAATAAAGCCTATCCGAGGTGTCGTAATCCGTGCTCACCGTTTCAGGATTGCAGTTAATCATAATAGTTTCGTAACCCAGCTCCTTCAATGCAAACACTCCATGAACACAGCAGTAATCGAATTCAATTCCCTGACCGATACGGTTGGGGCCGCTGCCGAGAATGATAATCTTTTTCTTCTGTGTAGGCTCTGCTTCACAAGAGGTTTCATACGTGGAATACAGGTAGGGCGTAAATGCCTTGAATTCTGCACCGCAGGTATCCACGTGTTTGAAGACGGGCCGGATTGCCTCTTTTTGACGGTATTTCCGTATGGTTTTTTCTTCAACATTGCACAGAGAAGCAAGATATTTATCGGAATAACCATATTGCTTGGCCTCAGTCAACATCTCCCTGTCCATTTTAAAGCTGTTCTCACCTTGAGATGTAAGGGGGAATGGCCGTTCACCCTTACAATGTTGTTTAATCCCGGCTTCCATGTCGAGTATTTGTTTGATATTGTAAAGAAACCAGTGATCGATATGTGTCCATTTATAGATATCATCCAGACTCAAGCCAAATCGCATCGCATCGGCGATGTG
>Ga0209324_10003289_pt1 | contig 11114 bp, 10 predicted proteins | sample Rifsed19ft3_FD_184015 | JGI IMG/M metagenome (GOLD analysis project Ga0209324, IMG submission 184015) | Soil microbial communities from Rifle, Colorado, USA - sediment 19ft 3 (version 2) | ecosystem: Environmental > Terrestrial > Deep subsurface > Rock core/Sediment | place: Rifle, Colorado...
CCCATCGATAGGCTGTTGCACGCTTGTCCATGTCAATCCGCCGTCGTAAGTATATCTAAATCCTTCCCCTTTCGGAAGAATCTCTCCGCCGGTTACTTCAGTATCTTTTGCAGCAGCCACCCAAACAGAGCCATCATACTTATTATAAGTAACGGCAGAGATTCCTGCATCTCCGAAATCAGGAGTGTTATAAAAATTTGTCCAGTTTTCTCCTCTATCGAATGAAACGCTGACCCCTCTGGAAGTACCGAGCCATACAGTATCTGCAATGGTGATAATATCAGTAATAGTATTACTTAGCGGGCTTGAGGAATTATTTTTCGATAAATAATTTTTATCTCTGAGAGAAAAAGACTCCGGTCTTAATTGAGAAAAAGACTGACTGAAGATAGATAATATTATAAATAAAAAAAGAAATTTATATTTCATTCAACAACTACAGATTTTTCAATAATGTTACTTAATAAACCACCTCTGTCTTTTGCATGAAATTCAAACCGCCAAGTTCCTGTTTGGGCAGTCTCTAAAAATGAATTCTTAAAAGAGTAAACTCCATCTCCTGCTGTTTCATCACCAAACACATCAAAATTTCCATCATCATGCAGTAAAAATTTTGTATTACCTCCACTTTCTTCCACAACGGTTCCGTCAGGCCTAAACAATTCAAAATAAACAACATCGATATCATTTAACCCATTTACATCATTAGTTGTAATTGTAAAAATAAAACTTACACCTCTTGCAATTGAATCAGGCATAGTTAAGTTTGATATTACCGGTGCTACATTAGCTTGTCCGTTATCATAAATAAACTGCTGCACGGCTACCAATTTTGTAGTATTTTCTCTATCCGTTACAAAATAATTTATTTTGTATGTTCCTACAGGGTTTTGCCTGCTGAGAGGGAATTTATTTGTGAACCTGTTGTCTCCTGCCCTTTCGTCGCCGTTCGTGGAATTACCATTATCTAGAAGGGGAAACGGACTGTCATTTAACTTTATCTCATCTGAAGCGTAAATATTAAAAAATACTGAAGCAACATTCTTCGAATTGCTTAAACTTAAATAAATAGTTATTAGTGAATCACCCTGAACATATCTGAAAGTATTGGAAGGATAAAAATTTGTACCAGTAACCTGGAAGTCTGAAGCAGTAACATCAATAATTTCATCGAAATCTTTTTCGCAGCCCGATATGAACGCGAACAGGAGAATTACAATATAGAATTTTCGCATATGTTTAATTTAGTCTCAAATAAATTTCTTTATAAAGGTAAAAATTGAACCCTGTTTCAAGCCGGTATTGTTAATAAGAAAGGTGTTGGTGAAAATGAAATTATTAATATAAAGAAACTAAAGTAGCCGATAAGTTTTCTTTTAAAATCTAATTCCGTGTCATCGTGAATAGGCGGATGTTCAATCTTAACTACAAAATAAAGAATCACAGCCCAGAAGAGCCATCCCGACCATCCAAAACCGATATAAAAATCTAAAGTGGATTCAATTATTCCCAGCACACCTAAAATAAATAATGTTGAAAATGCAACAACAGCAATCTTAAAATGAGTCTCCCTTCCAAACAAAGTATATCCAATATGTCCGCCGTCAAGTTGACCCACGGGAATCATATTCATAGCAGTAATAAAAAGTCCAAACCATCCCACACAAAGATACGGGTAATGATAGACCTCTGACATCGGGGGAAAGAACTGCCCGGAGTCAACAAAAATCATTTTGAAAAAAGAAAACAATAATGTGTTACCGAAAGTCAAATTAATTCCGCCTTTGCCATATTCCGGAGAATAATAATCGGGGTGTATGGTAAGTATATATTCTTCACCGGGAATATTCATAAACCCATAAACAAGAATTATTAAGCAGGCAACAAAACCGGCAATTGGTCCTGCTACACCAATATCGAACATAGCTTTTTTGGTAGGGACAGGAGTCTTTGTTCTTATTACCGCTCCCATTGTCCCAAAGTTTAAGAAAAAAGGAATGGGAGGAAAAGGGATATAATAAGGAAGTGTTGTCTTAACTTTGTGGTACATTGCTGCAAAATAGTGCCCGAACTCATGGCAGGTAAGTATAAATAAAATTGATATAGAGTATGGTAATCCAACTACAAGGTGGTCAATTTCATAGGGACCTGCTATACCTGTAGTCCACTCGGCGCCGGCAATTGTTGTTGTAATGAATGTTACTATAAAAAGACCTATGTGAAGAAAATAATTTTTCTTCTCTTTTCTTGTTTTCTTCTGAGATAAAAAAGAATCTTGTAATTGTTCCGGGTAATAACTCATCTATTACAAATCCACATTAAGTCCAAGGGTTGTGTATTCTTCATTAATATCAAAATATTCTCCATGAATGCTTTTACCTGAATAATAAGAAAATATAACTCTAACACCTTTTGAATTATGTTCCCCAAACTTAATCCCCGTTTCAAAAATGTTGTTGCCCGAATATTTATTTACTTTCGTAAGTCTAAAATCATAAGCCACAAAAGGAATGATAAAATTATTTATCAGCCCTTTCGCATAATAATCAAAACCCGACTGGTAAATCCATTTACCAACAAAAGCCGGGTTGCTATGCACAAGATAAGTAACACCCAGATAAATTCTTAATCCGTCAAAACTATAATAAGGAAAAAGTTCCACAAACTCCCTGCTGTAAGTTTTGGGCTCTTTGTTTTCTCTCCAGATTTTGTTTTGGGTATCAAAAGACCCATCGACAAGATGGGCACTAATGTGGCTTAACCTGAACCGGAAACCGAATTGTTCTTTATCATTAATGACTTTTTTACAACCTGCATTAACCCCAAATAAATAATCGATAGTTTCAACGGGAAAACGGAAGTCATTCTCTCCTCTTAATCTTGTATATGTAAAAAGATCGGCACCAAAAGAAAAAAATCTATTTCCCCATTTGTGAAGAAAAATATCAGCAGAAGTTCCGATATCGAGCTTGAGTTCACTTTTACCGAGAATATATGAAAAGCCTGCTTTGGGCTCTAAAAAATTTGCTGTAAAAGGCTGGATGTTTAATCCGGACGGGAACCAATCAGACCTGTTCAAACTATCAATTTGTGATTTTGTAAAAGTTGAAAAGTTAAAAGCAAGAAATAACAGAAAGAAAAAACGCATCAAACAGCTTCCCGTTTAAATATTAATTTCTTTTGAATCTTCTGTTTAATGAGCTTGTTATAACCATATTTGAATTTTGACGTGAGACTGGAAATTGCGTAAAGATTTGTCGGAAAAGCAAATGAAGGTTCAAAGTAACAGTTAACAGTACAGCTTTGACAAAAATCAAATTGTCCTTCCATCTCTTTAAAGTATTTTATCTTTTCGGAATTTCTTATTTCGGCAATGGGTCTGTCAATCTTAATCTTTTCACTTTCAAAATGATAGCAAGGAAGAATAATCTCGTTATAAGGTGAAATAACAATAACTCTGCTTACAGCTTTGCAGCTTGGATTATTAATATTATTGCCACCATCTTTCCTGAGCTTTAAAAATGCTTTATTGATATAAATATCCAGTTTGCCATCAGTATATTCTTCTATATAATCAACTGCTTCATCTCTTAAACCGGGATTACCGAAATATGAAAAAACAGGGTTAACAATCAGCACAAGATTTTTTTCAGCAGCAATTTCATGCATTCTCGGAAGTTTTTTATAAGTTTCATTCGTAACCGTAAAAAGAATATCCGGGAATTCTCCAAGCGATTTTCCTATTTCTATACTTTCAAAAACTTTGTTATAACAATTTACTTTTCTTATTTTATTGTGTTCTTCTTCATCCGGAGAATCGAGAGAGAAATGAAGAAGATCAATATTTCCTGCCAGCTTCTCTGCAAATTTCGGATAAAGCAAAGCATTTGTAGTTATGCTTGTCTGCAGATTAAGTCTTTTAGCATATTCAGCCATAATATGAATTTCTTTATGAAGTAAAGGTTCTCCGCCTGTAAGATCGATAAACTTAACACCGAGCTTTTTTATTTGCTCAACATTTGATTTAAAATCTTCCAGCTTTGCATAAGGAGTGTCTTTAAATGCTTTTTGGATTCCAAAATGGCAGAACTCACAAAAAGCATTGCACCGGTATGTTAAATAATAATTACAAAGAAGAAGCATTTTAGTAATTAGTCAATTGTCATTGGTCATTTATTTTTTCCCTTGAACTTGCTCTTTCACTTATATTCCCTGTTTTTCCAGACTACTTTACGGTTAAACAAAAGAGCAAATGGTATTACAACAGCATAAATGATATAATAAACCTGGAAGCTGAAAAAGTATTTTAAATTTTTTGTAAGCCCCAATTCTTTATGAACAGGGTATAGTATAAAAAAATCAATTGCCAGCTTAAAGACAGCCAAATATAACCATACAGTAGAGAAAAATAAAGGAGTTAAAAGCATACATACATTCGCAAAAAAAGCAATGCTCATTACAAGTCCTCCATAAAGAGGCACATCCAAACCGCCAATAGACCATCTCTTCTTTTGCCTGAAAAGATCCTTGATTGTAAGGCAAGGTGCAGAAGCAACTAAAGCTCTTTTATCAAGCGGATAAATTATTTTGTATTTCTTTAACCTGTTCATTGCATGAAGCAGAAGTGAATCTTCAGTTACACTGAATGGAAGATTTTCATAGCCACCGACTTCCAGGTAAACGGACTTTCTGTATGACATATTATTCCCGATGCAGCTAATAGGAAATCCAAGATTTATTGTCCCCGACGCAACTGTCAATAAGTAAATAAAATCTACTGCCTGTAAGCCTGAGAAATTATTAAAAGCGTATTGAGTTGTAAAGCCGTTTACCATTGCAACATCTTCCTGATAGTAAGAAGCAATCCGGTAAACCCAATCGGCATGAGCTTCACAATCAGCATCCGTTGTAAGAATTACCTCTCCTTTTGCAATTTCAATTGCATTTGCAAGTGCGTTGGTCTTCCCTTTTAGCTTGCCAACTTCTTTACTTGTTACAATTTTCTTAAACTTATTTTTACCCGAAATATAATCTTCAATTATCTTCCCTGTATTATCGGTCGAATTATCATCAACCAAAATAATTTCAAATTTACCTTCGGGATACCTTAGTTTATCAAGAGATTCAAGACATTTTAAAATATTTACTTCCTCATTCCGTGCAGCAACAATTACGGTAGCAAATGGAAATTCATTCTCATTTAAGACCGGAAACTTTTTGCTTACACCAACTAAAAGAAGAGCAGCAAGAATAAAATAAAAAGACAAGACGATAAGAAAGATTATTTCAGGCATTCGGAAGGTTCTCCAATTTCAAAGCCATGTTTTGCAGATTCATCAATAACAAATTTTATAGAATCCGGAATTATATCTTTAGATTTATTGTTGTCATGAAATACAACAATCGAATTATTATTTAAATAATTCTTCACAGCAAATTTAACTGTTTCAAAATCATTTTTATAGTCTTGCGTTAATAAAGACCACATAACACATTTTAGATTCTTTCCTTTAAGAATTTTACTTGTCGAAAATGTAAACCTGCCATGTGGAGGACGGAAATATTTAACATCATAATCAAATTTTTCTTTCATAAGATTATTAAAAGAATCGATCTCCTCAATTGTTTCTTTGTTACTTATTTTCGTTAATCTTTTATGATTAAAAGTATGATTGCCGATTAAATGTCCTTCAGCCAAAATGTCCTTAACAAGCGATTGGCTATTCTTGGCATTGTTCCCGACACAAAAGAAAACTGCTTTAATTTTATTTTGTGAAAGGATATTTAATATCTTTTCAGTTAATTCGGTTGTCGGTCCATCATCAAAGGAAAGAAGAATTTTGCCGTTGGAAGTGTTCCAGTAAAAATCCTTAAAAAGCTTTTTGATAATTAATGGCGGACTATATCTATAACTCAAGGCAAATTAAATTTATTTAGTGAATAGAACACGGATGACACGGATTAAACTGATTTTCACTGATAATCCCTAAAATCATCTTCCATCTTTAACCTTTAATAACACCAACCGGTTTTACTTTTGCAACTTTTTTTGTAATTCCTTCTTTGTGCATAACGTCTACCACTTCTGAAACATCCTTGTAGGCAGCAGGCATTTCTTCGGCAATTGTCCTGTATCCTTTTGCCTGGATAACAATTCCTTTCTGCTTCAATTCTTCAATAAGATTTCTCCCTTTAGCTTCTTTCAATGCTTTATGCCTGCTAAGATTTCTTCCGGCACCATGACAAGAACTACCAAAAGTTTCTTCCATTGCTTTTTCTGTTCCGACAGCAATATATGAATATCTTCCCATATCTCCGGGAATCAAAACAGGCTGTCCAATCTCCTTATATTTTGCTGGAATCATTTTACTACCGGGAGGAAAAGCCCTTGTCGCTCCTTTGCGATGCACACAAACTTTTTTCATCTTTCCATTAATATTATGCTCTTCGATCTTTGCAATGTTATGACAAACATCATACACAAGCTTAAAATTGAGTTCGGAATCTTTCATACCAAAAGTAGATTTGAAAGTTTTTTTGGCAAGGTGCATAATTACCTGCCTGTTATTCCATGCAAAGTTTGCTGCAGACTGCATTGCAGCAAAATAATCTTCTCCCTCTTTAGAATTCAAAGGTGCACAAGCAAGCTGTTTATCCGGTAAAGAAAAATTATATGTTTTACTTTCTTTCATTATCCTGAGAAGGTAATCATCGCAGACCTGGTAACCTAATCCTCTTGAACCAGTATGAATAAGAATAACAACCTGTCCTTTAAATAAACCAATAACTGACGCAGCCTTTTCATCATAAATTTCATCAACAATATCTACCTCAAGAAAATGATTGCCGGAACCGAGTGTTCCCACCTGGGTTATTCCCCTCTCAATTGCTCTCGGACTTACAAGATCGGCATCGGCATTTTTTAATGTTCCGCTTTCCTCAGTAAAATCTATATCGGAACTATCGCCGAAATCATTTTCAACAGCCCAAACAGAACCTTCCTGCAAAACATTTTTCATTTCTGATTGAGAAAGTTTTTTAATCGCACCGCTTGAACCGACCCCGGTTGGAATAGCATTAAAAAGATTTGCAATCAATTTATCCATTTTACCTTTTATAAAAGTAAAATCGAGTGAAGTGGTAGCGAGCCTTACTCCGCAATTAATATCATATCCAACTCCACCCGGTGAAATAACTCCTTCATTCATATCTGTGGCAGCTATTCCACCGATTGGAAAACCATATCCCCAATGAATATCTGGCATTGCAAGACTATAACTTTGAATACCCGGCAAATGTGCAACATTCATAACCTGCTTTAATGCTTCATCGTCGCGGAGATTTCTTTCAATCATCTTTTGAGAAATGTATATTCTGCCGGGGACTTTCATTCCTCCCGATTTCGGAATCTCCCAGAGATTTTCTCTTATTTGTTTTAATTCAATTCCACCAATTAGCATTTTACTTACCTCGCATTACTTATGCACGCATGGTTGCATGACAAAAACATTAACTACCTGATCATGCATTCATGCAACAATGCATCCAATCCCCCGGATAGTTTAAATATCGAACACAATTCTAGTTGAATATTTTCCATTTTCTTTTTTTATTTCCATCTGGTGATACGTTACAGATTTTATTTCTGTTTTTATTTTTTCTTCAATAACACCACTTTCTTTAAGAACACATTCAAAATACCAGTTTACACCAACCTGATGAACCTTTATTTCACTAATATTATTAAAGATTTTCCTTTCAATAATCAACCTGAAGTTTAGTTCATTCAAAAAATTTACAAGCAAAGTTTCAAGCGAATGAGAATCTAAAACGAGCTTATAATTTTCACTTTCACTTCTAAAATCATTTTCAACAACTGCTTCTTTGAATGCTTCGGCAGAAGCTAAAAACAATTCTTCAATTGTATCGGCTTTTATTTCAACGGCAATGTCTGCTGTATGATCTATAAAGTTATGGCTAAATGACATTGTTTTTATCTTTTTCTTTCCTTCAAAATAAAGAAATAAAAGAAATTAACAATTAATAATTTACAATGAACAATTAAATCACAATTTTTAATTTCGAATTAATAATTTTTAAATTTAATGAAACATCTTCAAGATCATCAAAAAGGAATTATCGCTATCCTGGCTGCTGCAATATTGTGGAGTACCGGTGGAGTCTTTATTAAGCTTATTTCTCTTAATACATACCAGCTTTCTTTTTTCCGTTCTACATTTGCTGCATTAGTTTTTCTTATTCTTTTCAGAAAAGTTGTTGTTTATGCAAATGGTTTTGCTCTACTCAATGCATTCTTTTATGTAGTTGTCTTAATATTTTTTGTGCTTGCAACAAAATTAACAACAGCAGCTAACGCGATTTTTCTTCAATATACTGCACCAATCTATGTTTTAATATTTGAACCTATTATTAATAAAACTAAATTTGAAAAAATTAATATCATTACAATAATTATTTGCTTACTTGGGATGATATTATTTTTTATGGGCGAACTTTCCCCCGGTCATCTTGAAGGAAACCTTGCAGCCCTTTTATCCGGGGTTGCTTTCGCAGCATTCTTTCTTGGAATGAGAAAAAATAAAAGCGAATATCAATTCAGTTCGATTTTTTACGGGAATATTTTTATAGCTTTAATCTGCATACCGTCCCTATTCTCAATTAATGCCTTAGTAATCAACGATCTCTGGATGGTTGCATACCTGGGCATTTTCCAGATTGGAATCGCCTATGCAATTTTCAGTTATGGATTAAAAAGAGTTTACGCAATCGAAGCATCAATTATCGGAATGATCGAACCGGTACTAAATCCTGTCTGGGTATTTTTTGGCTACGGTGAAGTTCCTTCTTTTATGGCTATCATTGGCGGAGTAATAATTGTCGCCACAATTACAATAAGGGCATTTATATTAGAATCTCCAATAATGAAGGGGAGACTTAAATTAAAAAATAAACTATGATGATAATTTTTATTTTATATGAAAAAGAAGCACATCAGGAATAAATTGTTTCTCCATTCCCGGTCCTTTTAAATAAACTTTTAAATCCTCACCTCCAGCGCTTTCAAAAAAGTCAATACGTATTCGATGATATCCTTCCTTGAGCGCAATTACTCCTCCCTTATCAACAATTCCATGTAATCCGTCGTTATCGACTATCAACTTATAATTTATAAACAATCTGCTGCCATCATCGGATGCTGTATAAAAATTATAAATTCCATCGCCAGGTATCCTTATGTAGCCATCATACTCAAAGCCAAAATAGTTTGATGATTTTTTCGGAGATAAAGTAATACTACTAACAACTCCTTCATCAACCGGGGTTAGTGAATTAAAATCGGGCAAAACTTCCCAGTTGCCTTCGAAGTATCTGTACTTTATTCCTTTTATTACATCGTTGATTTTCAGTGCGTGTTCCGGCTCTACTTTTGTAAATGTTTTTTGTACAGAACCGCTCACAGGGTTTCCATCCCGAAAGCACCTTGCAGTTAGAACAGTTGTTGTTGTTAATGTTACCTTTTCATTTGCCAAGGGAGATTCTATTGTTGGGATATTGCCATTAATAGTATAACGTATCTCAACATTCTCGCGATCCGATTTTACTTTCACATCAAGACTATCAATAAATATTTTTTCAATTGATTCGAAAGTTGGTGGATTATTAACATCAACTTTCCCCGCTACATCCAGGACTACAACACTATTATTCTCATCTGGAGTTTTTGTAGGAATCGAAACTATTAAAGCATCTTCGTTTCGTTCAACAGTAAGGTGAGTTTTCTTTTCATCGGAAAGAAGATAAGAATGTAAGGGCTGAGAATAGATTCCCGGGATAACAAGCCTCCCGTTTTGTGACCAATTAAAAACGTGTAAGTAAAGCCTTGTATTTTCTCCAATCTTTTTTTGTGTACATCTTCCCCACTCTAAACTATTAAAAAGACTTGAACTTGTTCCATAAATCGATTCGCCATTAACCTTCATCCAGCTTCCGACTTCACTTAATATCTCAACACTTTCAGCCGGAAAAATTCCTTCGGAAGTCGGTCCAACATTCAGCAGGTAATTACCGCCTTTTGATGCAATATCTGCAAGCATTTGCAAAATATCCTTTGTGGATTTAAAATTCTTATCGTTCTTATTGTATCCCCAATGGTCATTCATTGTCATACAGGATTCCCAGTCAATACCGGGTAAACCTGTAGATGGAATTTGCTGTTCCGGTGTTCCGAAATCACCCATCGTCACGCCTTCAGGTGCAAATCCTTCCAATCCTCCCCTGTTTGGATCGACACGATTGTTAACTATAATATCTGGTTGTAAACTGCGAACATAATTATACAGATCGATACCACGTTCTTCATTCCAGGTATTTTCCCATTCACCATCAAACCAGAGAATACCAATATCTCCATAGTTTATCACTAATTCTTTCAATTGATTTTTCATATGCTGAATATAACCATCAAAGTCAGCTCCTTCAGAAGATCTGTTTTCCCAATCTCTCCCCGGCAAATAGTCGGGATGATGCCAATCCATTATTGAATAGTAGAAGCATAATTTTATTCCCTCATTTCTACATGCTTCGGAAAGATCTTTGAGAATATCCCTTTTGAAAGGGGTAGACATAACATCATAATCGGTAAACTTAGAATCGAACAAGCAAAAGCCATCGTGATGTTTCGATGTTATAACGATGTATTTCATCCCGGCATTTTTTGCAGTGCTAACCCATTTGTCGGCATCAAATTTTACAGGATTAAATTGCCCGATAAATTTATCATACTCATCAATCGGGATTTCCGCCTGGTTGCGAATCCATTCTGCATAATTTGTTTTACCATTCCATTCACCGGCGGGTATCGCATACAATCCCCAGTGTATAAATAGACCAAAACGTGCGTCGCGCCACCACTCCATTCTTATGTCACGTTCTTCCTTCAACTCTTTAACAATGTTCTGAGCGTTAGTCGGTATAAAAAAGAAAAATGCAAATAAAATTATAATTCTGGTTTTCATCTTTGCCTCATCGGAAAATTTTGGAAGGGAAAATCTGTTAACATTAATTCACTTTAATCAACCTTCACAAACATATTA
>Ga0209324_10003293_pt1 | contig 11107 bp, 6 predicted proteins | sample Rifsed19ft3_FD_184015 | JGI IMG/M metagenome (GOLD analysis project Ga0209324, IMG submission 184015) | Soil microbial communities from Rifle, Colorado, USA - sediment 19ft 3 (version 2) | ecosystem: Environmental > Terrestrial > Deep subsurface > Rock core/Sediment | place: Rifle, Colorado...
CACCATCACGTCCGTTTTGGCGATCCGCAGGATCTGCTGCTTGACTGCCTGGAAGGCCGGGTCCGCCCCACGGAGCCGGTCCAGCGCCATGGATTCGTGCAGGCGTTCCCGGACACCTTCAATCTCTTCCGTGACGCTACCCGGCAGGAGGCGTCGGACCCTCGCCAACAGCTCGCGCCCCCGCACCGGACTCACGAGAAAGTCCGTGACCCCGGGAGGCGGCCGGTCGAATCCGTCGGAGAGATGCTTTTTGTGGAGAATCGGTAGCAGCTGCGCCCCTGGCATCGAGATGCGAAGCTCGGTTAGGACGGTCCGAGGGTCAAGACGTGGGGTCAGGATCGGAATGATGAGGTCGACCAGGCCATTTTCTCCCTCTTCCAGCGACACCGCAAAGCCACCAGCATTCGACAGGATATCTCGTACCTGAGCTCCTACTTCGGGAGACTGCAGGCCCAGGACAAGAATGCGGGGCCAAGAAGAACAATTGTTTCGGGGACTCACTGTGGCACCCACGAAGCCTCCGTACCGGCTCTCAGGTTCTCGAGCGGGAACCCCGGTCAACCATGAAAGAATAGATTCGAATCACACCGGGCACACAAACGTGCGAATGTTTGGATACCGCCTTCCGACCCATCTATCAGTCAGTTTGGGAGGGCTCGGGCTTTGTGGGGCAGCCACGATCCTGCTGACAGATGGGCGCTACACGTTCTCGCCCCTCCGGTCTGGAGTGTGTTTCCTCCAGGGGAGCGTCGTGGCTCCGATTGTTCACTTACCCCACGCCGTCATGGGGGGGGTTCTCTGGGGAGGTTAGGAATGTACTCTATCGGCCGATTGCTTGTCAAGAAGAAACTGGGGTCTACACAACTGAAATCTGATCCGTCGGAGTCTGTCGCCGGGCCTCCGTGGTCGGGAGTCTGAAGTGACTGATATTCCTGGAGGCGGCGGTCAGGGGTGGACCGATGCGCCACTCGCCTGGGTGCCCCTAAGAGATGAAGATGCGAGCGTCGACGACCGCAGCGCCCTTCCCCTGTTCAAAAACGATCAAGGGGTTCATGTCGAGCTCGTGAAGCTCCGGGAAGTCCAGGGCGAGCTGCGAGAGTCGCTCGAGGCAGTCCGCAATCGCGTCGATGTCCGAGGGAGGCGCCCCCCGGTAGCCCGAGAGGATCGGCGAGCTTTTGAGCTGCTCGATCATCTGATGGGCCTCGAGGGTGGTGATCGGGGCGATCCTGACGACGACATCCTTGAATATCTCTACGTAAGTCCCACCCAGGCCGCAGAGCAGCAGGGGACCGAACTGCGGGTCCCGCTTCATCCCCAGGATCGTCTCCTTCCCCCCTGAGACCATCCGCTGCACCAACACCCCCTGGAGCCTGGCCGTGGGACGGGCGGCCTGGACGGCGGCGATCAGCGTCTTGTACGCCTGTCGCACCTCACCCTCGCTCGTGAGGTTCAACCTGACACCTCCGACATCGACCTTATGGATGATGTCCGGCGAGACAATCTTGATCACGACGGGATACCCGATCCCCTCCGCCGCCCGGACCACCTCGTCCTCGCCCTGAACGCACCGGAACGGGAACACCGGGAAGCCGTACGCCTGCAGGACCTCGTAGGCCTCATGCTCCGGCAGGAAGTGCCGCCCCTCCTGCCGCGCTCGGGTGAGCACGCGCGTTACCGCGTCTCGATCGACGTCGGTGAACACCTTGACTGCTGAGCGGGGGCGGTGAACCCCCTGCGCATAGCGCGCCATGGCCGCCAGCGCCCTGGCCGCATCCTCGGGGAACTGGTAATGGGGCAGGCGCGCCGCGGTCAACGTGGCCAGCACGCCCGTCATCACTTCTCCCGTCGCCATGAGACACAGTAGCGTCGGCTTGCGATGCCGAGGCGCGATGGTCGCGGCCGCCGCCGCGATGGATCGCAAATCCGTCATGAGCTGGGGGGTGGAGATGACAATGACGCCTTCTACCTCTGGATCGTCGAGGACGGCTTCGAGGGCGACGGCGTAGCGATCGGACCCGGCGTCCCCCATGACGTCCACAGGATTGTCGATCGGGGCGGCGGGCGGGAGCTTCTCGCGGAGCTTTGCCCGTGTTGTCTCGGACAACGGGGCCAGGGTCAGGCCGTGGCGGATCGCAGTATCTGTGGCCATGATCGCGGGACCCCCCGCGTTCGTCACGATGGCCACCCGGTTTCCTGTCGGCAGGGGCTGCATGGCAAAGGCGACGGCGTAGTCGAACAGCTCCTCCAACGATTCGACCCGCAGGACCCCGCACTGGGCAAAGAGAGAGTCGTAGGCCTCGTCGGAGCCGGCCAGGGCCCCCGTATGCGAGGAGGCGGCCCTGGCCCCCTCCAGCGTCCGCCCCGATTTGACGGCGAGGATCGGCTTGATCCTGGAGATCTCCTGGGCCAGTTGGATGAACCCCTTTGGATCGGTCAAGTCTTCGAGGTAGAGGAGGATGACGTCCGTCTGGGGATCATCCTTGAGATACGCGAGCATGTCGTTCTCGTTAACGTCCGCCTTGTTACCGACGGAGACGAACTTGGAGAGGCCGATCCGCTCGGCCTGGGCGTACTCCAGGGCGGCGACGCCCACCGCTCCGCTTTGGGAGATGAGGGCGATGTTGCCGTGCTGGGGCATGGTGCGGGCGAAGCTGGCGTTCAGCGCGACCTGGGGATCGCAATTGATGATCCCGAGGCAGTTGGGCCCGATGAGCCGGATCCCGAGTCTCCGAGCCGCCTGCAGGACGATCTCCTCCCTTTTGGCCCCCTCGACCCCGAGCTCTTTGAAGCCGGCCGAGATGACCACTGCCCCCTTCGTCCCCTTCCACCCACACTCCTCTAACACCTGCGGGATGCTCGCGCTGGGAACGACGATCACGGCGAGGTCGAGCTCGTCCGGGATCTCGAGGACGGAGGCGTACGCCTTCACGGCGAGGATGCTGGTGGCCTTCGGATTCACGGGGTAGACGACGCCGGTGTAGCCGTGGAGCAGGATGTTGGCGAAGACCGCCCTTCCCACGCTTTCGGGGCGGGTCGAGGCCCCGACGACCGCCACCGATCGCGGCGCGAAGAGCGCCCGGAGGGTCTGATGTCGATCACCCATAGGCTCTACCGGTCCAGCGTCTTCTCCATCTCCAAAACCGCCAGGGTGGTCTTGAGGACCGCATCCGGATTGAGCGACATGCTGTCGATGCCCTGTTCGACCAGGAATTGGGCAAACTCTGGATAGTCGCTGGGGGCCTGCCCGCAGATCCCGATCTTCCGCCCCCTGGCCTTGGCCACCTTGATCACATTCGCGACCATAGTTTTCACCGCGGGGTGGCGTTCATCGAAGATATGAGCGACGATTTCGGAGTCGCGGTCCACCCCCAGCGTGAGCTGCGTGAGGTCGTTGGAGCCGATCGAGAATCCATCGAAGACTTCCGCAAAGGCGTCGGCCAGGATCACGTTGCTCGGGATCTCGCACATCACGTACAGCTCGACCCCCTTCTCACCCCGCCGCAGCCCGTGTTGCGCCATCTCGGCCTGGACACGCCGCGCCTCCTCCACGGTGCGACAGAACGGGATCATGATCTTCACGTTGCGAAGTCCCATCTCCTCCCGCACCTTCTGCATCGCGCGGCACTCCAGCGCGAAGGCGGCGCGATAGCGCGGATGGTAGTAGCGGGAGGCGCCTCGGAACCCGAGCATCGGGTTCTCCTCGGCCGGCTCGTAGCGCCGTCCGCCGATCAGGTTGGCGTACTCGTTGCTCTTGAAGTCGCTCAGCCGGACGATGACGTCCTTGGGATAGAAGGCCGCGGCGATCATGCCGACGCCCTGGGCTAATTTGTCCACAAAGAACTGGGGCTTGTCAACGTATCCGGCGGTGAGGGCATCGATCTCGGCCTTGACGGCCGGATCCTCGAGACGGTCGTAGTCCAGCAAGGCCAGCGGGTGGACCCGGATATACGTGTTGATGATGAACTCCTCCCGCGCCAGGCCCACGCCATCGTTCGGGATGAAGGAGAGCCGGAAGGCCTCCTCCGGATTCCCCACGTTCATCATGATCTTGGTCCGGGGACGGGGCAGGCCCTTGACCTCGACGCGCTCGACCTCGAAATCGAGCTGCCCATCGTAGACGACGCCGGTGTCGCCTTCGGCGCAGGAGACCGTGACTTGCTGGCTGTCCTTCAGGACCTCCGTCGCGTTCTCGGTGCCCACGATAGCCGGCAGCCCCAGCTCGCGACTGACGATGGCCGCGTGGCAAGTCCGGCCCCCGCGGTTGGTGACGATCGCCGCCGCCTTCTTCATGATCGGCTCCCAGTCCGGATCAGTCTTATCGGTCACCAGAATTTCCCCGCGGTTGAATTCGTGCAGATGCCGCACACTCTGGATCACCCGCACCGGCCCTGGGACGATCTTCGCACCCACGCTCCGACCGCGCACCAGCACCGGACCTCGCTGTTTCAGATGATAAGTCTCGAGCGTGTCCAGGGTCTTGAGGGATTGCACCGTCTCTGGGCGGGCCTGGACGATCCAGAGCTCTCCCGTCAGGCCGTCCTTCGCCCACTCGATGTCCATCGGACTTGGGCGGCCGCGCTTGGCAGTGTAGTGCTCTTCGATGGCGCAGGCCCACCGGCCCAGCATCAAGATCTCCTCATCCGTAATGGCGAACCGCGCCCGATCCTCGGCCGGGACCGGCACGTTCTGCACCATCCGGTCGCTGCCGGGGTCGAAGATCAGCTTGAACTCCTTGCTGCCGAGCCGCTTCTGCAAGATGGGGCGGAAGCCCTGTGCGAGCGTCGGCTTGAAGACGGTGTATTCGTCCGGGTTCACCGATCCCTGGACCACGTTCTCCCCCAGACCGTAGGCGGCATTAATCAGGACCGCATCGCGGAACCCGGTCTCGGTGTCGATGGAGAACATGACCCCCGCCGCGGCGAGATCCGACCGAACCATCCGCTGTACCCCGATTGACAAGGCAACCTGGAAATGGTCGAAGCCCTTGTCGGATCGATACGAGATGGCCCGATCGGTGAAGAGCGAGGCGAAGGACCGCTTGCACGCCGCGAGGAGCGCCCGGTGGCCCTGGACGTTGAGAAACGTCTCCTGCTGGCCGGCGAAGCTTGCATCCGGCAGGTCCTCTGCGGTCGCGCTGCTCCGGACCGCCACGCTGGTCGGTTGAGGGGTGTCTGCGCTCAAGCGGTCGTAGGCCTCGGTGATGGCCTTCTCGAGGTCTGCCGGGAGGCTCACTCCGAGGATAGCCTCGCGCACCTGGCGTCCCCGCTGCCTGAGATTCTCGAGATCGTGCGTATCCAGATCCTTCAGGATGTCATGAATGCGCCTGTCGAGTTCAGATTGGTGAAGGAAATCCCGGTAGGCCTCGGCCGTGACGGCGAACCCGTTCGGCACCCTGATCCCGGGTGCGGCCAACTCCCGGTACATCTCGCCGAGGGAGGCGTTCTTGCCTCCCACCCGGGGAATATCCTTGATACCGATCTCCTCGAACCAGAGGATCTGGGGAGCGACTCGGACACTGTGCGCCATGACCATACTCCTCTGCAACGGCGCGTCTTCAAACCGGGGCAACACAGGGAGCGACGGAAGAACCAACACCATATGGAGCAAGGGGGGTGCCAGCGAGTGATGGGTATATACGCAAAGCGCTAACCCATGAATTCTACACTATAAAACCCCCGAAACCATCCTGCGCACGGCTAGCAGCTCAGGCAATGTACCGAGGCAAGACTGCCCCAGGGGCCCAAGCCACAAGCGGGGCGTACGTCGCCAAGATCCCAGGAAGAGGGCGCCCCGAGGGAATGGGACAGCGCTGTCCCATGACATCGGACTGTCTCCAGGACCTGGGCACGTCGTTTCCCTCGACGAAAGACGTCCCTGTCATGTCGAGTCCCGCTCGGTTCCTCGCCTGGCACGTCATGTCCGATGCCAGCAGATCATCCCACCCGTCGTTCCAGCTCTCTCAGTCGGGGCGGGTCACCCAACACGACCAGTCGATCACCAGCCCCAATACTTTCATCCGGGGCCGGGTTGAAAATCATTCTGCCTGAAGGGCGCTTGATCGCCACCACGATTACGTCCAGCGGCTCGCACAGCCCCGCCTGCCGCAGCGTGACCCCATCACACGGGGAGCGAGGAGCGATCCCGACTTCTTCGAGCTGCAGTTCGACGCTTTGGTGATGCGTGGCCAGCTCGATGATCTCGACGACCGCCGGGCGCAAGACGGCCTGAGCCATGCGGTGACCGCCCATCGAGTAGGGGGAGATTACGGCGTCCGCCCCGGCACGCTTCAGTCTCGCTGCGGTCTGTTCGCTCTCAGCCCGGGCCACCACAAAGAGAGACGAGTTGAGCTCCTTAGCGGTGAGCGTCACAAAGACGTTATCCGCGTCAGTCGGAAGAGCGGCAAAGAGACCTTTCCCTTTCGCGACGCCGCATGCCACGAGGACTTTCTCGTCAGCGGCATCCCCCTGGAGGACGAAGTAGTCGGCTTCTTCAGCCTTGCGGACCCGCCCCAACTCCTGCTCAATGACCACGAAGGGCACGGGCTTCGACGCCAGCTCGCGCGAGATCACCTCGCCGATGCGCCCAAAGCCGCAGACGAGATAGTGCTCGGAGAGGGAGTCAATCTTCTTCGCCATGCGTCTCCTCCCAAAGAACTGCTGAAACTCTCCCGCCACCACCTTCTCCGCCACGGCCACCGCAGTGTAGAAGACCACGCCGACGCCCCCCACCAGAAGCGCGATCGTGAATATCCTTCCGGTGGCGCTGAGGGGTCTCACCTCTTGAAACCCGACAGTCGAGAGGGTGATGACCGTCATGTAGAGTGATTCAAGCCACGTGTACCCCTCCAAGACGTGGTACCCGACCACCCCGGTGATGACCATGGCCATAATGAACAGGACAGCGACCCGTAGCCGATCCATCGTCCCTCACCAGATCCCCATCGGCCTACCGCCACCTACTCCGCGACCCACAGGGCGAGTCCCTGAGCCTTTTGAATCAGCTCGTCTGCCACATGGACGTGACGCCGGAAGAGTCCCCGGAGGCCGGCATACGTCTCTCGACCAACAACGATAGTACCGCACTGGCTCGTCCGCGCCGCTTCCAAAATAATGGTCGCCAGGTCTTGATCGGTGCTCAAGGTAACGAGCTCCGTTCCCAGCGCATGGGCGGGGATGCGGACCTTGCGAAGGATTGCCTTCGCCCGGGCAAAGACGGCCTGCGCCGCCTTCTCACTTTGCGCGACCCAGGCGGCACGGACATCTTTGGCCCCCGCCTCCCGCCTCCAGGTGGACCCGGGATCTTCGCCGACTGGGAAGTCCACCAACCGTGGGGGCAGCGGCGCCAGCACATGAAACAGCCGAATGCGGAAGCCTTTCCGTCCTCCCATCATCCGCGCCACATAGGCGACCGCGCGTCTCGAGCCCTCCGAATCATCGATGGCGATCAGAATTCCCTTGGTACGATCCATCGGGGGCAGCCCTCACGCACCGCAGCGGCAATCACGCCATCCCCTGTGCAACGCTGGCCTTTCCGGAACCACCCCCGCTCGTCTCGCCAAGCCGCCTGACGAGGGCCTTCCGTCCCTCCTCCGCCAAAAAGAGCAGGCATGGGAAGATGAGCAGCACTGCCCATCCGTAGGGATGAATAGGGCTCACCCCAAAGACCTTTTGGAGGAGCGGGGTCTGTATGAACAGAACGAGCAGGGTCAGCTCGACGACGATGCCGACGAGCACCAGCCGGTTACTGAGGAGGCCAACCCTTACAGTCGATTCGCGCTCGGTCCGGCAGGCGAACACATTCCCAACCTGGGCAAAAACGATCGACGCCAGCGTCATGGTGGTCGCTTCGATGTACAGCGGCCCCGAGGCGGCCAGCGGTATCCCGGGCCGCCATCCCTGGATCAGGTAAACGGAAAAGAAGCCAGCCATGCACGCGACGGCTTCGAGAGCGCCGAGGAACCCGTAGGCACGGAGCAGGAGACGCCGGTCGAGGAGGCGCTTGTCGCGCGGACGGGGTGGGCGGTCCATAATCCCGGGTTCGGGGGGTTCGGCCCCTAACCCGAGCGCCGGGACGAGATCCGTGCCGAGGTCCACGGCGAGGATCTGCATCACGGTGAGCGGCAGGGGGATCCGGAAAAGGACAAAGGCCAGGAAGGGGATGATCTCCGGGACATTGCTGGCAAAGATGTACGTGACGAACTTCTTGATGTTGGCATAGACAGCCCGCCCCTCCTCGACCGCCGCTACGATGCTGGCGAAGTTATCGTCGAGCAGCACCATGTCCGCCGCCTCCCGGGCGACATCGGTCCCCCGGCGCCCCATGGCGATGCCGATGTCCGCCTTCCGGAGTGCCGGGGCGTCGTTGACGCCATCCCCTGTGACGGCGACGACTTCCCCTCGTCCTTGGAGCACCGTGACGATCCGCAGTTTCTGCTCGGGCGTCATCCTGGAAAAGACGACCTGCTCCTCGCTCAGGATGGTGCGAAGGTCATCATCGGACATCTGCTGGAGCTCTGCTCCTTCGATGGCCTTGGCCGTCCCATCCCTGATCAGCCCGATTCGCCTGCCCACGGCCAGGGCGGTCACCCCGTAATCTCCGGTAATCATGATGACCCGGATTCCCGCGCACCGGCAGAGTTCGACCGCGTGGGGGACCTCCGGCCGCGGCGGGTCCATCATGCCGGCCAGCCCCAGAAATGTCAGGTCCCGCTCGACCTCATCGATGGCGTATTCCTGCAACACCGGAAGCTCCCGCTCGGCCACGGCCAGGACCCGCAGCCCTTCCGCTGCAAGCTGATCCAAGGCGAGTGTGATGCTCCTGCGGAGGTCCGGCGCAAGCATCTGGACCGCGCCATCGAACCGCGCCGTGCGGCACAGGCCGAGGAGCTCACGGGGAGCCCCCTTGGTAAAGGCCATCACCTTTCCATCCGGTGCGCGATGGATGGTCGTCATGCGCTTCCGGATCGGCTCAAAGGGAAGCTCGAACACCCTGGGATACTTCATAGACGCCTTCTCCACATCGAAGCCCGATTGGGCGGAGAAGACGAGCAGAGCACCTTCGGTGGGATCGCCCAGAAAACCGAATCCCCCTGTTCCGCTGGCAGGAACTAATTTGGCATCGTTACAGAGGGAGGCGGCTGTCAAGAGCCGATCCAAAGGATGGGATCGCCCAGCGGACGCCAGAGCGAGGGGAACCTCGCCCCCTGGAACCTCGAGGATTTCTCCGCTTGCCCAGAGCTTGACGACCTTCATCTCATTCAGGGTAAGGGTCCCCGTCTTATCAGTACAGATCACGGTGGCACAGCCGAGCGTCTCAACCGCCGAAAGCCGCTTGATCAGCGCGTTTCGTTTCGCCATGCGCTGCACCCCCATTGCGAGCGCAAGCGAGAGCGTCGGCAACAGCCCCTCCGGGATGTTGGCCACGATGATGCCGATGGCAAAGAGGAAACTCTCCAGGGGGGTCAGCCGGGCCACCAGGTTTCCCACGACGAAGAACGCGAGACCCATGGCGACCGCCAACAGGGCGACAACTCGTGTGACATGGCGCATCTCGTGCTGGATCGGGCTCACTTCCGGCTGAAGCACCTGCGTCAGCTGTGCGATCCTGCCGATCTCCGTTTCCATCCCGGTGGCGATGACGACGGCCTTCCCCCTGCCAGCCACCACCGTCGTCCCCGCGAACACCACGTTGGGGATCTCGACCCACAGAAACCGTCGCCAGACGGGGACCGGCTCCCCCGGAACGAGGAGCGAGGCCAGGAGTCTTTGCTCCTGTCCCTCCCGGATGACGCGCGCGGAGGACGGGATGAGTTGCCTGAGGGCTTCAACGGCCCGCTCTGCTTTGTATTCCTGCCAAAAACTGAATACGGCATTGACCAGGATCACGCCGAAGATGGCGATGCCGAGCTCGGGCATCCGAGCGACGAACGCCAAGGCCCCGCCGATCCAGAGGAGGATTGCGAAGAGATTGACGAGATTTTTCAAGAACAGACTGACAACAGGCGTCCTCCCGATCTTCTTCAGGTCATTGGAGCCACACTCTGTGAGGCGCTTTCTGGCCTCCTCCTCCGAGAGTCCATGCGCGCTCGTCCTCAGCTCCTGGAGAACCTCGCGCTCATCGAGGACCACGTAGCTCTCCTCCTCCCCTGCCTCTTCTCGTTCAAAGACCTGGATTACCGCCTCCGGGGTGCAAGCGCTTCGGAGCGCCTCACGAAAGGCTCGCTCTTGCAGCATCCCTTCTAGCTTGGACACTACCTGGAAGTGGGTCCCGCTCTCCTTGAGGGGGGAGAGGACCAGGATGGTGATGGCCTGGAAGGACGTTCCCGAGATGGCGATGGCGATCGCCATCCGGTCGAACTCATCCAAGAGCGCATGCCCGAGCGAGACGTCCTCGATCCGATTCTCGACGAGGTCCTTCGACACTTCCGCCAGGAAGTCGTCCCTCTGCGGCACTTCCCTCGCCGCCACAATCCGCTCGGCCAGGGGGTGAAGGAACTCCCCCGAACCCTGCTCCGCGTCCAGGAGGATCAAGTCCGCTTCGAGGTGGGGGGCAAGTTTCACGATGCCGACCCGTAGTAGTGGGTCACCAGATGCTGCATCGCCTCCCGAAGGTTCGGGATCTCCCCACGCATCCATCGGCTCTCGAGTTTCCGGACCGCCCTGCCCAGGTCTTGGTCATTGAAAACACCCATGATCCAGCGGGAGAAATCCTTCCGCGTGGCGTGATGGGCCAGCACGCGCTCCTCAGTGGTGGCCAGCGCCTGCACGAACTCGTTGAGGCTCCCCGCCACCGCCACGACCTTCCCTTCAGGAGCGAGGAGATAGAAACGTTGGTCCGGCGGGAGGAGCGCGTCGGCATACTTCTTCCGATGGCGGACGTGGGCCGTCTCGCGCGGCATCGGGACGAAGGTCACGGCTCTCGACGGCTCCGTCTCCTCCGCGTGAAGCAGGAGGAATTCCCCCGCCGGCAGATGGGGGAGCACCGAGATCACGTCCGCGTCCTCCCCAAAGGTCTCGGCCAGGAAGGCGCGGAGGGACGCCACCTCCTCCGGGAACGTGGTGCGCGCTGCGATCAGGACGTCGACCGCCTTGCGCACCGATGGGCGGAG
>Ga0209324_10003295_pt1 | contig 11105 bp, 7 predicted proteins | sample Rifsed19ft3_FD_184015 | JGI IMG/M metagenome (GOLD analysis project Ga0209324, IMG submission 184015) | Soil microbial communities from Rifle, Colorado, USA - sediment 19ft 3 (version 2) | ecosystem: Environmental > Terrestrial > Deep subsurface > Rock core/Sediment | place: Rifle, Colorado...
GATAACGGCGGCGCCATCTGGCAGAAGGTAGAAGTTGCCGTGCCTGCGGCTCTGGTAGGCGGGGCTGTATTGAGGGACGGTGGGATTGTGCTGGTCAGCCAATCCGGGCAGGTCCTGAAAAGCACCGACAACGGTCGCAGTTTCCGCGCGGTTCCCGTGAACAGGTCAATGCCGCTGGCAGCGGTCGTCGAAGCAGGGAGCGACAAACTCCTGATTGTCGGACTTCGCGGCACGCGCACGATCGCAGCCAACCAACCATAAGTCGGAGAGAGAGCATGGACAACGGTTCCCACGATATAGACCAGATGCCAGTCATCCGGGACCTGTCACAGTTCGACCAGCGTTCCGGCAATTTTCTCGAACGCCTGGTCTTCAACAACCGTTTGCTATTTGTCATAATTTGCGCTGTCGTCACAGCGGTATTAGGCTTCGAAGCAACGAAGGTCAGGATCAACGCAAGCTTCGAGAAGATGATCCCGCAGAGCCATCCCTACATCCGCAATTATCTCGACAATAAGAATCAACTGCGCGGTCTGGGCAATTCCTTACGTATCGTCGTGGAGAACACAAACGGCAACCTGTTCGACCCCGACTACCTGGAGGTACTGAAGAATATCAACGACGAGGTCTTCCTGACCCCCGGCGTCGATCGGGCCTGGATGAAGTCGCTGTGGACTCCGGCGACACGGTGGACGGAGGTGACTGAGGCCGGCTTCCAAGGCGGCCCAGTGATGCCGGACAACTACGACGGATCCCCGAAGACCATCGAGCAACTGAGGCTGAATGTCGCGCGCGCCGGACTTGTGGGCAATATCATCGGCAACGACTTCCGTTCAACAACGATCATTGTTCCCCTTCTCGACAGGGATTCAGAGACGGGGGAGGCATTGGATTTTTCGAAACTGTCAAGATCCCTGGATAAGATTCGAGAAAAGTACGAACACCCGGTGCGAGCGCCGGGAAACAACAATCTCGCCAAGGAAACGGGCAAGATCAAGGTCCACATTGCCGGATTCGCGAAAGTTGTCGGGGATATCATCGAAGGTCTGGGATGGATGGAACTGTACTTCGCGATATCGTTCATAATTACTGCGATTGCCCTGTACGCCTTCACGCGATGTCTGCGCAGCACACTGCTGGCATTGGGGAAAACGCTCGTGGCTGTGATCTGGCAAGTGGGCATTGTTACGTTGTGCGGCTTCGAGTTGGACCCCTACTCGATACTGGTGCCGTTTCTCGTGTTTGCGATCGGTCTCAGCCACGGCGCCCAGAAAATGAACGGTATTTCACAGGACATCGGTCGCGGGACGCACAAACTTGTCGCCGCGCGTTATACGTTTCGTCGTCTGTTTTTACCCGGTGTGACCGCGCTTCTTGCCGATGCGGTCGGTTTCGCGGTGCTGATGTTCATCGATATTCCGGTAATCCGGGAGCTCGCGATGACCGCCAGCATTGGGGTGGCTACACTGATCATCACCAACCTGCTGCTGCTCCCGGTTTTTCTTTCATACACCGGGGTTAATCCGAAGGCGGCCGAGTGGAGCCTCCGGGAAGAGCATACCGGGGAGTCCCGGAAAGGGATCGGTCGCATCTGGAACCTGCTCGAGCAATTCGCCGTGAATCGCCGGTGGGCGGTCGTAGTGATTGCGGTAGTCCTCGTACTGGCCGTCGCCGGTTTTGCTGTAAGTCTGAATCTTAAAACCGGTGATCTCGATCCAGGTGCCCCGGAACTGCGCCCGAATTCACGTTACAATCTTGATGTCGGCTACATCACCAAGCACTACTCGCTTAGCAGCGACATTTTCGCTGTCATTGTGAAAACCCCTCAAGACGGCTGCGGTAATTACGAGACCTTGGTTGAAGCGGACCGCTTGGGCTGGGCACTGCGCCAGGTGCCGCAGGTGCATGCCACGGCGTCGCTCGCGGACGGAGTCCGGCAAATTACTGCCGGATCTTTTGAGGGAAACCCGAAATGGCTGACGCTATCCCGCAATCAGGATATCCTCAACTACGGTGTTCAGAATGCCTTGCGCTACTCTCCCGAACTGGCCAACAACGAATGTTCAGTCATGCCGTTGTCCGCGTATCTGGCTGATCACAAGGCGGAGACTCTGGACAAGGTCATGGCAGTCGTCGAGGACTTCGCCAAGACACACAGCAACAAGAACCTGCTGTTCCTCCCGGCTGCAGGGACCGCAGGCATCGAGGCCGCGACCAATATCGTCGTAAAGCAAGCCAATTGGAAGATGTTGGGGTACGTATATGCAGCGGTCATATTCCTATGCTTTATTACCTTCCGGTCATGGCGTGCGGTCGTGGTGGCAGTGGTCCCACTCATTGTCACTTCCATTCTGTGCGAAGCGCTCATGGTGATGCTCGGCATCGGGGTGAAGGTCGCGACTTTGCCCGTGGTGGCGCTCGGAGTCGGCATCGGCGTCGATTACGCGCTCTATATTCTCAGTGTCCAGTTGGCGGGCCAACGGGCCGGGCAGACCTTGGGGAAAGCGTACTCCAAGGCGGTTCGTTTCACCGGCCGTGTCGTGGTGCTGGTCGGCTTCATGCTTGCGGCGGGTGTTATTACCTGGGCATGGTCGCCCATCAAGTTTCAGGCTGACATGGGGATACTACTTGCGTTCATGTTCTTCTGGAATATGATCGGGGCTCTGGTTCTGATCCCCGCGCTTTCTCAATTCCTCCTTGGGACCCCGGTCAATGTACAGAAGAGCCATTACGAAGAGCTGACTGACGTCAGCAGCCGAATTCACCTTGAGCAAAAGGGAAATTCGTGAAGACCGAACGAAACAGAGAGGACACTGTATGAGCAAAATACACCCTGGTCGCTCTCATCAACTCGGCACGTTATTAGACGAGTTGCCATTCAATCGTCGACACTGGCTCGTGGCCCTGATGTGTGGGGGAGGCCTCCTTTTCGACGCATTGAATTTCCAGGTTATGGCTTTGGTGGCTCCATCTCTGATCCAAGAGTGGCAGCTTAGCCCTACAGTACTCGGTTCTGTCCTTTCGGCGACCGTCGTCGGGATGCTTATCGGCACATATGTGTTTGCTGCAATTGCGGACCGTATTGGTCGACGTGTTGGATTTCAGGTCACGGTGGCCTTGTTTGCTGTGTTTGGTGGACTTTGTGGACTTGCTCAAAATTTGAATCAATTAATGCTCTTACGGTTTTTTGCAGGGTTGGGTATTGGTGGATTTCTCCCGATCGATACCGCGGTTATAGCAGAATTTACGCCAAGCAAGAGCAGGGGACGCGTTATGGCTTTTGCGGCGTTATGTTTTCCACTCGGAGGGCTCCTCGCAGCATGGGTAGCTTCGGCATTTATACCCAGCCTCGGTTGGCGCGCGTTGTTCTTTGTAGGTGTATTCCCCGCAATCATTATCTTTTTGGTGCGCTTGTATGTTCCGGAGACTCCTCGATTCCTACTTCAGAAGGGAAGATTTGCCGAAGCTGAAAAATCAATTGCATGGATTGCGATGGGGAAACTCCCAGCTCTCGCCAATGCCATCGTTAATTCGAGTTCGCCCGTTGCGGATCAGCGCGACCGTCCTCGCATTGTCCGTGAGCTATTCTCTAAGGCCTATCGTAAGCGCACAATGCTGGTATGGGCAATATGGTTTACAACTAGTTTTTCTTATTATGGGATGATCATGTGGCTTCCGGCATTACTGACCGGGTACAAAGGAATCTCTGGTGCCCAAGTCTATCCCTTTATCGTCGGGTATATGGGTTCGGGCATTGCCGGAAGAATCGTGGTATCGCTATTGATTGATCGTATCGGCCGTAAACCCCTCATCGCAATTTATGCCATTTGTGCTGCATGTGGACTTCTGATCTTCGGGCAACAAAATACACTGCACATGCTGATGCTTTATGGCTACATAACAGCTTTCTTTCATGATGGATGTTTTAGTGCAATCATCCCATATACACCGGAGCTTTATCCTACTCGTATGAGAGCGACAGGTGTTGGTTGGGCCAGCGGCGCCGGACGAATTGCCGCGATAATAGCGCCGATAGCAATAGGATTTATGGTGACCGCGAATGTCTATAGTGTTTTCATTCTCTTAGCTGTTAACAGCTTTGCTGCAGGTATAGTCGTACTGGCAATGGGTATAGAGACCAAGGGTATGGTCCTTGAAGATGCGTCGCTCGAGATGGACGGCAATGTTGCGAATGGGAGTGGAATAGTGGGGGTCCTAAGAGAAAAATGCTAGAGTGGATCAAAGGTTGGTATTAGGGCACAACAGACGGATTCCATTGCAATCTAAATAATAATCAAAAAGTATGACGGTTACTGAGACTTGCTAAGTTTCCGCCACAGCGTCGTCCGGCTGATTCCTAATCGCTTAGCTACTTCAGAATAGTTTCCCTCACATTCTGTCATTAATCTATTGATATGTATCATTTCATTAGTTTTATGAAAAGATTTCAATAAATTATTTTCATTATTGATGGTTGTGTTTTGGTTTACACCATGGAATATTTCTGGAATTATGCTTCGTATTTGGGAAATGTCAAAGGTGTCTAAATCCTCTCGATCAATATAGTAATGAGCCATGCGGTCAAGTACATTTTCTAACTCTCGTATATTTCCTGGCCAATGATAATTGTTAAAATATGGGAGTAAATATTTAAGAATTTTATCGCCAACTTTATTTGAACCAATACGATTGAATGAATTATTCAGTAATTTTTTTGATAGTAGTGATATATCATCAATGCGCTCCCTTAATGCGGGAAGATTGATGCATAGTATATTAATACGATAATAAAGATCTTCCCTGAAACTACCATTAGCGATACTTTTCTTTAGGTCACGGTGAGTAGCAGCAATAACCCTAATATCGATGGATGTTGGTTCATTGCTACCGACTCGAAGTATTTCTTTTTCCTGGAGGACGCGAAGTAAACGAGTTTGAAGTGGGAAAGACATATCTCCCACTTCATCGAGAAAAATCGTTCCAGTATGGGCTGCTTCGAACAAGCCAAGCTTTCCCCCGCGTTTTGAACCGCTAAATGAGCCTTCCTCATGCCCAAACAGCTCACTTTCAAGCAAGGAATCAGGAAACGAGGCACAATTTATTGCTACAAATGGGTTGTCTTTTCGAGAACTAGCACTGTGGATCCCTTGTGCAATCAACTCTTTTCCTGTGCCTGTCTCTCCAGTAATTATAATCGTGGAATTAGTTTTTGCATATTGAGTGGCCATTTGTTTTGCCTGTTTGATTACAATTGAGTCTCCAATAATGTCAGATAGTTTATATTTTGCAGAAAAATTATGTCCTTTCCTTTGAGAACGAATGATTCTATCAACTTGTTGTATAGATGTAGAATCTTGGAAAGTCAATACTGCACCAGTTTGGATCCCTTGCTCATAAATTGGGATACGACTAGTAACTACCGTTCTGTACCCGATTTTTTGTATTTGATTTAAACTTGGCAATCCGGATTTTAAGGTATCTTGTAAATTTAAGTCGGATATCTTACTTAGTTGCATTCCAATTGTCTTTTGATGCCCGTTAGTTATATTAAGCAATTTTTCCATTGATGGATTTATACATTGAATACGCTCTTCTGTATCAACCGAAACAACCCCTTCATTTAAATTGTGTAATATCGTATTCAATCTTTCTCTGCGATTTTCCTCGATTTTTGCAAACCGTGCGATTTGTATGGCATCCTCAATCCCATGGCGTATAGAATCAACTGAATACATATATACACCAGCCAAGCCATGTTGTTCTGCAAGTTCTGTAATAATGCTGCCACCAACAATCACTTTATATCCCATATCTGCAAGTTCACGAAAACAATATTTTACATCTTCTATGGTTAGATAATATTTCTGTTCAAGTTCTATACTTAATAACTGTTTTATAGATTCAAGTTCAGGAATAGTATGTTTATAAGTGACGATTGCGATACGATTTGAAATTCTGCGAGCTTTTAGAAGAGCGTTTAGAATGTCAAATCCAGTAATTTTAATTAATACTAAAGGAGCTGATACATTATTTCGTAGATACTCTCCATTAGATCCAGCGCTTAGAAAAACATCCACTTCTCCGGCATTTTCAAGCTCCTTGGCCGCATTAAGCGCATCGTCAAAGGTCTTGTTGATGATTCTAATATCTGCCAGGTGTTCATAGTCCCGGATGACCAGGTTGGACATGCGACTCGCTCGAATATGGCTCATAATGCAAATTCTTGGTCTAGTGGAAGAGGTTGCGCTCATGAAAATCAGGTTCCTCCTTTTTCGAAGCGCGAAATAAGCAAACAAGAAATTATCGCCCACTTAAAGGCTAACTTATTAATATTATTTACAAAAAAAGACATCGGCTTCAAGTAGGCACCATCAAACATCATTTTAATATACCTTACCACAAGGCAGTTCAATACTGCAACAATAGTTTTTCATTTGTGGTAAATATCATCGATCGTATACAGAAAAGTAGCTTAATATTGTCCAATATTATTAATAAATAACCTTTATTATCATATATATAATAGGTTTAGCAAACCTGCATAGGGTGGATGGGAATTATATGGCCCGGTTATTGCTCTTGAAACAAACTAAGAGAAGGATTATCAATGGGTTCAAGAGAACCAATATCATCACAATTGCTGGTTTTCAATGATATGGGGTCGATTAAAAATTGATGAAGAAGGAGTTGGCGTGAAAGAGATGGCGCAATTCCATCCGGGCCTACCAGAATTATTAGAAGCCCTGGGTGATCATAGTGAGGCCAGATCATGTTGCAATGCGCCATAAAGAAGTCCACTACGCGATTGCATGTATGGGGTTGTACGCTCGCTGCCGGTAATCCCCTCCGCCAGCGAAAGGCGACGATACACTGGTCGCCTCGTGGGGGGGGACGTGGGTGCTCCACGTCCCCCCACTGCGTACTGTTTCCATTATAAAGAATTTACAACTTATAAATAAATGCATGTTCGCCCCCAATAAAGATATCCGGTCCGCCAGCAGGCGAAGTTGATGCGGGAGTTCGCCCGCGAGTACGGTATAAGGAATCGTCGGACTTACGCCAGGAAATCAATAAATCCAATTTTGAAAGGAACATAGCGATGCGTGCTCTTTTCGTTCTAACTCCTCCAGAAGCAAAGAGATTGATCGGGAGGGCCGTAGCCGACATGGAAGAGGTTAAGAAGGCCAAGGAGAACGACAATATTCTCATCGGCCACGGCTCAACAAACGTTTATGTGGTAGAGGAAATCTTAGGGAAAGAAAGCGCATCGGAGTTGTTCAATCGTAACAACTATTTATCCGGTGCGATCCTAAGAGGAACACTTTGTTCGATTTTAGGGAAGGATAAACCTCCCCTCCTTCTGCTTCGCCGTGGGAACATTGCGTCGCCAGCAAACACGATGTCGGAAATATTGCACGATTTTGGGAGGGGTTCTGTTTTCATTAAAGGGGCAAATGCAATCGACGCCGAGGGTAATGCCGCTGTTTTCATGGCCAATCCGGAAGGAGGGACAATCGGATGGGCAATCGGGACAATACTTGCCCGCGGCATCCGTCTCATCGTTCCAGTTGGACTGGAGAAGTTGGTCCCCTCGGTGAGGAAGGCGGTCACCATGTGTGGTCAGCGGACCCTCGATTATTGCCAAGGATTGAAAGTGGGAATGCTTCCACTGTCAGGGGCGACGGTGATTACAGAGATCCAAGCGCTGAAGATCCTCGCCGGAGTCGAGAGTTTCCACGTAGCATCGGGGGGAAGCAGCGGCTCCGAAGGAGCTGTCACGCTGGTTGCCGAAGGAGAGTCTCAGGGCATCGAGAAGGCTATTGAGATTGTAGAATCGATAAAAGGCGAACCTCCTTTGACAACTCGGAAAGGAATTTGCGAGACTTGCCCGCAGAGCGCTACGCCCCAGCCATTAGGTCAATGGCTCGATGGATCTTTCAAGTGGTGCCTCCACCAAAATAAAACCGAGGAAGAGATTCCCCTCTATCTGAGGAATAGATGATTACCGAAAATTTTCGCTAGCCATAGAGGCATTGGTGAACGAATGGAGGGACATATTCGGGCTTCAATACTCTCTTTAGCGGTCCTTATGTTAGGTGATTCGTCGGCCAATGCTCCAAATGGCGAACCACAAGTCAGACGGCATGGAGGTACAAGCAGTGTTTGACGCGCTATTCAAACCGATCACGATAGGCCGAGTGAATATAAAAAACAGAATCGCAGTGGCCCCCATGAACAAGATGGGTGAGCGAGACTGTCATCCAACAAAGCAATATATGTGCTTCTTCAACGCGAGATCCTTGGGCGGATTTGGTTTGATCACAACGGGTGCGATACTCACCAGTAAAATGGCTGCCGACGAGTCACCATCAGGTCCACCCAACCTGTACAGGGGCAGCATGAATTATGGCTACTACACGGATTTCGTGGAATCGATCCACTCCATGAGCAAGGATACAAAGGTGTTCGCGCAACTGAGTCCCGGCTTTGGCCGGCAGACCGGAATGAAGGATGCGGCAGGTGCGTCAGCAATCCCCTTCATGAAAGAGGATTTGATCGATGGGATACCGAAGGCCAGCCTTGCCTGGAATAAGTATCATCTTGCCGACTGGACAGAGTCCCTGCTCGCCGCTCCGCGAAATATGACTGTTGAGGAAATCAGCGACGCCCAGAAGAACTTTTTGTGGGCCGCAGAGCGGGCCATTCTCCTTGGCTTCGATGGCATCGAGATCCATGCCTGTCATGGGTATGTTCTTCATCAATTCTTGTCGCCAAGGACCAACACGCGCACGGATGTATATGGTGGCTCGGTTGAAAACCGGTCGAGATATCTGATGGAACTGGTGACCTTGTGCAGGAAAACGTTTGGAGATGTGGTTCCCTTAGTCGTGCGGCTGAGCGGGCGTGAGTATCAGGAGGATGGAATCAGCTCGGAGGACATGCGCAAGACGGCATACTTGTGCCAGGAAGCCGGGGCTGACGGAATAGAACTCTCCAATGGGTCGGGTTACGATGATCTTGAGCACTATTTCTGTAGTACTCCCGACAACATGGAACTGTTAAAGGCTCAAGGGAAGAAGCTAAAAGAAGCCATCAAGATTCCTGTCATTACGCCAGGTCTGACCACTCCGCAAGTGGCAGAGATGGCAGTCCAGAATGGCGAAACCGATTTGGTGTCGCTTGGCAGACAGGCAATTGCCGATCCGGATTGGCCCAACAAAGTGAAGGAAGGACGATTGGACGAAATTACAAGGTGCACGAAATGTAATCTCTGTTTGTCAATGATCCAGTCCGGAACGGGAAGCACAAGATGCTCCCAGAACCCGAATTTCGGCAAAGAGGAATATATGCCACAGTATTGGCCGAAGCCCATGAAAGGCCGCATTCCTCCTACCCTGAAGCGCTGGAAACCGGGTCTCCGCTGGTTGGAAAAAAGCGAAGGGTAGAGGACCTTCCAGAAGAGGCGCTTTGCAGCGTTGCCCGGAGTGTGAACTAAGCCGTTGGCAGCGAGATCGGCAATTCGATTCGCCCATTCCTCCAATGGATTTCCACATGGGGACGGTACATGCGAGAGGCCATAGTTGTGCTGAGCATCGGCGTGGATACCAAGGGACTGGTACTGCGAGAGAAATCGCTGGAGTTCGCCTAAACCATCCAAAGGAGCCCGATTATGTCGGCGAGGCTTATTCCGTCTACACCGTCCGCGTACGAATATCCGTTGTTGATCAAGCATCTCCTTCACACCCCCTTGGTGCAAGCTCCGGAGCAGGAAATCGTCTATCGCGATCTTAAGCGTTACAACTATCGTTCTCTACGTAGCCGTATCGGGCAACTTTCAAGCGGCCTAGCGAAACTGGGGATCGCCCCAGGCGATACGGTGGCAATGATGGATTGGGACAGTCATCGTTACTTGGAGTGTTTTTTTGCGGTCCCCATGATGGGCGCCGTCCTCCAGACTGTCAACTTCCGTCTCTCCCCGGAGCAGGTTCTCTACACGATAAATCATGCAAAACCTGTCGTTCTTCTGATCAACGGAGAGTTTCTCGAATTATTCGAGTTGATAAAAGACAAACTCGAGACGATTAAAAAAGTAGTGCTCGTAACCGATGAGCGCAGTTCCCAGCAATACTCATCGATGTTCGCCGCGGAGTACGAGGAGTTGTTGGCTGCAGGCTCCCCGGATTATCCTTTCCCGGACTTCGACGAAAATACACGTGCGACTACGTTCTATACGACTGGCACGACCGGGCAACCGAAGGGAGTATCCTTCAGCCATCGACAACTGGTCCTGCATACGTTGGCGCTACTCGCGGCGTTTGGAATGTCGGCATGCCAGGGACGATTCCACCGCGATGATGTCTACATGCCGATCACGCCAATGTTTCATGTGCACGCATGGGGATTGCCCTTTGCGGCGACGGCGGCGGGCGTGAAGCAAGTCTATGCGGGCCGTTATGCACCGGAATCGTTGCTCGGACTAATAAAAAAGGAGGGGGTTACCTTTTCCCATTGTGTGTCGACGATCCTACACATGCTTCTGGAAAGCCCTGCTGCTCAAGATGTCGATCTGAGCAGGTGGAAGGTGGCGATCGGTGGGGGGCCTCTCTCGAAGGGATTGGCGAAAGCCGCACTCGAGCGGGGAATCGACGTTTTTTCCGGTTATGGCCTGTCGGAAACCTGTCCCCTTTTGACCATTGCCCATGTAGGGACTTCAGTTCTTGGTGGAGATCCGGACAAGGAGGTGAGCATACGGACGAAGACTGGGTTGGCGGCCCCGCTGGTGGATTTGCGTATCGTTGATGAATGTATGAATGACGTGCCGCACGACGGGAAAACCATGGGGGAGGTGGTCGTGCGTGCGCCGTGGCTGGCTCAGTGTTACCAGAACGACGCGGAGGGCTCGGAACGTTTATGGGCCGGCGGGTATCTGCATACGAACGATATCGGCATCTTTGATGGGGAAGGATATCTGCAAATAACCGATCGTATCAAGGACGTCATTAAGACGGGGGGGGAATGGATATCGTCCGTGCAGCTCGAGGACATCATCTCCCTGCACCCGGCGGTCAGCGAGGTTGCCGTGATCGGCGTAAGCGACCCCAAGT
>Ga0209324_10003297_pt1 | contig 11104 bp, 11 predicted proteins | sample Rifsed19ft3_FD_184015 | JGI IMG/M metagenome (GOLD analysis project Ga0209324, IMG submission 184015) | Soil microbial communities from Rifle, Colorado, USA - sediment 19ft 3 (version 2) | ecosystem: Environmental > Terrestrial > Deep subsurface > Rock core/Sediment | place: Rifle, Colorado...
TCGTGGGAATGTATATGTGACGGGGGAGACTAGTTCGTCAGACTTTCCAACGATGAGCGGGGCTTATGATACCTCTCAAAATAATAGTTATAACGAAGTCTTTGTCTCGAAGCTTGATGGTGAATTAACGAGCCTGCTTGCCTCCACATACCTGGGCGGGTCTAGCGGTGACGGTGGTTATTCTCTCGCCCTCGACACAAGCGGGAACGTATATGTTACGGGAAGTACTGTTTCGTCAGACTTTCCTACCACGGTAGGGGCGTATGATACTTCTTCTGATTATCATGCAAATGAAGATGAAGTCTTTGTCTCTAAGCTAGACAGTAGTTTAACGAGACTGCTAGCCTCGACGTACCTAGGCGGGTCTCGCGATGAAATTGGACATTCTCTCGCCCTTGATGCAAGCGGGAATGTATATGTGATGGGGCATACTTATTCAACAGACTTTCCGACCACGAGCGGGGCATATGATACTTCTCGTGGTGGTGATTATAATATCTTTGTATCAAAGTTGAATGGTGAATTAACAACCCTGCTAGCCTCGACCTATCTGGGCGGGTCTGGTGGTGATTACGGTGATTACGGTTATTCTCTCACCCTCGACACAACTGGGAACGTATATGTCACGGGAAGTACTTGGTCAACAGACTTTCCAACCACGGGTGAGGCATATGATACCACCAGTAATGGTGGTTCTGATGTCTTTGTCTCGAAGCTGGATAGCGACCTCTCTGCATCAACCACCTCTACACCAATACCCACTCCACCACCATTACCTACACCAGTACCTTCTCCAAGTTTATCAAAATATGGTCAGATATCTGGATATGTGTACGATATGAAAGGCAATCCCGTTGAATCTGTAAAAATAAGGCTCAAAAGGCCAAATTCAAGAGTTCTTAAAAAGACATTTTCTGATGAGGATGGATTCTTTGAATTTACTGATTTATATGCAGATACATATATTATTACAGCAATAAAGAAGGGTTATAAGACGGTCAAGCAGACGATAACCCTTGAATCGGGAGAAGAAAAAGACATTGAGATTGTGATGAAAAAAACGGGAAGGAAAAGAACTGTAAAAGATTTATAAACAATAAAGTAAAGAAATGTGCGATGTTTGAAGGAAATGGATTATTTTCTTCATTTTTGCTTTACTATCTTTTTTAAGGAGAAAGCAATTCCCTATCATCTCAAAGAGTGGATGAAAAGTAGAATGTTTTGGATATTTTTGGAGGAAAATGAAAATGTCTATACGATACAGAGCCTCTACTTGCAAAGGTGCTTTGATAATGGCATCAGAAGATGAGTTTAATTGGAGTTCTGAAGAGAGAAGAGCACTTACTGAAATTGCTAATACTTATCCAGCACTAGTCCAAGGTGGTCTTTTTGATAAGGATAAGTACTTCAAACTTAGTGGGAAAACATACAGGATAAGGTGGACTTTCGATGGAGTTTATATTTCACAAGGATATAAATCGCAGTCATTTTTTTAATGTGTCTAATAGACGTATCTGAATACAAACCCCGACGCATCCCATCAAAACAATGGAGTGAGTGTAGTTATGATGAATCCTGTATCGTACCAAATTAAACCTTTCGCAAGGCGATTCTCTATTTGACATAGGGATTTTTTAGCTATTTTCTGACATTTCTTGTGGACTCTTAATAAACTTAATCAGTTTAGATGTATTTTCATGTAAACTAATTTGTATTGATTTGTTCCTGTAAAGTGCTATCATACTGAGCCATCTACCCTCGAAAAGGGATTTTCCCGTGTATAGTACAAACCTATTGAACCTCATTTTCACAGTTATCATGCTAAACGCAACGGCAATTTGAGCAACCAGTATGGAAAATATAACCAATATAGATAAAATAATATTCAGATATTATGAAGCTTGGGTTGGCCTTGATAATCATTTAAAAGAAGTTGTAAAAGGTGATTGGAGCCGCGCTGAATTTGTCTATAACAACGACGAACTATTCAGAAAATTATATAAAGAAATGTTAGACTCATTAAAAAATTTCGAACAAGTAACATCGGCAAATATGCATACCTGTTCAGACAATTTATCATCGATTTATAATAAGTTGATTAAAGTCACAAAAGACAGTTCCAATGAATGTTCAATTAATGGTTTTTTAGAACATATAAGAGAAGAATGGGAAGGTAAAATTGGTGATATAGACCATGCCATCAAAATTGTTGAAAGTCTCGGTGATTTCTTTAAATTACCCAATTATGATCCCGATGGCTGGTTGAAACGAAAATTTATTCTCAGAGGAGTTTATATTCCGGTTAATAAAGTAAAAAATATAAATAAAACTGTTGTACAAGGATTCCATGAATCATGCAGTTGTTTTATATACGGCAATTACCTTGCAACTATTGCAATGGCAAGATCGGTATTAGAATTTAGTTTAAGAGATAAATTTAAAGAATTTTGCAATCATACTCTTGATGAAATTATAAATAAAATTTGGAATAGCGTACCTGCGCTTAAAAACAAAGATTATTATCGTGATAAAGCGAACTTTATTAGGATTAAAGGAAATGATGTATTACATAAAGATGATATTAAACCACCTCACTTGATTTATGAGTATATAGCACTATTTGTTCTTGGTAACCTGAAAGAACTTATAAAATTTATTTATAAATAAACCCTTTGCATTTTCAATATATGAGGGGATAAAAGGGTCAAATGTAGCCATGTAGGGTGGATTAAGCAAAGCGAATCCACCAATAACAATAATGCTAAATCGTCTGACGTAGGGGCATCTTGCCGCGCCTCGCGCCCGTTCAAAAACATTTTTCGGGGGAAACGACACATGAAACGCATACTCGTATTTATGTTATTTATCATCGCCTTTCCTGCCCTATGCTTTGCGAAAGATAAACTAAAGATCGAATACCCTCAATTTGATTTATATGCAGCTACATCCGTCACCTGTAACACCCCAAGTATCAGAGGGGAAACACGAGACATAACACACGGCGGATATAGTGCTTTTAATATTGATAATATCAAAGTTGACATTTTTCAGACAAATTCAACCGGTAAAATCTCTAAAACTGGCTTTAAAAGCACTACAAGGTCTGACGAAAATGGTGATTTTAAATTTTGTTCCTTAGCTACAGGCACTTATTTATTAAAAGCAAAAGCGTCAGGCTATGCACCCGTAAGAAATATTGTAGAATTACCATCTAAAACGGACGGCTATATTATCCTTGGCATGTATCTACGAGGCCTTCTCCCGAAATATAACAGCGCTATAGAAGGACATTTTTTTGATTCGAAGAACAATCCAATAGAGGGTATAAATATAAAAATCATTGGCACAAAAACACATTATAAAGAAACTACAACTACAGAAGGATGGGATGGAGAATTTGTATTTTATTATTTAAAACCAGACACATACGAATTGACCGCAAGAAAAGGACAAAAAACCTTCAACAAAACAATATCCCTAACAAAAAACCTAACGTATACTTTTTATAAGGTATGGTAGCCAAATCGTATATGGTTGGGCATAATTAATAAATAACATTATGAAAACGGAAGATATTTTTGATAGTTTAACCAACAATGCTATTGACTTCATGACAACTTCACTTAATGAACTTAAGGAACGTCCTAAGTATTCTATTATAAACTTTTATTCTTCAATTGAGCTTTTCTTTAAAGCGCGTCTTTTAAAGGAACATTGGGCTCTTATTGTAAAAAATCCTGAAAAAGCTAAGTTATCAAGTTTCCTATCTGGTGACTTTCAATCAGTAGGAATCGACGATGCAGTTGCACGCCTAAAAAATATAGCAAAACAATCCATAACCAGAGAGGAATTTCAATGCTTTAAAAAATTACGTGAGCATCGCAACAAACTTGTTCATTTCTTTAATCCGAAATATGTTGGGAAACCTGATAAGGACACACTTTACGAAATAATCTCGGAACAATGTAAAGGATGGTTTTACTTAAATAGATTGTTATGCGAAAAGTGGAAAGCAACTTTTAAGAACTACAAAAAAGAAATTAGTGAATTAAACAAATTAATGCATTCCCATAAAGAATTTTTACGTGCAAAATTTGAAGCATTACAAGGTCAGATCACCGAAGAAAAAAAGAAAGGGGTTAACTTTACTGATTGCTTCGCATGCAGTTTTGAAGCCGCAAAAGAAGAAAAGCTTTTTGAGCCACTCGTCGAACACACTTGTTTAGTTTGCAAGTCATACCAGCAACTGCTTAAGGTGCCATGTCCAGACTGTGAAAATATTATTTACATTGATGACTATGCCGAAGGTAAATGTGGTAAATGTAATCGTGATATTGATTTAGGCTTTTTACTTGAAAAATATGGTACAGATACAAGCCCGAAGGAGTATTCTACTGACCCCTCGATAGCTTATTGTCATTGGTGCGAAAGGCCTGAAGAATCTGTAATATTGCTTGAAGATAAAGAATGGGTGTGTCTATCTTGTCTTCAGCCACATGCTGCAATTGAAAGGTGTGACTGGTGTGGAGCCATGACAACAGGAGATACATCTGATAGCTATTTAAATGGATGTACAATGTGCGGGGGCGAATTGTACGAGGATTGAACACTATAGGAGTGTCCAGGTAGAGTAGGGAACTGGCGTAGTGATTAGTTACACGTAAGGATGGGTCAAATCCCGGCAGACCCATTGTCATTAGCAACATTACACGCAAGAGAGTATTGTGTATTGTAGGAAGAATTTTAATGAAGTATGAAAATTATTGAGAAAATAAAAAGGTATTTGCTTTTAAAGAAATAAGCCAGTTTTTAGGGAGGTAATAGATCATGAAGATTTTTTTGACAGGAAGTACGGGCTTTGTCGGGAAACGGATACTCCATGATTTGCTCGAAAATAAGTATCAGGTCAGATGTCTCGCCCGAAAAGGCTCCGAACAAAAGATTTCACACTATAAAAATCCTGTCCTCGTGAAAACGGGGATTGATATCGTGCACGGTGACATTACCGATGCTTCAAGTTTAGATGGCAAATTGGAAGGCTGCGATGCCGTGATAAATCTTGTGGGCATTATCAGGGAGTTTCGTGGAAAGGGAATTACCTTTGAGAAGCTGCACTACGAGGGGACGGCAAACCTTGTCAGGGCTGCATGGTCACAGAAGGTAAGGCGATTCATACAGATGAGCGCACTTGGGGCACGACCCGATGGTAAAACCCAATATCAACAAACCAAGTTTCGTGCAGAAGAATGCATAAGAACAAGCGGACTTGATTATACAATCTTTCGTCCTTCGATTATATTTGGGCCAGAAGACAAATTTGTAAACCTGTTTGCCAATATGCTCAAGACCCAACAATTTGTGCCTGTTGTGGGTAATGGAAGGTATCAGATGCAGCCGGTATCGGTAGAAAATGTTTCAACGGGTTTTGTAAAATCGATTGAACGAAAAGATGCCATCGGTAAAACTTTTAATGTGGGTGGACCGGAAAAGATTGAATTTAATCAAATCATTGATATCATTGGCGAGGTCATCTGCGCACCGCCGCATAAGATTCACATTCCTGCGTTCATTATGAGCACCATGGCAGAAATGTTGGATTGGTTACCATCCTTTCCCGTTACGAAGGATCAAATCACCATGCTTCTGGAAGGGAATGTCTGTGACGAGAAACCTTTTTTCAAACACTTCGACATCAAACCCATTGGTTTCAAAGAAGGGATATCCAAATACCTTTCAGCCTGATTGTATAGGAATTTCAATCTTTTGGTAGGAGCCAACTCCTGTTGGCGACCGTGGCTCTTGCTCCGCGTTGTGAATTGCCGGTCGCCGTCAGGAGACGGCTCCTACCTGTACGTTTTAAGTTGCCGAAGGCAGCTTAATTTAAAATTCCCCAAAAGAAAAGATACGCCGGAATAATACTACTTTACAAAGGATACCTTCTTCGCCCAAATGCTGTCAGGGTAATCCTTCTTGAGTTTTCTCCAGGCATTTAACAATGCCTCTACGTTGTGCGCAGCCTTGTATTCAGAAACACCAAGCCAATACTGAGCCTGCGGTGCAATATCGCTCTTGTGTATTTGTCAACTACCGACTTCAGTTGAGCGCTGGCTGTCTTATAATCCTGCTTTTCCAGCGCCATCATACCCAATCCAAATTCCAATTGCGGAATGAATTCATCGGGTGGTAGAAAACCATTAAGGCGATAATATTCCGTACCGCTGGTATCGAGAACGAGGATCGTCGGCGTCCAAAATGCCCGATATTTTCCGGCAATTTCTGAACTGGTTTGCACGTTGATTTGTAAAGGAATGAAATTTTTGGTGATGTAATCGACTACGGTAGCATCAGGGTACGTCACGGTACCCAAGGTTTTGCAGCCTGTTCAGGTGGGTATGAAGAAATCCAGCAGAATAGATTTCCCCGTTGTTTTTGCCTTAGCGATTGAATCTTCAAGGGTTTTTTCCCAGACAATGGCTGGCGGAGCGCCTTTATTGCCAGCGATAGCTATACCAGCAATGGGTATTGTTATCAATGCAGCAAGAAATGACAAGACATATCTTCGCATGGTCTTCCTCCTTTTCTGGAAAAGGTGTGATGGGATGGATAAAAAACATGCTACTAAGTCTATAACAAAATATTTTTACAGAGTCAATAAAAATACCGGGTTCACGGATTTTTCCAGAGCCCATCCTGTGCTTACCATATAGGAATTTCAATGTGGTAGATCGTTCCGGTTGCTCCAAAAAAACTGCTGAAGTAAGTTAGTAAAAACACCATGATTAATTTACGTTTGTCATGCCCGAATGCCTTTGTCGGGCATCCATGTCTTTACAATCGCTGGATTCCCGCTAAAAACATGCGGGAATGACAGTGTTGTAGGATTGGTTAAACAAAGTGAACCCATCGCTCCTTTTATACTCCCCTCTTGAAAGGGGGCTGGGGTGTGTTATTCTCAGAACACTACGATTCCTTGTCCTTGAGAAATCTGTCCATATCGGCTTGTATGTGCGGTCCGTCAACCTCCTTTGCCTTATTATAACAGAGAATGCAGATGTCTCCTCTGGCGGTCGTCATCTTTTTCCACTCGTCTTTTTCTCCGAGGTACATGCCGCATTTCCAGCAATTGGCCATTGTCTATTCCCTTTGTATTTTTAGAAAATTAGCCACGAATACTCACAGAATTCCATCGAATTAAACCTTATCAGTGTTATTCCGTGTCTTTTCCGTGGTAAATTTCTCTACAAACCGTTCCACAAGATAGGCAAGATATTCTATGTCGATGTAAGCCTCCGCGCTGCTGTCCAGAAACAGTTTGCAACTTGCCTGAAACTCCTCATCGGCTTCCCAAAAGCATAAATACAGGGGAATACGTGGCAAGAGGTCGAAACGACAAACAAAATCGGCCTTCATCTTTCCTGAAGTTTCTATCCCACCCAGTTCCTCGCTATGCGCCTTCAGCTTGTTTATATTTCCGTTAAAAGCCGCTGCGATCTTCTCTTCTGCACTCCGTTGAAATGCCTTTACATGCGAGGCGGTATTGGGAAAGTATCCCAGGGTAACCCACTCCCCTGTTAAAGGTTTGGATCCCTCCCTGCGGACATAATCGTAAATAATGATCTTTGACCAGGAATCGCGGCAATACGTTCCATGTTCGAATAAACCTTCCTTGCGCATTTCGTAAGGTTTGTTTAACATTTTCAATCTGATAATTTCACATCCACTATTTGCCTCGAAATGGCCGCCAATTGCCGCAGACGCCTCTTTGAAGTTAGTATGTTTTGCCTCGGCTTCGAGTTCGTTACTTACCCGTTCATAGTTATCCTCTTGGGTGACGTTTTGTTTCCGGGGTAACGATTCCGTTTCTTCTTTGCTCACGTAAGGACAATCCCATATCTTGAGTTGAGCATTTTTCACCTTGACTGCAAAGGCCATACAGGTGGGCACGCCGCATTTGCCGCAATTGGTCTTTGGCAGTTTTTTATATATATCAATCATGTAATCCTTGACAGCAGGACTTCTTTATCTTTTTCGATCTGCGACTTGAGTTCGTCCGCCGTTTTAAATGGTATTTCATCACGTATCTTAAAGAGGAATTGCACCTCCAGATCCAATCCGTACAGTGATTCCTGAAAATCGAGGATATGCACTTCGATCTCCAGCGTTTCGTCTTCACTGGAAAGTTCTTCCTTTGCAAAGGTAGGCCTTAAGCCAATGTTGGTCAATGCCAGATGTTCCTGTCCCGCCCAGCGGACGCGTGTTCCGTAAACACCTCTTGGCGGCCTGACCTCATGATGCAGATTAAGATTGGCCGTTGGGTATCCCAACGTCCTCCCCCTGCCGGACTTCTTTACTACCGTGCCCAGGATGGAAACAGGCCTGCCGAGCATTCCTTCCGCTTTTTCCAGTTCACCTTCGAGAACGGCCTTTCGTATGGCCGTGCTGCTGATTACCTGTCCCCGGTATATTACCGGTGAACACCCGTGTACCTCAAACCCGTATTTGTCTGCCAGGCTGCGAACCAGGGCTATATTCCCTTCGCGGCCTTTTCCAAAATGGCAATTGAATCCGAGTACAATACATTTTACATTCAGCCAGGAAACCAATATTTCACGGATAAAGTCTTCTGCGGTCATTTGTGCAAGTTTCTGGTCAAAACTAAGCACTACGGTATGGTCGACTCCAAAGTGTTCAAATAATTTTAAACGATGTTCCAGAGAGGTAATAAAGGAAGGAGGCCTGTTTTCAATAATGTTTTTTGGGTGACGGTCAAAGGTAATTACTACCGACTCACCCTTTTTCTGGATAGCATTATGTCGTATGCACTCGATGATCTTTTGATGTCCACGGTGAACGCCATCGAACATGCCGATGGTAGCGACAAGGTAGTGAATTTTCCTGGTCAATTCCTTTCTGCCGTAAATCGTTTCCAACGTTTTCCCCTACCTGTTCATTATCTGGCATTTTGTGATGTTCCGTATCTTTCCGTGGTGAATTATCAGCTTCTTATTGAAATTTTGTGTATATCTCCATATTTCTGCTAATATCGTTCTGCCAATCAGCCAGGAAGGTCTCTTGTTTCTCATATAAATAACGCTTGGTTACGCTTTCCCTGTCCCTTTCAAAGGCTGATTTATCCGCAGCCTTCTTGTCCAGCAACGCTATGATATAGCAGGCCTTTTCTCCGGATGTTTCTGCGGCTACCCCAAGCAGACCCGGCTTCAGTTCGAATGCCTTTTTCGCCACGCCGGGACGATCTTCTTTGAGTGCATCAATGTATCGCGACTCTTTATTGAAAAGCTTAACAGGACGAGAAATATAACCAGTTTCACAAACTGAAATATCTTTTTGCGGACATTCTGCTTTAATTGACTTTACGATATCATCAAAGGGACTACTCTTGGTTGTTCCGGCATATTTTTCGGCAAGTTCCTTCGCTTTGAGGAATCCCTTTTCCAGCTTTAGGTCATTAATAACACTATTTCTGACCTCCTCGAATGGCGCAGGCGCAGATGGTCTTTTATCAACAACCTGGAAAACAACCTTACCCTCTACAAAATCGAAAGGAACAGAGGGCTCGTATTTATCCCTGCCAAAAGCGACTTGAACAATTTGGTCTGAACCGGGCAACACCTCCGTGAGATCATTTTCCGTAAGAAATTCATTTTTTGACTTCTTACCTTTAGGAATCTCATAGGTTACGTTGTATTTCGTTGCCAGGTCTTTAAAACTCGGACGTTCGGCCTTATCCATCGTTTCATATATTTCCTCGTCCAGTTTATTCATGATTTCAGCAACCTTTTCCATTGCCATTTGTCTTGCAAGGGTCTTTCGAATCTCCTCTTTTACCTCAGCAAAGGGCTTATGTGTAAGCGAAGATTTCTTTTCTTGAGGTTTGCTGTCGTTCGTGGTCTCTTTTCCTTCTTTTTTTGAATTCTTCTTATCGGTTGTCGAAGCATCTTTGGTTGCGGCCTTATTTTCCTTCGATTCTTCGGGTTTCGGCTCTACAGAAGTAATTTTGAATTGTGTTTCCTTCGCGTCCTCATAATACTTTTTCATCTCTTCTTCTTTAACCGAAACGAGTTTTTCCATATCGTCAAATTTAGCAATCAGGCATTCTAATTTGACGCTTTCAGGAAGCTTGTATCCGGGGTTCCCCGCCGTTTCATTGTATTCATCATTCTTGTATTTTTCATAATAAACACGAATTTCATCCTCAGTTACGTTAGCAGAATCAAGAAAATCCTTCGCTTTCAATGAAAGCACCTTGAATTTTACCTGTTCGTTTTCAAGAGAATATCTCTGCCAGATTTCCTCTGTCGTCATCTTGGTGGACGATCGTAACAGGGCTTCCAGCTTCTCAACAAGCAATGCTTCTCTTATGGTCCGGTCGATCTGCTCCGTGTTAAGCCTGAAATTATTACAGAGGAATTGCAAAAGTCCCGACCTCGGCATGTTTACCTGTCCGCCAAATATCTGAAATGCCAGTCCCTGAAGCGCACTCTCTACCTCTTGTGCCGTCACAACTATCCCCATCCTCTTTGCTTCTTCTACAAACAGGAGTTGTTTCCAAACCAGTGAGACGATAGAATCTTTTGCTTGAGAAAAGAACAATCTTTGCCATCGCCCTAACATGTCCGCAAATTCGTTTTGCGTAACCTTTCTGCCAAATATCTTTCCTATGGGTTTTTTGGGAATCATCTCCATGGCGGAATAGCTGATTCCCCACACAAACATTGCAAAGATCATAACGATATAAACTGTTTTTTGATGCCTTCGGAACCAAGAACTAGAAACCATATCCCCCTCTTAATTAATCAAATACTATCAATAGTAACATCGAAAAATTAACACTAAAAATAATATTCTAGCCATAAACCTTATAATTATCAAATGGATTTTTACATTATAAATAACAAAAAATGTCTTGACACTTATTACAACCTCTGCTTAAATCTCACATTTCGAGGTTGTAACTATATGTCAAAAACTAAGAAATACATGGTAATCGTTGAGTCCCCCGCCAAGGCAAAGACTATCGGCAAATATCTCGGTTCGTCTTACTTTGTTCGCTCATCAATGGGACATGTACGAGACCTGCCCGAAA
>Ga0209324_10003309_pt1 | contig 11079 bp, 16 predicted proteins | sample Rifsed19ft3_FD_184015 | JGI IMG/M metagenome (GOLD analysis project Ga0209324, IMG submission 184015) | Soil microbial communities from Rifle, Colorado, USA - sediment 19ft 3 (version 2) | ecosystem: Environmental > Terrestrial > Deep subsurface > Rock core/Sediment | place: Rifle, Colorado...
AATTAGCCGGAGGGGGACCAAACTAGGTTAGCTGTTTACGATTCCGGTGATCAACACGCCCTTGGCCGGACAGGGGAACAGTACGGCCTGATGCCAGTAGCACCGCGTGCCATAGCCCGCATGGTCGGGTAGGTTCTCCCAGTAATTGCCCTTGTTCCCCCCCGGGAGGGAGAACGTTAGCTCGGACGCACCTAGCCGGATGGCCTTCTTGGTCGGCAAGCCAAACGCCTCACTGGGCTTCATCAAAATATGAGGCACCAGTGACACTGCGCCGTTCTGGAAGTGGTATTGAAGCTCGTCAGCCCCCTGCTCTAGCTTACCCCCAGCACGGTCCGCGTACCGTCGGAGGGCCGCCAGATCGTTCATGCAGTCGCTCCAACTGTCGGGGTGCACGTAGAAGCGCACGCCTTCCATAAGCCCCCGATTCACAGGCTTGCTCATAGCGCGCATGATCTTCGCGAACGAAAGGGCCCCGCCGGAGGCGTAGGAATTGCCCGACCACAGGCTGTAGTCCGCCGCGTTGATACCAAACATACTGCCCGTATTGCTGACCTGACTGATCAGGCCCAGCATACCGTGTTCCTTGGTCCCTCGAAGATAGACCACCGGGTTGGTGGCGGCCGCAACGGCATCTAGCTCTAGCTCGGTACCGAGAAACTCAATCGTGCGCGTGTCAATGTCCACACCCGTAATCTGGGCACCCGATGGGGTCAGCGCCGCGCCAGCAGAGGTGTAGAAATCAATAAAACCCCGCTCAAGGCCCGACCACATGGCGGCAATGAACGTGGCTGCCGTGAACGAGAAGGATTGCGTGGTGCCGCTGTCTACCGTACGGGCATCTACGGTGCCTACACTGCGCTGTCCGTGCAGGAGTTGCATTTCCAGCACGAACGAGGCCGTTTCAGCCATGTTCTCTAGGAGGTAGCTGGTGCCCTCCACGAACGCGCGTTTTCCCTTCAGGCACTTTGCCGCAGCAGGGTAGGAGATCACGTCCCGGAGCACGAAACTGGCGCCCTCTACTCGCGCGTCGTCGCCCTGGCTGGGTTCGGGCGGATTAAGCGGGAACGCATCGCCGGACGAGGACAACGTCCAGCCGGCAGCTCGAGTGAGGCGTACGGGCTGCACAAACGCCCGGCCCTCTCGCTTATCTGCATCTACGTACGAGATGTCCTTTTGCAGTCGTGCAACCTCTGGAATGAGGCTTTCTAGCTTGGATGCGTAAGCATCCTTCATTGCGTAATCCATCAGGTCTACGGTATGCGCAGCCATAACTAAACTCTCCTACAGGTTGGGGTTTGTAGGTTGTCGTAGCTACAGCTGCGCGTTATCCGACCCGGGCGCGCAACGGGAGTTTCGGCCTTCTAGACTATGTTACACCACATCCGGTCCGGATGTCAACCTACACAACCCCGTACTTTTGCCGCAACTCGGAAAAAACAGACGACACGTTGCTTTTAGGCGCCTTTCGCACGGGCGCATCCGGGCTCTGCGCCCTGCCCCCGCCCGGGCCTGTGATGGGCGGCGCGGGCGCCTGCGGGGCCTGGGGGGCCTGTTTCTTGGTCACCCCCAGCACGCGGGCCACGCGAGCCGTCTCTAGGTCAAACGTCTCGCGCGTCCACACCTTGCCTCGGTGTCGACTAACCATAGCGTCCGCCACGGCCTCTAGATGGTCCTGGTTGGTATGGTCTAGCCCCGCGGCCTTCATGGCGGAGGCCCGCCAAGTCAGTATGTTTTTCGACACTTCGCGCCGCCTCTCGGACATGGCACGTCGATCTTGCATGAGTTTCTCTCGTGCCTGGGCGCGGCTCTCTTTCCAGCGCGCCAGCCGCATCTCGGCCGTTTCGTGGTGCAGCGCCTGTTCCCGCTCCGTGGCCTCCCCCAACATCAAGGCCTCTTCTATCACCGACTTAACCAGCCCCCGCCACGTCTCTGGGAAGTGGGCCTCAAGCTCGTACCGCGCCTCTTCCGGTGTGGCCATACGGGAGAAAAAATCCTTCACCTCAACCTCGAAATCCTCCCGCGCGTCTCGCTCCGCATCAAAGCGCTTGCGCTCCTCGGCCAAATCCTGCGTCTTCTTCGTGAATGCCTGACGCATGAGCATGCGGTCCTGAATTTCCCGCCCAGTCAGGGTCTCCTCCCCCACCTTGTACACCGCCTCATCCGAGATTGCTGGGGCGTCACCGGCTGGCGGGGCTTCGCCTTTGTCCTCTGGCTCGGCCGGTGGCTCTGCTGCTGGCTCGGCATTTTTGGGGGTAAACCGCCCGCCCTTATCCCTGCCGGAACCGAGCGCTGCGTCTCGCTGCATCTTGGTGACGTAGTCTACCTCCCCGTCATCCTCGGTCGGGGCCGGGGTCGGGGCAGGGGTCGGGGTGGGGGTCGGGGTGGGGGTGGGGGTCGAGGCCGAGGTAGGGGTCGAGGCCGCGGTAGGGGTCGAGGCCGCGGTAGGGGTCGAGGCCGCGGTAGGGGTCGGGGCTGGGCTAGCTGATGATGATAAAAGGGACATGTGCTGGGCTCCTATTGTTCCGGCAGGGGCGGGGGTTTAGCTGGTTTTGGTAGGTTGGGCATGGACGACCCGCGGGGCGGCGGGGCGTCGTCGGGTACCTTCTCTGGGGTGGGCCTACCGGCAGGGGGCGGTTTTGTCGGCCGTTGAGGCGCAGCCGGGGCGACATCCGGGGGGGGCGGGGTCGGGTAGCCCATGAGGGCTAGCGATGCCGGATCGGACGCGCGCCACACCCGGAATACCTCTCCGGCATAGGCCAGAGCTGCCGCCTGAATCCCCGGGCTTGAGCGCGCCTCGAGACTCGACAGTACGTGTTTGACTGCCGCAATGCAGATTCTGGGGTCGTCAATAAAGATGTACCTAAGTGCGGGCACAAACCTCACCGGCACGCCGTCGGGGCCTGGCTTCTCTTCGACCGGGGGTGCCTGCATTAGCATCTCTCGGACCCTGCGACCGAACAGGTCAGCCTGCCGATCATCGTCCGTGGTAAGTTCTAGCCGGCCTGTCTCCATAAAGTGCACGTAGGCCGGGGCCGACTTTAGCTGACCGCGCTCGAGCATCTTATCGGCCGCGTTCTGTCGACCGGCGATAGTGCGGAACAAAGGGTTGACAGATTCACACTCTATGCGATCAATTTGGCTGATATCCTTCACAGAGAACGCGCTTACCGAATCTGGGTCATCATCCCCGGCTATGCTGACCACGCGATCCTGGCTGAGATGCTGCTTTAGGATTCTGATCCTGGTGGTGGCCACGTCCTCGATCAGGCTGTTGAAAGCAGACACAAACGGGGACTGTGCCTGAATTGCCTGTGCCTGAACCAGGGCTAGCGCGGCGCCTGACTCCAAGCTGGCCTCTGGCTCACCTCGGGCAACGGAGTTAACCCCCAAAGCCAACTCCATATCCCCCTTGACCCAATCCTTCAACCTGAATGCAGCATCCCCAATGCTGAATTTCTCAAGCATAACTGGCTTATTGCCCTCACCCGGCGGGAACCTCAGCGCGTTCAAGCCGTCCCTGATCTCCTCATAACCCAGCTCTGCGCCGTCCGGTATCAGCATGTCGTTGTGTCCGTATGCGTCGTGGTTGGTTACGCTTACAGACAGAACACTGTCGTACGTCTCTTGCAGGGCTAGCAAATCCCAGGCGCTGGCGTAGCCCACGGGACCGAGGCCTAAAAACTCCTCAGGACACATCGCATCAACGGGGATTTTATCATACGGGAGGCCGCCAGAAAACAGAACCGTCTCGTCCGGAAGCAAGATCATGTACCGGCCCTCTGGTACTGAGGGGGTGCGTCGGTGCATGAAATGGTACTCGTCCACATAGTCTTTGGCAGACGCAGGGGCAAACACCGAGCTTTCGTCGTTTGCTGGGCCCCCCGAGCCGGTAACCCCCCCGAGAATCTTATCTCGAAGCTCTTCCTCCCCCTCGGCAGAAGCCCACACTGCGGCCAAATCGAATCGGTTTCTGGGCTGGCGGATCGCAAACCAGTCAGGCTCTGAATCGTTGTCTAGGTCGCGCACTACGTCTGTGGGGGAACAGGCCCTGCACAGTAAATCCCCTTGCGGACGGCCGTCCTCCCCCGCGGGACCTAAACTAGGATCCCAGCTCTGCCATACGTAGCCCGTGCCGCACAGCAGGGCTCGAAGGGCGGCCCCGTTCAGGTGCTTTTGCATTTTTTGGGCGCGGTCGTAATAGTCCAGCACTTTCCGGGCAGTAGGAATCTGCGCAAGCGCATCAGGGGAGTTGTTGATGGCCCTCGGCTTAATCGTCGGCCTGTCCGCCGTTGCGGACAGATAGACGAATTTGACCAGCGACCGAAACTGGTTGGACCGTACCCCTAGCTTTTCACCCTGGTCCCCGAACGTGATCACGCGGGATGTCTCGTGCTCCCCCGTCTCAGACAGACCGTAAAAGGCCTTGTGCGCCGACGCGTACAGGTCTAGGAGGCCCTTATTTCGGAGCGTATCGAAGTAGGTTCGAGCCCGGGTCATCACCTCGGCAGCCGTAATGGATGGGTCATCGGCAGCCCAGTGCCGCGGTGCGTTTGGTGCGCCCGGGGCCTCAACCGCCGTGTTTGGTTCTGTAGAAATCTCAGACATCTGCTAGCCGCCTCTCTTGCGCCCCCTGCGCCTGCTTGACCCGCCCAAAGCCTGATTGAGGGCGATCTTTGTGTCGCTATCTCGGTTCGGGATATGGTAGTTGTGCGGATCAAATTGAACAGGGGGGTTCGGGTTTTTTCCCCAAATAACGTTGCGCGTCAGATACTCTAGCGCCTTTAAGCAGTCGAAGTGGCCGCCGCCAGGCGATTCCGCTAAGCGCGTGCGCGACCTATTCCACGTGGCTTGCTCTAGGTGCGTAATCAAGTTAGTGCACCTGGGGTGGATCCTGTACGCCTTATTTTGGATTTTCAGACGCATTGCGTTAGTGGCAGCGTCCGTGTCATCCTTCTCGGTTGGCGAGAACACTAGCCCGTGCTCTCGCGACAAATCCGCGATCAGTATACTTGCTGTGTCGGACACGCGCTTGAAGGTGGTGTCCTTACGAGATTTATCGCGCCAGGATAATACGGGCTGCCTGGCGGTTGGTAGGCCTGAGTAGAAGTGTGAGCGTATTCTGTCTACCTGCTCCATTGCGGCTGCCTCTGTGTGCCGACTATCCCGCACCGGGGGCCGGCCCCATAGCTGCCACTCCCGGGCCTTGACGCGCTCCGCAACCTCGCGGGAGTTGAGACCCTGAACCCAGAAATCCCCCTCAATCATCATCAATCCCGCGGCAAAATCGTAATAGCCAAATATAGCGCCCGACCCGTGAGCAAAACCCGGATCTAGGCTTACATAGGTATCCCTGTACGTGGGGGGTGTGCTGAACCCCTCTTCTGTTACGATTGTGGCCTTGGCCTCGGCCCACTCGGGCACTACAGCCGCCGATGAATCCACTATGTGCTCGCAGAACAGCTCTCGCCTGCACCGCACGGAGTCTCGGCCGCCGTACTGCCGGATCGCCCCTCTAATCTGCTCGTCGTCCAATCGAGGGCACTGTTCGATGGTCCTCATAGAGTACATGCCCTGCGCCTTAGCGCGCGGCACCCACTTTGTGGACCACGAGTGTCCTGGGGTGGTTGGGGGCGTAGAGCCCATTACCGTAAATCCGTCTTGCTTTGTGAGCAGCTGCGGCAGCAACACCCCCTCTAGCACCTCGTCTAGCTGATCTACGAATGCTGGTTCGGTGAACAGGCAACAATGTGTGGCTGGGCCACGCAACCAATCTGGGTGCAGGTCCACGCCCACCAGCACGATGCGACCTCCCCACGGCCACGTCAACTCTGGTGAGTTGGTTCTGAATGTGTTCCGCTGGATCTCAGACGGGCGAAGCTCCGGGGGGCAATCCTCAAAAATGCCCTCGAAGGTGGGTATCAGTAACTCATGTACGTTATCCCGCGTGGGGGCAGCATAGGGGATACGCCTGGACTTGCGCACTCGATAGATCTGCTCTAGTGCAATTACGGACATCAGGAAATCTTTGCCGGACTGGCGCGCTATGTCTAGGACATACACCCGCTCCAACGACGATTTTACGGTCGTGTGGGAACGGAATATGTCCGCGTAGATTTCCCGCTGACTAGGATCCAGCTTGTACGTGAGATTACCACTACCCCACGCCAGGCGGAGCTTTGCCTGTCTTTCGGCGCTACACTCGGCCCACGGCTTGGTGGGTGTTTCCCACGGCGTTAGTGCCACAACCCCGCCCCCCGCGTCGCCTCTAGGTCTCCGTAGGCGGTTGAGGCAACCATCTGCCTGAATTCCCGGACCCACATCGCCAGGGTCATTGCCTCTGGCGAGAAGTCTAGAACTATGTACTCGTAGCGCCCTGTTAGGCGGTGTAGAACCACCAGAGCATCTAGTTTAGATTCGGGGCAGGTGTACAGGAACGCCCAGCAGCACTGCCCTGTGGCGGCGTGTGCTCCGTTGCACACCCTTGCAGCGAGCCCCAGGAGGGCTTGTTGTCCTCCTCTGGTCATTGCTCGTCTCGGCCCCAGATAATGGCCGCTATTACATCTGCCGGGTGGCGCGACGCTAATTCTTCTAGGCCGGAACGGTACAGCTCCCCGCCATCTGCAAGCCTAAAGACCACCAACCCCCCCGCCTCTACGGTGGGTATAACGGGCTGGCCAAGAAAACCTCCGGCTTTGGTCGCCAAGTCGGCCAAAATCCTCTTTGTTGGGCGCATAGGCACTACCCTACCAAGGCCTTCAAGACGTTGCTGATAAACCGCAGGATGCTGATCACGCGCTGCTTATTTCGTCCAGCCACACGCTTCACCAAAAACCCTAGCGGGGGTTTTCCAAGAGGCTGCTCTGGGCCGGGCGGCAGGGATAGGTTCGGTCGGAATTTGGATGTCATTAGCGGCCTACTTTCTTTAGGTTGTCCAAGGTGAGGGCCCGTGAGTGTCGGGTCAACGTAGCCTCTATTGATGCGCTGGCAGTTCTGAGGGCCTCAAGGGCTGCTTTGTTCTCCTCTGCCACACCAGTGCAGAGGGCAAGCTCCTCTCGCATGGCCTCAACCTCTTGCACTAAATCGTGTCTGTTCGTACGCAGCTGGGCCCAGCGCACCACGCACGTTATGGTTGTTACACATACGACTACAACCTCGACCAGTTCTATAAGCTCTGATCCACAAGTCATATGACAGCCTCCGACTCGATCAGGTAGGCCCTCTCGCAGGCCTCTTCCAGGTGCATGTACGCGATGGATAAGAACCCCTCGGCCGGGTGCAGCACCTCAATACCAACCACCGCTCGTCCGGATAGTTGGTACCGCACCACTTCCCACCCCGGCCCTTTTGCCGCTCGGCGCACACCGAAGGCCTGATCAGGCGGCTTAGAGGTGCGGGCCCCCGGGGCTTGAACCCTGGATTGGTTATTGTTTCCGGGTGCCTCGGGGGCCCGCGCCTCTAAGCCGTCAGCTGCCATAGACATACTATATCACCTGCACTTGCGTTGTCTACCCCTTTTCTGGGGCTGACAAAGAATCCTCTAGCTCTTGTGGATCTGCCGCCTCTGGTACGCCTGCCGATAGTTGCTTAGCGAGCTTGGCGCTCTGTCGCGCCACCGGAGGGGAGAACATTTCGCGCTCTAGCCTCTCTAGCACCCATCTGCGAGACTTCAAGGCCTCTGGGGTCAGCTCGCCGGGATCACTAAGCTCCTCTAGCGCCTGGGCGATGTAGTCAGCCCGCACCTTGCGTACGGCAAACAAAAACCGAACAAGAACGGGGTTTTTCTCTGTGGTTGCAGCGTGCAGCCAATAGGCCACGTCTGAGGGGTCTAGTCCAGCCCGGGCCGCTGCTATGGGTATGAAAGGCGGGGATCCGTCGCCTAAGACGGCCAGCAAGCGCGCACTTGCTGCGGGGTCGTATGGGCGTAACTCATCCAAGACCGCCCCCGCCTATCACCCGCAATTGCTCTGTAACCCCGGACCGGAACAGGTACATATCAACACACGTGCCCGGGCAGCTTTTCTTCGTGGCCATTGCCCGGGGTACTAAACCTTTGGTCTCTCTGTGCCCTACGACCTTGCCGGCATCTATGCCCGCCTTGCGGGCCCAGGAAGCGCACAGCCAGATAGCTGCCTTTAACTGTGCTTCTGTCGGCGGGTGCCTATTAAGGTCGCCCACCATAGCCGCAGCAAGCGTGCTGCGGTTGAACCCCCTTACGTGGGCGCCCGGGACACCCTTTGCCCGACCATCGTGGACACTGCCATCAGCGTATATGACTGCGTGATAGCCAATGTCGGACCACCCCTTCGCCTTGTGCACGCGCCGAATGCGCTCCACCGTGCTCGAATCTGAACCTGTGTGGTGTACCACTATGTGGGTTATTGTGCGCACTGTGTGCTCACTGGGCTGGGGGCCTAGAAAATAAAGAGAACGCCTTGCCGTCCTTGCTCGTGGCAGAGGCCACGCCCACGATCTCCCCCCGCGAGGTGTATAGGGGCCCCCCGGAGTCTCCTGGGCACAATAGCAAATCGGTCAAAAACATGATGTGAGCCGTAAGGGGTGCCGAGTATGTGCCGCAGCGCTCCTGCGCAGTACCATCGCAACCCAGCCCAGTAAAGCACAGGGCCTCCCCCTGTGCCGGGCCAGATAGGGCTATTTGCCGTGGGTCTGGTAGCGGCGTGGTGCCCTGAGCAAGCTCTAGTACGGCCCAATCCCCCGCGCCATCATCCGCAAAGGCCTCTAGCTGAAGGGGGCGCATGCGCTCGTCAGATACCAAAAAAGCCTCCTGTAGACCCTGGGCCGTCCACACGCAATGCTTGGCCGTCAACAGCCGGCGGGGCGTAATAGCCGTAGCCGTGCAACGAGCCCAGGCCCCGGGGCGTCGGACCACGATCTTGTAGACTATTGGGGCGGAACCCCGCGCGCGTGCGTTGGCTGGCTCGGTGACTGACCAGACCCACATCCACACGAATGCCAGGATACAGGCCCAGAAAAAGTGAGGTATGTCTCTCATACGCGTCATACTCAATCTTAACTCCGCTGAGTAGGCTTGTCGACCCCTAAGATTCTAAAAGATTTACAGCGCTGCAAATCCGAGAAGGCCGCAGCCAGCACCTCGATACCATACCTAAACGCACGCTTACGCACGCTCCTGTGCACTGCGGTAAGAAAGTCTGCGTGTACGATTTCAGCCCACCCGTGAGAAGAGATTTCCAGTGCCAGCACGCCTGCGGCGCAATCCAAGCACGCCTGGTCTTTGCCCTCTACTTCTAGTAGCAGCACCCGGATATCGTGCACCCTGTGCGTGAGCACCAGAGACACGACCACGGAGTGCCCGTCCTTCGTAGTCAGGGATTGTGGGGGGAGGGTGGTTGTCGAAACGGCCACGCTGTCTGAGATCGCCTTCTCGATGCCGAGGGGCAGCAGCCACCACCACCCCGGTCCGATATCCCGGCGGTACTTCCCGAACCGCAGCACCACCCCGCGCTCGTATTGGTCGAGGACCACGAATGGCACCAGCCCCCGCCACACCGCCAACCACAGGTCTATCGCACGCTCTAGCACCATTTGAGTGTGCCCCGCAGGGCGCCCCCCCGTCAAGGGCGTTTTTGGCTGCGGAAAAAATCCCAGGCGGAGCACGCTGTAGGTGGATGTAGACAAATACTTTTTCCCTCACTTGGGCATGCCAGCGCCCGTACGGGTACGGGAGGGGGGTCGGTGTCCCCCTACCCAGTACCGCCCCCTACACAAGCCCCAGCGCTCTATTCTCACCAGCCCCGGCGAGCGCGGGCGCGGGCGCGGGCGCGAGCGCGGGCGCTGACCTATGACACGATTGTCATAGGCCGGGCCCCTGCGCCCTGCTAGGACACACACATGTGCGTGTTCATCCGCGATCTCATGTACGGGGAGGCAAGCCAAAGAAGGTACCTGAACGTGCGCGTGGGTTGGTGTGTGGGTTCTTTCTGGGCCAGTACTTAACCATGGTTAAGTACCTGGCCACTATTGTAATACAATAGAAGACAGCACAAGTGCAGGTACTTGCTAGCCTATTTTGCCAAGCACGTGATTGAAACCGCCCTCGACCAGGCACGACCACCAATTGGTTTTTCCTATAAACCTTTGGCCCTACGTTTTTTCACATACGGCCCTATGCGGTATGTGAACATAACTTTACCCTATACACTCTCAGCCATTATGCCTGGTTTACTGGTAATAGTACTCTATCTATGGGGTTTCATTGAGGGTTTGGTTACCAGGCGCACCTGGTTTTGCCTGGTTTGCCTGGTAAACCACACATGCTTACATATGACATGAATGTCTCAGCAGCACAAGTGCGGGGAATTGTTTAGTTTTTTACTACTAGCTGGGTACTAACCCAGCATAAGCGCCCAGCCATGCGACACGAATGTCATAGTACTTGGTTTGTATTGGCGGCGAAAGCCGCAATAACCAGTATTGGCCCGGCTATTGCAAAGGCTCCTGGTATGGAAAACACGCCGCTAACCGAGTTAATGGACCTTGCCGCCGAGACCCAGTCACCGTGGGCGCTAGCTGTACTAGCCACCTCACACCACATGTACGTGCGTATGTGTGTAGCAGCTAACAGCAACACGCCTACACGTGAGCTGCGCCGGTTGGGCGCAGACCCTCGTGCGTGTGTGCGGGAGCGTGCTCTACACACGCTGCGGGGCGGGCTGTGAGGGCCCCTAGCAGGGACACGCTGGTGGCTCTAGCGTCGATAGGCGTGTGGGTCCCGGGCCTGACGCACCTAGTGGCGGCGCGCCCCCCAGCCGCGGCAGAGACACGCAACGGGACAGCTGTAGTCCCGATAGGCCTGTGGGCGAAACCATGAAAACCACGAAAACCATGAAAATCACGAAAACCCTGATCAAGCTAGCTCGAATCCACGGCGCGTGCCCGGAGGCGCTCGAGTGGTTAGCCGCGCACCCAGGCTCTAACCTGTCCGATTTACCGGAGGCGTACAAAGTGTGGGCGGTCAGCCACACGGCCACACCCGCGCACATACTCGAGGTCCTGTCCGGGGGCGCGAGCGCGTACGTGCGCGCCGTCGTGGCCCGCCGC
>Ga0209324_10003314_pt1 | contig 11075 bp, 9 predicted proteins | sample Rifsed19ft3_FD_184015 | JGI IMG/M metagenome (GOLD analysis project Ga0209324, IMG submission 184015) | Soil microbial communities from Rifle, Colorado, USA - sediment 19ft 3 (version 2) | ecosystem: Environmental > Terrestrial > Deep subsurface > Rock core/Sediment | place: Rifle, Colorado...
CAATAAAAAATGGGATGCTGCACCGATGGCTGCTCTACCAACCTCCGCAAAGAGGCACCAGTGAACAGCACAAAGGCCAGCATCCCATTTTTCGGGACGGGCTTGCGCTGCTTCACTGGTCAAGGGCCTTACGCCCAGGTTTGCGGTTTTGGTAGAAGCAGTTTGACGCTACAGGATTGCTATAGCATCAGTTCAAATTGTCGTCGTTAATTATATATCATATTGATTTTGTTGGGAATATCCCCACCCCAATATAAAAACAGATGCCACCGATCTGATTGTCGCAGATCATCAATAACCTTCCTGCCCAAGGACACGAGGCGGTGTTGGAATGCTTCGGTTGTCATGTGAATAATTCCTAGAGGCCATAATGCGATTTGGAAATGAGCTTATCTTCATCGAATGTCACTATGATATGCGCGGACCCTTTTTGCCAAACGTAGATCGAGAGATCGCCTGTGCGGGATTGTTCCTCGCCAAAACAGTCCAAAACCAAATCCACATCCCATCTGCTCATTCCATCCTTGAGGAAACGATAACCCGCCATTGTCATACCCAATCCTTCGCCGGATTTCTGCTTTTTTTCGACGGCTTCTTTTTTGATGCGATCTTGTTCTTTCTGTTGTGCCCACTTTTGGGGTTCATTGACAATCATGTCAAGGATGCTTTGTTGTTCCTTCAATTGATCGCGGCTTTGTTTTGCTTCGTTTATGGCGATGTACATCGCAGAAGTTGCGCTGTATGAAAAATCCCCATTCGCAACCCGCAAAGAAACTGTTTTCCATTCTGGCGTTTTTTCCACAATATTGTGTGCGACGCCTATTAAGTCGTTGCAGACTTTGATTGCATCCTCGGAACGGCTCACTGGATTTTTATTCAGCCGGTCCAGCAAAGGCACAACTACATTGTTTGTTTCCTCCAAGCGTGCGAGTTCTTCGTTCGCCATAGTCCGGTCGGAATCCCAAATGAATTTATTAGGATTCTCTTTTGTTTTTGGGAGGTACTGCGGTACAAATATGCACAAGAAGATTAAAGCTATGCAGATTCCAATTACTTTTTCCAACACGTTTGTATTCATTGCAATTTTCTCCAAATAAAAAAGCCAAAGCTACAGGCGCAAAAAAAGAGGAGCGCCGAACCAGACTGCTCACGCTGGCCCCGCCAAGGGCCGCAGAAGAACAGCACTGGCCGACGCTCCCTTTTGCTATTGGGAGCGCGGTCCAAGTACTGCTTCTTCTGCAAGAGCCTTGCGGCTCAAGTTGGCGGTTTTGCGTGACGCAGTAAACCTAACGCACTCGCGTTATTCAAATTGTCATGTGACCGCCTAGCGGCCACGGCATATTTTTCATTCTCCAGGACATAAGATATTCCAAGTCAATTATATATTAGTTTCATAAGCCGGATAGGATTGACTGACAAAAACAGGCGTTCAGCTTCTATATTATTATTGTCTGCATGATTTGGCCCTATGAATTGCCGCGTCAAAGGCTGGAAAAAATGCTCAACCAGTGCGCCTAGGGCACGATTGATTCAGTCCCTACAATTGCTACATTCAACAGATTTTTTGACCCCACCCGGTCTCAATTCGCTGCAATCAGACAAAATTGAAGTATCAGACAGTCAGAAAACAGCGGAAACAATATGCCCTGCAATTGCATAAAATAGTTGTTGTTGCATCCTTGTTGTCAATGAATTTCAGACACGTCGATCATATCTGAACGCATAATTCCTTGCACTGGCGTTATATCACGGGGCAGATATGCTTGCTGGGGTTCGGCAATGCAACGCGCCGTGACAAAATCGAACCTTGAATCATGGAACCAAAATCCCTAGTGTTACCGTTACACCACCGGGTATTAGGGTTATTGCCGCTAGAGCAACGGATTAAAGTCTGTAGGTCTGGGAATTATCCCCGACTTTCTGTTCCCAAACCAGACGCGCTAGCGCGCTGGTTATTATGATTGTAGCACGGTCGGTACAGCAACTTACTCACGTACAACACCTTGCTGTTGTACGTGATGAGAGCAGGGGACTCATAATCCTTTGGTCGGGGGTTCCAAACCACCACCGATGAAAGGTGTGGAGAATCAGCCCAAGACTTTGTAGATTGTGGGGCGAGATAATGAAAGCAGGCGGGAAATTTCACTGATTCCCTTGCCTTGTTCGCGGAGTTGCTTGATTGTCTGTTCTTTTTCCTCTGTCAGAGAAATACGCCGACCGGGTTTTCCGCCTCCCCAGACCTTCCCAGCGGCACGGGCTACCGCTTGACCTGCGATGATTCTTTCCGCTCTAATTTCGGTTTCAAATTGACTGACACTAGCAAGTACGTTTGCCATTAAACGTCCGGCAGCGGTGGTTAGGTCAAGTCCATCCTTGAGACTTATGAGATTGATCTTTCGTTTGATAAGATCGTCGAACAGGGCTGTTAAACCCTTTGCAGTCCTGCCAAGTCGGTCCAAACGCCAACAAACGATTGCCGATATTTCCCCGGAATTTAGGGCATTTTGTAAGTGATTCCAGCCGGGGCGGTTCATTGTCTTGCCGGTGAAATTATCACGGTAGATTTTTACTGGTTGATCTTGAAGTTTCGCCCATCGTTCAAGATCGGGTAGTTGAGAGCGGACACCCTGCCCGTTACGTTTGCTGACTCTAACATAAATTGCCGTATGTTTCATAGGTGCCTCTAACTATCAGCATGATTTTGAATATGCCGTTTGTCAAATTCTTTCTATAGCCTATTGCTTACAACGAAAATTGCATGTAAGTCTTTATGCGATGGTGTCGTTTTCGGCAAATAATGGGATTTTACAGTTTTACCTCTAACAAGGGCCGGTTTTGTATTGTATTTAAGCCGCATGAGATTTTTTGTAAGCGAACAAGTATTGAGTCGGTGCGCTTAGCAAGATCATTATGTCCTTAACTGCTGCTTGATAGTTTCGGCAGTAGAAAAGTTTGTCGCTGAAAGTTCGTGAAGTTATCTTGCCATAGTTCGTTAGCTTGAGAAATGCGCGTCGATGATACAAAGAAATTCCGCGCTTCAAAAGAATTATCGTAATTTTTTCCTTGCTAATTCTTTTTCGTTTGATTACACTGGTCTTCATGGCTCACTCTAATCGAAAAGTGTTGTTGAATCACGAAGAAAAGCTATCGAAACTCTACACGATTTCATCGAAGAGTCAAGGAAAATTATTTTCCTATTTCTTTAACAGATAAGCAGTTGCGACAACTCAAACTGCCCTCTCGCGCGATAACCGTGAGCAAAATTCACTCCGGTGAATTTGCCACAAAAATCTCTGCGCGATCCCCTTTTAAGCAATATATGAAAGGAAAAAAATATGGGTGCAAATCCAAAATATAAAGTGATTGAATTGATGGAGGGAAACATTCCTCGTTACACCGCGATGTGTCGGGCAACGGAGTCTTTCGCGGCTCTTGCCTGGAAGCATCGACACGTTGTTGACAACGCGCTGATGCAATGGCTGCGGAGCTTGGACGAGCCGCCACGCGAGAGGGTGTTGTTGGGCGGCAATGTGCCTCTCACGCGCCGCACTGCGGTCTTGCTCCTCCGATTCCGTCGGGATTCTATTGCAAAGATGTGTGGTTCATGGCCTGCCCCGCCGGATTTCGCATTGTGGCCGACGATTTGCCGGGGCGGTTACGGACGACGGCGCGGAGTATGTCGTGTCAAGGGCGATCATGTGGAGAAGTGGGAATCGGTGGAAGCGGCGGCCCGTGCGCTTAAGACCAGCCGGGACGATATCGACGAGAGAGTGGACGAGGAACACACGGACAAGGACGGGTCAACGTGGTGGACTGTAGATTATAAATCCCCATAACCGTGCGTTTGCGTTTCCTGCCTTGCTAGCGCCATTGGTCGATAGGCCATAAGCGCCGCATGTGGATAGCGCTTAAGCGCCGTTAGCCACTAGCGCCGAGGTTTGTCAGGCTTTTTATTGTCGAAATGTCTTTGATTGGATGGATAGAATGATGATGAGCAATACATAAAACGCTATAATTATCAGATTTAATGGGATATTGCCAACTGGCCAAGACTTCCTCAGCAAGTTTTCGCTTTTCCGGTTCTTGGGAGCATCGTATTCCTTTTTGCCGCCGGTATATATCGCAAATTTTAAGGTCGAATCCCAATTCTTCTTGCATTGCGCGGTGCATACGGTTGAGCCGGCGATTCACAGCATCGCGTCCCATTCCATATAATTCCCCCATTTCTTTCTCTGTTAATATACGCGCAGCTCGCATCCCCAGTAACAATCTATCGAGAACATCTTCGCATACGCAATCAAGAATATTGTTAAAACTTTTTCTTTTAGCGGCCTCTTCCTTTTCCATAAGGATTTTGTCGGGAGTGTGGTCATCATATTCTGCATAGACTAATGATCCTCCGCCGACAAATGTTTGTTGTTTTTCCGAGCATAGCAGGTGTCTTTTTTTACCCTTTGTCTTTTCCTCCTTCTTTTTATTCTTCTGCGGTGGATCAGGATGCGACTCAGCACGATATAGATTATCAGAACGACTTATATGCAAATCCATTCCTGGTATCCGTCTGGGATGGCTTCTTTCCAGCAGTAAGTACATGATAATCCCTTCATGCACTTTTCTCTGTTCATTGAGTTCCTGAAAAAGATAGTTCCTTACTGATTTGCTAAGGTAAGGTGCGATGTGACCGGGAACTTCCCAGTCATCCCATCCCTTCCTCTGGCCAATTTTACGGAGCGACGGCACTATTTCGCAGACCTTTTCAAGGGCCATGCTAAAATATTCGTCATCGCTCTCTGTTACCCCACGCTCATAAACTATCCAAACCCAATCCTCGACAACCTTATGAATACATGGAACATGGCCGAGAATGATTGATTCGATAGCCCGTTGGTCCGGGAGTTTTTGGTACGCATAGACAATGCTAGCCCAAGGGTCTGGGACGCCAGCCCCAAAATCTCCATACCTTTCACTTTCCTTAGCATCTTCCTTCCTATAAGCAGGCCGTATGTTTTTATTGTGGAGCCATTCCACGCGGCAGAGCGTTGGCCCAGCCGGGTAGTCCGTATATCCCAATCCACGCTTTAAGTCTGCCGGTAGCCATGTATTTGCATCGAACCCGTTTGGGTCCGGGGCCGGGAAGGGGAACGTGGGAAAGGCAGACCAATCAATGGAATCAATTGTGTTCATACTTCCAACTATCGGCAAAAATTTGGGCAAAATTGCCTTCTCCTGCGCATTAGCCGAAAAGTACACTTATTGTTTATATAGGGATTCGATGATACACATTTTAATGGATATACTTCTTCCTCGCGCTTTGACGCGGTAAGAATAATATGACAATTGTTTGCGCATTAGCTCAAAAAGGTACTTGTTGTTTATATTGAGATGAAGTTGATTCCCAAAAGCAATTTCATCACTCCTTAATCTTGTGGGGAGTAGTTTCACATCTAGCATCCCCACATTAACTACCAATCACCGCGTCGAATTGCAGACAACAAACAAAACCAATTTTAGCCTATACGTTTCACACACCAACGGCTGTGTGTGAGATGTAGGAGTTGAAGCAAGCGGTTGTTGTTTGTTTGCAGATTGTCGCGGCAAGCCGGGGCGGGAGGCTTTTGCTCACTCGCCTCCTGTCCCCGGTTTTTCTTTATCCTAGTGAGCAAGATATGGAGAGACGAGAGTGAGCATTTCTTTCAACGCTGGCCTGCGCCAGTATCTATTGTCAACCTGCAACGAGTTCAACAAAGACTTGATCGCATGGTTCCTCAATGAGTTGCCTACAGGTGTCGAGTGGCAGGGCAACATCCGAACTGACCTTGGCAAGGCCATGAAGCGCGATGACGGGTCCAAGTATCGGACGCATGATGGCATCGACTTCTGGAATATCCGCCACCCCCACAACGCCAAGGATAAGCCCAATTGGGAATATGATCCGGGCTGGCAGTTTCCGCCAGAGGTATACCTGCAAGAGGTCGGCACAACGGGTTTCACCCGGTCGGGCAACCAGGCTTATGGTATCGACCTGGATTCTGTATGGGGCCACGGGAAAGGTCTGACCGACGAAAGACTACAGCAGATATATATTGCCTTGGAACCAATTGACTACGTTGAGCTTCGGCGGTCAACGCAAGGCAAGGGAATCCATGCTCGGATTCACGCAACGGGTGTCGAGGAAACCAATCACGCCGAACACCAAGCCCGTGGCCGTGCCCTTCTGGGGCAGCTATGCCTTGATGCTGGCCTAGACTTCGTTGCTGACTGTGACGTGGTAGGTGGCAATATCTGGTTTCACTCTCGACGCGCCACAGATTCTAATCGCGGTTTCGAGTTATTGAAACCCGCCAAGCGAATCCTGACTCCCGCTGATATGCCGCCCAACTGGCCTGACCACCTTGATGTGGTGCGAAAGAAACGAAATCGGGTCCGCGTATTGGGTGGCGACGAAGACCAGTGTGCCGAGTGGTCACAGAATGTTGCGATGGATGATGAGCACAAGCGAATCATTGAAGAATACAAGAAGACCGGCTATATCCTAATCTACAATCCCGACTTGAAAATGTGGCACGGGCATACGGCGGCACTTGCCAAAGTATTTAAAGTCCTAAAGTTAAAAGGCTTTTACGAAACCGATACCAAAGACACTGACCCAACAACGCCCAATTGCTATTTCTTTCTGCGCCCCCGTGGCGTGTTGTTTGTTGTCAGGCTCAATTCGCAAACGGAACATTGGTCATGGGGGCACACTGACACCGAAAAGCGTGAGGCGTGTTGCTACTACAATACACCCATCGACCTGCACACAGCCTGTAAAGCGGTTGGCGGCGTTTGGATGGGTGATGCTTGCACCTGTCACAACCTGGAACAGGCGACGAAACTCGCGGAAATGTTCGGCTACAAATTGCCGCCGCTTGCTAATGACCGGCCTATCAATTTTAAATATGCTGATGGTCACACAATTTTAGCCGAAACCGTGCAAGTCAAAGGCGAGACCATCAAGGATTGGGGAATCGGCTATAGAAAGCTGGCAACAACCTTTGAGGCCGAATGCCAGCCAACTAGGAATGATTATGATTCCGTCGCGCGACACGTAGTTACAGAAAAAGAAAACGCCGGATGGTTCATGCGAACCGATGACGGCGAATGGAATTGCGAAAACAAAGATACTGTGCTGGATCGTGTCTGTGACGAGTTTGACATAAAGCCAAAGATGCGGCCATACATTGCAGGGAGAATCGCCGCCACTCCATATTTATTGGTGAATGAACCATACTCGCCGGAGTTTCTGCCCGGCAGAAAAATGAACAAGTTTGGAGCACAGCTATCGGTTGCCCCAACTGGCGGCGGCAATCATCCGCATTTTGATAAAATTCTGCGCCACGTTGGTCAAGGTATTGATAAGGAAGTTAAAAATGATCTTTGGTGTCAGCAAAATGGAATCACATCAGGGTATGATTTTATTCTGTTGTGGTGCGCATTGCTCATTAAGATGCCTAAACAACATTTACCTATGTTATATCTCTACAGCCGCGAACGTGACAATGGTAAGAGCGCTCTTTATCGGGCATTACGATTATTGTTTTTGCGAGGATGTGTCGAGGGCACACTGGCGCTGAATGAGAAGTTCAACAAGCTGTTAGCCGGTGCCACGCTTTGCTATCTTGACGAAGAGCGCGTATCGGCGGCAAGCGCGCAGAAGGTCAAGCTCTACATCGACGCTGATGAAATGTCCATGCGGCTCATGCGCACTGATTCATTCATGTTTCCCAACTACACTCATTGGATAGCGTGCTATAACTTCACCGATGGCGTGTATGTTGAAGATGGAGACGAACGCATAATAATGATCGAGGTTCCGACGCTATTCAGCGAAGATAAACTTGATTGGAATACAGTCATGTTGCCAGCGTTGGAATCAGAAAAGGCAGATTTCCTTGGCACCTTGACGGATTTGGAACTGCCGCCAAGCGGCAGCCGACTATTTTTGCCAATTCTGTCAACACCGCTAAAGGAAAAAGTCATGGCAGAGAATCGTACCAATACACCTTGCGACCGCAAAGAGTTGCTCGATAAAGTCGTGGAAAAGATCACGGAAAAGAAGCAATTCAGTGGCCCGTCAAAGGAATTGGTGAAATTGCTTGGCAGCGGTAGTTGGGACCATAGCCGCAATCATCTTCGTCGCTACTTACGGGAAATAGAACCGGAATTGGCGAAGAATAATATCAAAGCTGATCTTTCTGATAATCGCCTGATTGTTTTAGAGTTGGCAGTATAAATATCGTAGGGGCAGTATGATAAAGTCCTAATTTTAAACAGGGCTTTGTCCATCATTCTATAAAAGTTATCCGGCGATCATCGTGAAAGTCGCCGGACTTCTCGGCAACTTGGCCCGAGTTCCTTATGGGGCGAAGTTGCCATTTCTTACTTATGACCGCGCTGCGGTCAGAAAGAGTTTATATGAATCACAAAAATAAGTATCGTCTTGCCCAAAACGAAGCGCAGAAACGATTGACCGAATTGTCGCAAAGTAACACAGCCGATTTGCGCGATGAATTGGGCCTTTGTCGCCTTCTGATTGAAAGCGCTGTTGACCAGCAGAGTCCGGCAGCCATCGCGCTTTTGCAGACGGCGGCGAAACTCAGTCAAGCCGATCTGCAAAATAAAATTCGCAGCCGTGACTTGCTAGAGCGCGATGAAGCAATGCAGTTTGCAAAAAACCTTTGCAGCATCGTCGCGGATGAAATCGTTGTCTTGCCTGGCTTCGAGGATGTGCTAGTGCGAATTGCCGAGCGCATAGAAGAAGCCATGAAGGCACGACCGCGATTGGAGGATCACACTGATGACTGATCCATTGATCTATAAGGATGAACATGGTTGTCACGTCAGGATTGATCGTCAGTGGCGGCACAATCTAAAACCATACTTGGCCCGCTGCTTGCTCAAGGCAAGCGGATTCCCAAATGCTGCGGCGATTGTCCGCAATGCACTGTGTTTGCGAATTTTTGATTTCAGTTACGATGGCAACTGGATTATCAATGGCAGAAAAGTCAGCGAAGAAAAAATGAAAACTGCCTTGGAGCAAACTGGACTCGATGACTTCGCCGTTGAAACAATTATACGAATTCATAAAAACTGTTATGAGAGGCAAATTCGCCTCAACCGCCTGCTGCCGGATTCTTGCAGCATAGGAGAATAAGAAATGAATAAGGTTCCTTACAACATGAGAGACAATTTTAGCTACGAATGCCCGCTCTCGGGAAAGACATTCGAGTTTACCCGAGACAAAACTTCCCAAAACGAAGCCTTTGCAGCGCAGCAAGCCCACACGGCCACCGAGATGCAACGGCTGGAGCGACTTGCAGGCCGACGACTAAACTATCGTGACTTGATTCGATCCAGTCGTATGGAACGCGAGCAGGCGGCACACCAAGCGAGGGCCAAGGCAACGGATTCGCAACAGGATTCGCGCGAAGCTCCTGTCAAAAAACCAGTGAATAAAGAGCCGCCTGAACATCCTTTTGTGACGGCTGTCTATGGCAATTGTTCGCCTTACGTTCACTAAACGACAGTATTCTAGGCGGGAGCCGCGCATTTAAGCGCACTCCCGCCTTACTAAACATCGCTGAAAATAAGAAACGCCGCAAAACTGTCCGACCATTGCGGTGCTTCTAATCGTTGGCGATTTCCAGGAAATTTGTAGTCGGAGTTTATATCAATTGTATTATGAGTGAGAAAATGAAAACAGATTGTGACAATTCAGCGCTACCCGCTGTTCCAGCAGGAGCGCCGCGATGGATAACGCCAGAACTTTTGGCTGACACTATTCGCGTTTGGGGTTCATATTACGGAGACTTGAAAGTCCACGATGCTTTGGACATAATATTAAATACGGGCCGTATCTTTGACGCACTAAGGAGCCGTAGCCATGAAGAAATACATTGCTCTTGCGCGTGTTAGCTCGCGCGAACAACAACGAGAAGGGTTTTCCCTCGATATTCAAGTAGATGCTCTGAACCGCTACGCCGAACGCAACGGTGGTAAGATCGTTAAGATGTTCAAAATCGCGGAGACAGCCACGAAAAGCGATGAGCGGAAAGCATTCAAAGAATTTATGGCCTACGCCAAGAAACATGCCCACGAATTGACGGGCTTGCTTTTCTACAAGGTGGACCGTGCGGCAAGAAATTTATTCGATTACGTTGAATTGGAAAAACTAGAATCGGAATTTGGTTTAGAGTTTGTTTCCGTTTCACAACCCACCGAGAATAATCCAGCCGGTCGTATGCAACGCCGGATGCTTGCTAGCATGGCGTCTTTCTATACAGAGCAACAATCATTGGACGTTAAAGAAGGATTGGCACGCCGCGTGCAAGAGGGCTGGTTTGTGGGTAAGGCTCCGTATGGCTATCGCAATGTCCGCGTAAATGACCGAGGTATAGTTGAAATCGACCCAGTGAATGGGCCAAAGGTCCGGCGCATATTCGACTTGTTTGCCTATCATGGTTGTACGTTGGATATGATCGTTGATCGGTTGGCCACAGAGGGGATCGTGTATAAGGATTCTATCCCTCGATTCCCGCGCAGCACTGTCCATGCCATCCTGCACGATAGGGCATACATCGGGGAGATTGAGCATAAAGGCCAGTGGTATCCCGGCAAGCATCAGCCACTTGTAGAACGTGCTACGTTTGAGCGGGTTCAAGTATTGCTTGGTGGGCAAGTCTATCGGACGCATGAATTGACCTATGCCAGTGACCTCATTCAATGCGGCCATTGTGGTCATCCGATTACGGGCGAGCGAAAGACAAAGCGTACCAAGGGTGGTGAACGCGATTACGTGTACTACCGATGCACCAAGTATAGCGCCAAAGACCATCCCCATATCCGGCTTACCGAAGCAAACCTAGATCAGCAAGTCCTTGCTCTTTTTGGCAAGCTGCGAATCGAGGATGAAGAGGTCCGCCGCCGGCTGCGGGAAATCATGGGGGAGCTGAGCCCGCCCAAGGGCCTCGGGTTCATCGTCCGCACCGCCGGATCGGATCGGACCAAAAAAGAGCTCTCCCGCGATCTGGCCTACC
>Ga0209324_10003320_pt1 | contig 11065 bp, 12 predicted proteins | sample Rifsed19ft3_FD_184015 | JGI IMG/M metagenome (GOLD analysis project Ga0209324, IMG submission 184015) | Soil microbial communities from Rifle, Colorado, USA - sediment 19ft 3 (version 2) | ecosystem: Environmental > Terrestrial > Deep subsurface > Rock core/Sediment | place: Rifle, Colorado...
AGGGCAAATGTCCCTATGGTAATGCCTGATGATTATGAGTTTAAGATAGGCAGGGCTTATGCCTTTCGTATAGGGAAGGATGCAAATATTGTGGCAATCGGAATAATGGTATCCATAGCTCTGGAGGCTGCGAAAATCCTCACACAGGAAGGCATAGACACGGGTGTAATAAATATGTCCACATTGAAACCTCTTGACACAGAGACCTTGTTAAAGGCGGCAAAGGCATGCAGTCTTATTGTTACCACGGAAGAACATTCAATTATCGGTGGTCTTGGAAGTGCAGTAAGTGAATTTCTCTCTGAGAGCCATCCCATGTACATCCACAGGATGGGACTAAAAGATGCCTTTGGATGTTCAGGCACACCAGAAGAATTATTAAAGCATTATGGTCTCACTGAAGCTGATATCATAAGGACAATTAAAACTGCGTTAAAGCGGTGATACATCTTTTTAATATTTCAAAGCATTATGAGAATCAGACAGCCCTGAGGGACGTAACCTTTTCCGTTGAGAAAGGTGAAATGGTATTTATAACAGGGCCGAGTGGTTCTGGAAAGACAACACTCCTCAGATTAATATACCTTGCTGAGAGACCTGATGAAGGAACGATTTCCGTAGCAGAATGGGAATTGGGCAAAATGAAGGAATCAAGCATACCTTTGCTGAGACGGAATATCGGGTTTATATTTCAAGATTTTAGACTTCTCAATAATAAGAATGTCTTTGAAAATGTTGCTCTTGCCCTGAGGATCAGAGGAGTGGATGAAAAAGAATTGAAGATTCGAGTATTCGATGCCCTTAAAGAAGTTAACCTGAGGCATAAGTCAGACAGTTACCCATTAGCCCTGTCAGGAGGAGAACAGCAGAGAGTTGTTATTGCAAGGGCCATATTTTCTGACCCAACAATTGTCCTCGCAGATGAACCAACAGGAAATGTTGATTCAGACACCGCAGCAGGCATAATAAGAACATTTAAAGAGATTAATGCAAGGGGTTCAACAATCCTGGTAGCAACGCACAACAGAGATCTCTTCAGGGGAACAGGGAGAAGAGTTCTGAAATTTGACACCGGTAACCTTGTCGGACAAGAGGCAGGATAAATGATTCCCTATTCATTCAGACTTGCAGCCCAGAGCATATTACACGAGAAGTGGATAAATTTCCTTTCTGTTCTTACCATAGCAGCATGTCTCCTCATCACAGCTTTTGTTGCAGTCTTTGTTTACAATGTTGATGCCTTAACTAAAAAGCTCCCTGAAAAGTTTTCGATGATGCTCTACCTGAAGGATAACCTTCCAGGGGCAGGGATAGAGAATATTTTGAATACACTCAGAAGAGATGATGCTGTTGAGACAGTGAAATACATCCCGAAGGATGAGGCACTGAAGGAACTCAAGGCCGAATTAAAAGATGCTACTTACGTACTTGAGGGCCTTGATGAGAATCCCCTCCACGATTCTATAGAAATAAAGCTCAAAAGGAGTGTGTTAGGCCCTGAGGCAGTAAAAAAACTATCAACAAAGGTAAAGGCAATAGAGGGGGTAGCTGAAGTTGAATATGGTGAGAAATTCCTCTCAGCTATTTATTCCATAAAAATGGGAATAAGGGCCTTAGGCATAATATTCATCGCAATAATGTCTGCAGGAGTGATATTTGTCTGTTACAGCACTGTGAAGATCCTCTTTTACAGGAAAAAGGAAGAGATAGAGACCTATAAGCTCATTGGAGCCACGAAAGGGTTCATCAGGGCGCCTTTTGTTATAGAAGGTGCAGCAATCGGTTTTTGCGGTGGCCTTCTGAGTCTTATCGGACTTCTTTCATTGTACTATATATTATTTTTAAAACTCAGTCTTTCTATCCCTCTCTTCAAAAATATCATCTTTCCATCCCAAATATCTCCTCTACTTCCTCTCACCGGACTCCTCCTTGGAATAGCAGGTGCTGTTATTGCTATCGGGAGAATCAGGTATTGAGCAAAGAGCATAGAGCAAAGAGTTTTATATTTTTACATCTTTTATTACGGCTCTTAGCTATTTGCTCTTTGCTCTTTGCTTCATACTGTTTCGCTGCTACTCCTCAGGAAGAATATAAGAAGATGCAGAGAGAGATAAAGGAGCATAAGGAGAAACTCAAAGGGGCTGAAAAACGTGAGTACTCAGTCCTCTCAGATTTGGAAAAGACAAACAAAGATCTCAGCATCCTGGAGGATAAGCTCAGAAAATACATGAAAAAACTCAGGAATACAGAGAAAGAGATTTCAAGGGTGGAGGCGGAAATTTTCAGGAGCAGAAGCAGTATCGAGAAACAGAAAGAATGGATAAAGAGAAAACTGAGGGCAATGCAGAAAAGCAAATACCAATCCGACATGGTTGTATTACTCTCCGGAATCGATGACATCTCGCTGCTGATGAGGAGATGGAAATACCTTGAGGACATCTCCATTTATGAAAACAGATTGCTCCTTGACTATCGTAAAAATCTGGAAGGGCTCAATATGAAGGAAAGACAGCTCATGGTTTTGAAGACTGAACTCGTGAGGGATGAAGATAAGATAAAGTCTGAGGAAAGAGAAGTTGCAAAAAAGAAGATGGAGAAAGAGGAGTTACTTGCATCGGTGAGACACGAAAAATCCTCATATGAGAAGATGCTGAGGGAATTAAAGGAGGCATCGAAAAGACTGCTTGAAATTATCAGGGAGTCTGAAAAAGGAGATGCATTCTTTGCAAAGGGATTTACAGGACTTAAAGGGAAACTCCCTTGGCCGGCAGAGGGCAAGGTGGCAATCCCCTATGGTTCCCAGAAAGATCCTAACTTTAATACACCTGTTTTTAGAAGCGGAATCTTAATTCAGGCAGGCGGAGACCTCTACGCAAAGGCTGTACATACTGGGAAGGTAGTTTTTGCAGAATGGTTTAAGGGCTACGGACAGCTAATGATTGTGAATCACGGCGATGGTTATCATACATTGTATGGAAGCTTATCAGAGATTTTTTCCAAGGTTGGAGATATAATAAACAGTGGGCAGATAATAGGCCGTGTTGGGAATTCGGGAATCCTGAATGCCCCTGGCCTTTATTTTGAACTTCGTTATAAAGGGAAGCCCCTCGATCCAATGCAGTGGCTGAAAAGAAAATAAATGAAAAAGAAAATCTTGGAGGCAAGGTGAATAAGAAACGGATAATCTTTACATTTCTTCTCTTCATTACCGTAGCTTCAGCAGGTATTTTTATTGGCAGATGGTCTGGTATGGGAGCAGAGGGAGAAGGATATGAAGAACTGAGGGTCTTTACAGAGGCATTTTCTCTCGTCAGGAAGAATTATGTAGAAGAAGCAAAACCGAAAGACCTGGTATATGGTGCTATTAAGGGAATGCTTAGCTCCCTCGATCCTCATTCAGGTTTTTTGAACCCCGAGGCATATAAGGAGATGCAGGCTGAAACGAAAGGAGAATTTGGCGGTATTGGTATCCAGATAGGAATAAAAGACGGGATGCTTACGGTCATAGCTCCAATAGAGGATACCCCGGCTTACAAGGCAGGCATCAAGGCAGGCGATAAGGTAATAAAGATTAACAATGAATATACAAAAGACATGGGCCTCCATGATGCAGTCAGCAAGATGAGGGGGATGCCAAAGACATCAGTAACGATTACGATCCTCAGGGAAGGATGGAAAGAGACAAAGGATTTTAGCATCATAAGGGAATTGATAAAGATTAAGAGTGTCAAGTCAAGGCTTCTTGAAGAGGATATCGGGTATATAAAGATAAGTCAGTTTCAGGAACAGACAGCAGCAGACCTCTCTGCAGCCCTTGAGAAACTCTCTCAAGAAAAGATGAATGCCCTTATCCTTGACCTAAGAAACAATCCCGGAGGACTGCTTAACAGTGCAGTGAATGTTGCTGGACGTTTTCTGCCACCTGACAAGCTGGTAGTTTATATCAAAGGCAGAAAAGGCGAGAGGACAGAATATCTTACAGAGAAAGATGGAACAACATATGAAATGCCGATGATTGTGTTAGTTAATGAAGGCAGTGCGAGCGCATCAGAGATTGTTGCAGGTGCTTTAAAGGACTGGAACAGGGCTGTCATCCTCGGTGCAAAGACCTTTGGAAAGGGTTCGGTTCAATCTGTAATCCCCCTAAGTGATGGCTCGGGTCTCAGACTCACAACTGCCGTATACTTCACACCGAAGGGGACTTCTATACAGGCAACAGGGATTGTCCCAGATATAGTTGTGAAGCTTGAATCAAAAGAAAAAGGGAAAGCCCATCCAGTTATAAGAGAGGAGGACCTCGAGAGGCACCTTAGGAATAATCAGGATATTATTCAAGAAGAAGAGAAACCAAAAGAGCCTGAAGAGATGGTGCCTGTTGAAGTTGAAGAGAAAGAGGATGCACAGCTCCAGAGGGCTATAGACCTCCTCAAGACCTGGAGGATATTCAAGGAACTGCCAAAGGCATCATAGAAACAGTAGCAAGTAGCAAGCAGCTAAGAACTAAAATATTTTTAGATTTTTCCCCTTAACTACTTACTACTAACTACTTACTTTCTAAAAGAGGATGTCCAGAATAATCTTTGACATAGAGACGGTCGGAAAGGATTTTAAGTCCCTCGACAGAACAACACAGGAATATCTCCTGAGATATGCAGAGACAGAAGGTGAAAAAGAAGAGATCAAGGACAGCCTCTCTTTCTATCCACACACAGGTGAGATCGTCACAATAGGATTACTTGATCCAAGCACTCAGAAAGGAATGGTATTTTTCCGGAATGAAGGTGATCCATTGCTTCCCTTTGAAGAAGATGGAATTCGATTTGAAACAGGTACGGAGAAGGAGATCCTCGAGAAATTCTGGGATGTCATCAAACGATACAATCAGTTTATAACTTTCAATGGACGGAGCTTTGACTGTCCCTTTATCTTAATACGTTCTGCTGTCCACAGGGTAAAACCAAAACGGGATTTGATGCCTAATAGATATGGGGATACACATATAGACCTTCTTGAACAGCTTACATTCTACGGCGCCTTCCGAAGAAGGTTTAGTCTTGATATGTGGTGCAAGACCTTTGGGATCAAAAGCCCCAAAGAAGATGGTATTACAGGAGACGAGGTAAAGGAGTTATTCAAGGCAGGAAAATATCTTGATATTGCAAGGTACTGTATCGGCGACCTCAGGGCAACAAGAGAGCTTCTCTATTATTGGGAAAATTATATAAAGTTTTCACCGTAACACCTGTAATCAGGTGAGCTGCTGTGACTGCTGAGGCAAGTCGTATAATATTTTTACCAGAAGAATTATGCTAATATTTTTTATGGCTATGGAATTCGTTATTGTGAAAAATGTTTTTCTTATAAATGCGATAAATTTTCTTGAAAATGTTGCCCGTTTACGTATAATGATTGTCTAAACGATGTCAAAATCTCTTAAACTTTTTCTTGTAAAACCCCCCTCACATATGGTAATAATTAATCCACAGAAGCTTCTACCAATTCAAGTGAGTGTATCAGCAGAAAATGTAGATACTTGTTTTGTAAATATCAAATATGATATTAATCATCTTGAATTAATGGAAGGAGCTGAATTAAACAGTTTAGGTCATGGTTCTTTTTCCAAACAACTTTCATGGGTGTTAAAAGCGATTAAAATCTCAAATGATTTTCTATGGACTGAAATAACTGCTGAAGCAAATAATCTTTTTCAGACCGCAGGGTTTAGTATAAAAATCATAAAAGAATAAAATTATGATTGAAAAATTAAAATCGCCATTTTCTACTGAAAATCCAAAAGAAGAATTACAGTATACAAAGGCTGGTGTTGACACAGCAGCCGAAGAAAAGGGGCTGGACAATTTAATAAACTGGATAAAAAGAACAAATGCATTTAGTGACTGTAAGGTAAAGCTTGATTTTGGTTATTTTGCAAATGTTTTGGATATCGGGAACAATATAGGGTTAGCCATATCAACTGATGGAGTCGGCACTAAGATTATAGTAGCTCAAATGATGGATAAATATGACACCATCGGAATAGATTGTATAGCAATGAATGTGAATGACATATTATGCGTAGGGGCTAAGCCCATTTCTATGGTTGATTATATTGCTGTTCAAAGGCCAGATCCACATTTATTAGAAGAAATAGGCAAAGGATTGTATGAAGGAGCAAGAATTGCCAATATAACAATTCCTGGTGGAGAAATTGCCCAAATTAAAGAGATGTTAAAAGGTGAAAAAGAGGGATTTGGGTTTGATTTGGTCGGAACTGCTGTTGGTTTAGTGCCTTTGGATCGAATCATAATTGGTGAGGATATCAAAGAGGGCGATATTTTGCTTGGCTTAAGGAGCAGCGGTATTCACAGCAATGGATTAACCTTAGCCCGAAAAGTCTTTTTTGAGAAGGGCAAGTACAAAATAGATAAATACATCGAAGCATTAGGTACAACTTTAGGAGAAGAATTACTAAAGCCTACTCATATCTACGTTTCTGAGGTTGCAGAAATGATTAAAGCAGGCTTAAATATTAAAGCGCTCATTCATATAACCAGCGATGGCTTTTTGAATCTATCCAGGGTAAAAGCTGATTGTGGATATGTAATTGAAAATCTACCAGAACCACAGCCTATATTTAGAATAATCCAAGAGGTTGGTGAGATCAGTGATGAAGAAATGTTCAGAGTCTACAATATGGGGATTGGATTTTGTATTATAGTTTCAAAGAGTGAAGTAGAAAAAGTTTTTGACATCAGCAAAAAGTTTAATGTTGAATGTCATAGAATCGGGTATGCCACAAGTGATAGCGAGAGGAAAGTAATAATCGAAAGTAAAAAATTGATCGGCAAAGATAATAAATTCTTCAAGTTTTGAAGATTATTTCGCAGCGTTCTTTTTAGGCTCTATCTAAAGGAATCTCTACAGTAAACCTATTGATGACTGAAGTATATTCATCAATGATTCAAATGTAGTAAATCTTGAATTAACCCGAAAAATGGAGTTACCCTCTATTAGCCTTTAAAAAAGTTCTCCTTTTGTATTCAAAATACTTTCTGAAGTGTTCTTGATAGACAGATAAGGACTGAAATCAGCGAGGCAGGTTTGTCTGCTGCCCCCTTTTCTATAGAAAAAAGGTCTGCAGTCACAAACTGCAAAAATGCTACTTCCACATAGGACTAAACAGATTGTGAGATCTCTCTGCTATGTTTATTTTTGTTCATAATAAGTAAAAAGAGAAGGCGTTACAATTGGTTAGTGCCAGATGTAACTCACATCCAGCTTTGATTGCAATGCATTCAGTATAAAGTTCTCGATCTAAAACTAAACGTTATTTTTAAAAGCACAAATGAAAATCAATAGGCTACCTAATTTAAATAATTTATTTAAGAGATAATAAATAGTTCTTCTATTTTAGTGATACAATTTACTTTACATTGTAACTAATATTTTATGGTAATATAGTTACAATAATATTAGTAAGAGTTACTAAAATGATCTCTGCTGGAATTAAAGAGCTCAAGGCAAAGTTAAGTAGTTACATAGATACTGTTAATAAAGGTGAACAGGTTGTTATTACTGAACATGGCAGAGAAGTGGCAATCATTATTCCTATATCAAAAGGAAGAAGAGCAATCAGTGCTCTTGTAGATGCAGGTATGGCTCACTGGGCAGGAGGAAAACCTAAAGGGATAGAGGGCGTTAAGATTAAGGGCAAGCCTCTCTCAGAGACTATATTGGAAGAAAGGCGATGATCCTATATCTTGGGACAAGCAGTCTCGTAAAGTTATATGTAGAGGAAAACTATTCTGATGTAGTCAGGGGATGGGTAGAAGAGGCAGAAATAGTAGCAACATGTCGAGTGGCATACACGGAAATGATATCTGCACTCGAATTAAGGTTTAAACAAAAAGATTTATCAAAAAACGAATATGATCATATTGCGAAAAGATTTTCACAGGATTGGCTTAATTTCGCTGTAGTTGATTTTGATGATCGTGAAACAGGACTTTTAGTAAAGAAGTATGGATTAACCCGTTTTGCTGCAATTCACCTATCCTCTGCAAAACTTATTAAAAAGGAGCATCATGATATTTCACTTTCATTCTCCTCAGTTGATGAAAATCTATGTAAAGCTGCTGCTGCTGAAGGCTTGAGGGTTTTAACTTTTTAAAAAGAGGTAAAGAGATGGCAGATTACAAAACAAAAATAAGGAGAAATAGAACAATGAAGCAAATGGCACTCATTGGAATTGGATTTGCAATTACATTGGGCATCGTTTTACAGATTGATAATCTTTATGCTCAACATATGGGTCGTGGGATGATGCAAGGGGTGGGCTGTTATGAGAGAGACATAAGTATACCTGAAAAATTGCAGAAGCCGAAAAATGAGGAATGGGTAAGCAAACTACAGCAGATTTTAGCTTTAGAAAATCTATCCCAATTACAATATGAGGCAGATAGTAAGAAATATCAAGTTCACATGCCTTACAGGATGGTAATTCCTCAAGAAGAAAATCATATAGAATGGATTAAAAAATTGTTTGCGGCATACGGATTGCCATCCGATGTAAAAGTACAACCTATCAAAGAAACAACAACATTAACACAGGCGTACGAGAATGCAAGGGAGTTAGAAAAGAATCTTATCCCACAATATGAGTGGCTAATAAACAATGCAGAAAATAACACTACAAAAGAAGTATTAGATACTATACTTCTACAAACCCGTATACATTACACAATGTTTGACCATGCTTTGCACATGGGTTGGATGAGAGGCCAAGGAATGGGGCCAGGTGGGGAGAGGTGGTATGATGCATCATGATTGATAGCGATTTTAAGTCATAACTGTAGTTTTCATAGGGTCCAGAAATATCTAAATATTTCTGGAGGTTAAAGGAGTTAGATAGTCGGGCCGCTATCTGTAAGGAAATTACAGATAGCGGCTTTTTAATTATGTGAAGACAAAGGACACAAAATGAGAATAAAACAGAAAAATAGGGAATGTAGGACAGTCTAAAAATAATTATGGAAAATACAGTAACTTCAGAACAACTTCAATGTACTTAAGGTTATGGAAATAATAGATAGAGAGAATCATCAAAAGCTTTATGTGCAACTTATAGATATTTTTAAAAAAAAGATGGGAAGTAAAGAATGGACAGTTGGTTCACAGCTACCTACAGAAGAAGACCTTTGCAAGATGTATGGTTTGAGCAGGGCGACAGTGAGGGCTGCTGTCCTTGAGCTTGTCAGGCAGGGGTATCTATTCCGTCAACAGGGCAAGGGAACCTTTGTCAAGCAACTTGCGACGGATGAACTCATCATGCTGACAAGTTTCCGTGAGCTGATGCTTGAGCCGGGGGTTGAATTCTCCACAGAGGTAATCGCCCAGACGACCATGATGGCTGTAGGCAATATCGGGAACCTGCTGAACATTTCCTCTGACAAACACATTATTTATATAAAGAGGAAGACAATCGTTGAAAATAAGCCTGTTATCCTACAGGAGATACACATCCCGCTTCATATATGCCCTCACTTACTGGATGAGGATATTACAGCACAGTCTCTTTTTGGATTGTTCAAGAAGTACAAGGTAGAGATCACACGGATACGGAACTACTTTGGGATCACCTATCTCAGTGCTGAGGAGGCCCAGGCATTCAACCTGACAGAGGGGTCACCAACGCTGCTTCTGAACCAGCTCTTTTTTTCAGGGGAGACGCCGGTAATGTACATTCGCTCGGTGAAGCGGCATGATAGTTTTGGGTTTGCGATAGAGTTTAAGAAGAGTGCATCTGATGAGAGGAGGTTTTATGTCAAACGGTAAGGTATTACGGGAACAAATAACGTATTTTATTGGAGGAGGTAAGGTATGCCGACTGACAAGAGGATAAAAGATGTGATGGTTGGTATTTTTGAGTATCCGCACATTCCGTACTGGTTTTCGATAGACCAGGCTATGAGGATTATCAAGGTATCCTTTATCAGTGCCAAAAAGTATCCTGAACCCCTTGCTATCCTGGTATTTGATGAGAAGTATAACCTTCTGGGTACACTTACACTTAAGGATATGCTGAGGGGACTTGAGCCTAAATTTATGAGGACCCCTACAGGGAAGGCTCAGGTGGTTGACGAAGATGAATCAGCACTTTCACTCGTATGGGACAGTCTTTTTGCAAAGGAGTCAAAGGACCTGGCAAAGAAGCCTGTGAACGAAGTTATGACACCGGCTAAGTTCTTTATTGAACCTGGTGATCCTCTCACAAAAGCAGCATACATGATGATTCACCATGATTTGATTTTACTGCCTGTTTTAGAGAACAAGAAGAAGTTTGTCGGTCTCGTGCGGATGATAGAGATATTCGACGAACTGTCAGAAGCGATTCTAAAGGAATAAGGGGGGGCGAGATGGCAGAAAAAGAAAAAAAGAGACATGAAGGTTTACCAGAACCACCAGCAGAGATACAGGTAGGAGGTCCTCCCAAAGTCAGATTTGACTGGAAGAGGATATTTTTTATATTGCTGGGGCTTGGTCTGTTCCTCTGGATTTACTTTATGCCAGCATGGCCTGATGCAGTTGATCCTACGGGAAAGGGTTTCCCACTGTCGCCAGAAGGAAAGGGTGCAATAGCCCTTTTCCTTATGGCAGGCATATGGTGGGTATTTGAGGTAGTACCGATCGGAGTCACGAGTATAGCGATCGGTGTAATGCAAGCGCTTTTTGCGATACGCTCGGCAAAGGATGCATTCAGGGACTTCATGGACCCCTCGGTTATGTTTATCTTTGGTTCGGTAGTCATCGGTCTTGCATTTACGACAACGGGTCTGACAAAACGACTTGCGTATAAAATGCTCGCAATTGTTGGTGAAAAGACGAGCATGATTCTTCTTGGCAGTTGCGTTGTCACAGCAGGATTAACGCTTGTTATGGCACATACTGCCGCTGCTGCAACTGTATTCCCGATACTCCTTGCTATCAATGCGCTTTACGGTGAGGGAGATAAACCAACGAAATTTGGAAAATCACTCTTCATTGGTATGGCATATGCTGCAGGTGC
>Ga0209324_10003327_pt1 | contig 11051 bp, 10 predicted proteins | sample Rifsed19ft3_FD_184015 | JGI IMG/M metagenome (GOLD analysis project Ga0209324, IMG submission 184015) | Soil microbial communities from Rifle, Colorado, USA - sediment 19ft 3 (version 2) | ecosystem: Environmental > Terrestrial > Deep subsurface > Rock core/Sediment | place: Rifle, Colorado...
AGGTCGGCAACCGCTCGATCGGCTCGCCCCGGTACTCGATGCGGCCGGCGTGCATCGTCGTGCGGCCCATGATGGTCGCGAGCAACGTCGTCTTCCCGACGCCGTTCCTGCCCAGCACGGCGAGCGCACCGCGCTCGGGAAGCGAGAGGTCCACGTCCTCGAGCACCACGGTGTCGCCGTAGCCGGCGCGCACGCCGGCGAGCCGCAGTGCTTCAGCCATCCGCGTCCCCGAGATAGAGCTCGTGCACGCGCGGCTCGCCGGCGATATCCTCGGGCGTGCCTTCGCACAGCACCTGGCCGCGCACCAGCACCGTGATGCGCCGCGCGAAGCGGAACACGATGCTCATGTCGTGCTCGATGATGAGGATCGCCACGTCGAGCGGCAGCGCGCCGAGGAGGTCCAGAATGCGCTGCGACTCGTGCGAGGGCACACCGGCGGCCGGCTCATCGAGCAGCAGCACCTTGGGGCGCAGCCCGAGCGCGATCGCGATCTCGGCGAGGCGCTGCTTGCCGTACGGCAGCTCGCGCACGGGGCGCATTGCGTCCGAGCCGAGCTCCAGGCTCGCGAGCACTTCCATGGCCTCGTCGCGCACCTCGCGGTAGGTGCCCGCGCGGCGCCACATGCGCCCACCGAGGCCGTGCCGTTCGGCGACGCCGAGCGCCACGTTGTCGAGCAGCGACAGCTCGGCGAACAGGCTCGAGATCTGGAACGTGCGGCCGAGCCCGCGCTTGACGCGCGCCTCCGGCGCCAGCCGCGTAACGTCTTCTCCTTCGAGCAGGATCGAACCGGCCGAAGGGCGCAGGTTCCCGGTCAGCATGTTGACGAGGCTGGTCTTGCCCGCCCCGTTTGGGCCGATGAGCGCGTGGCGCGCGCCCGCCTCGAGCCGCAGGTTGATGTCGTCGGCCACCGTGAGCGCCCCGAAGCTCTTGCGCAGGCCGCGCGTCTCGAGCCTGGCGTTCATGCGCGGCTCCCGCGCAGCGCCTCGAGGGCCCGATCGGCAAGGCCGAGGATGCCGCCGCGCGCGAACAGCACGATCAGCACCAGCAGCACGCCGATCCCGAGGGTCCAGTATTCCGGCGACTGCTTGGCGAGGTAATCGCGCGCCACGATGTAGACGAGCGGGCCGACGAACGCGCCGTACAGGCGCCCGCTGCCGCCGAGCACCAGCATCACCAGGATCTCGCCCGAGAGCTCGAAACTCACTGTCGAGAGCCCGACGAACTGCGTGGTCTGGGTGAGCAGGGCGCCTGCGGCTCCGGCGAGCGCCGCCGAGAGCGTGTAGGCGCGCAGCCGCCGGCGGTACACCGGGGCGCCGACGGCCTGCATGCGCACGTCGTTCTCGCGCGTGCCGGCGAGCGCCACGCCGAAGGGCGAACCGACGATGGTGCGCACCAGCCACCAGCCGGCCGCGAGCACCGCAAGGCTGTAGAGAAACGCCGTCCTGCCGCGGAAGTCGAACTCGAACACGCCGAGGATCGGCCCGACGGGGACGTCGCTCAGCCCGTCGGCGCCCCCGGTGACCTCGGTCCATTTGTTCGCCACTTCGAAGACGATCGACGCGATGGCGAGCGTGAGCATGAGCAGCGCGAGGCCGCGCGTGCGCAGCACCACCGCGCCGGTGGCGAGCCCGAACAGGGCGGCCGCAGCCGTGGCCGCCGCCAGTCCCGCGAGCGGATCGCCCCCGACCCGGACGGCGAAGATTCCGGCGGCGTACGCACCGAGCCCGAAGTACGCCGAGTGGCCGAGCGTCACGATGCCGCCGTAACCGAGGATCAGGTCGAGCGACAGCGCGAACAGGATGATGATCAGGACGTAGCCGCCGAGCGGCACGTACGTCGGCGCGGCGAAGAACACCACGAGGGCGGCCGCCCAGGGCAGCAACTCCGCGGCACGCAGCCCGGGCGCGCTGGCGTAACCGGTCGCGGCGCGGGCGGCGGGCATCTACGCGCGCCCGAGCAGTCCGCGCGGCCGCCACAGCAGCAGCGCCATGGTCGCCGCGTAGATGAAGAACGCCCCGAACTGCGGCACCGCGTACTTGAAGGCGGTATCGCTGAGCCCGATCAGTAGCGCGCCGAGAAACGGTCCGCGCAACGTCCCGAGTCCGCCGAGCGCGACGACGATGAGAAAGGTCACCAGCTGTTCGAACGGGTACACGGGCGTGATGGCGATCAGGTCGGCGCCGAGCGCGCCGCCGAGCGCGGCAAGACCGCTGCCGAGCGCGAAGGTGAGGGTAAACAGGCGCCGGGTGTTGATGCCGACCGATTCCGCCATCGGCCCGTTGTCCACCGCGGCGCGCACCATCGCGCCCCAGCGCGTGCGCTCGAGGCCCGCCCAGAGCACCGCGATCAGCACCGCGCTCGATGCGATCACCGCGACGCGATAGGCCGGGAACTGGCGCTCGCCCAGCGCGATCTGTCCCTTGAGGACCTCGGGCAGCGGGGCCGCCTGCGGCAGCGGGCCGTAGGCGAGGCGCGCAAGCGCCACCGAGATGAAGATGAGGCCGATAGTGAACAGCACCTGCTCCAGCTCGCCGGCGCGGTACAGCCGCGCGTAGAGCGTGCGCTCCAGCACGGCGCTCGCGAGCGCTACCGCGACGCAGGACGCGGCGAGCGCCGGCAGCCAGGGCAGCCCGAGCTTCTGCGTCGCGGTGATCATGAGATAGCCGCCGGCCATGGCGAACACGCCGTGCGCCAGGTTGACGAAGCCCATCAGGCCCATCGTCACCGAAAGGCCGACCGAGATCGCGTACAGGATCATGCCGTAGGCGAGGCCGTGAAAGGCGATGCTGATGAGGCTGTCGGCGAGAGCGTGCAAGCGCGACCTCTCGGTATGCGCGTCAGCTAGGTTCCAGGTCGCGTTGGTGCGACGGCGTCCAGCAACCCGGTCGCCAGCTTGAGAAACACGATCGAGCAGCGCGCGGTGCCGAGGTTGCGAATGTCGTGGGGGACTCCAGGGCCGAAGCGGATCATCGTACCGGCCTCGAAAACGTGCTCGGTGCCGGCGATGCACATGTTCGCGCGGCCTTCGACGACGTAGAAGATCTCGTCCTGCCGCGGATGGGTGTGCATCGCCGTCGACTGGCCCGGCTCGTAGCACACCATCTCGACGTCGATCTGCCCGCCCTTCACGAGCGCCTTGCGCATGCGCTTCCCGGTCGCGAATTCCTGCAGGGCGCCCAGGTCGAGAACCGCCGGGACCGGTGCGGCGTTCGCGAGCGTAGCGTGGTTCATCTCTGCCTCCCGATTCGGGACATCAGCGCCCGAAGGCGAACGACCAGCTCACGCGCATGCGCTCCCCGCCGGCGACGCTGCCGGCAAGGGCGACCGATACCGCGTCGCCCTCGACACGCTCGGGCCACAGCGCAAGATCCAGCCGATCGCCCATGTGAGTGGCGACCCGGAACTCGGCGCCGACGGCGAGCGTCTGCGGGCGCCGCCCGGCGCTCCACGAGCGGCCGAGCACCGCGGCGGACCAGTCCTCGAGCGTGGACTGGAACAGGTCGAACAGGCGCGCGAAATAGACCGCTCCGCCCGGATCGCAGTGTCCGTAGCGCACCAGTTGCTGCGAGCGGAATGCGTCGGGCGGTACGGCGCCGGCCGCAACCGGCGGAACGTCTTCCGCGGCCAGCGGCTCGAGGTAGCGCTCGGCGCGCGCGCGCAGGTCGCGCGGCATCTCGACCGAGCGTCCGCTGCGGCCCGAGATGATCGCGGTGGCGTGGCGCGCTCGGATGCGCTCCTCGCCCGCCACGCGCCCGGTGAGGCGCATGCGGATGGAGCTGCGCCCGATGCGCGTCGGCGCAAGCTCGAGCTCGAGCTGCTCGCCGAAGCGGACCGGTGCGAGGAACTCGCACTGCGTGCTCACGATCGGATTCCCGTAGCCGTGCTCAAGGAAGAACGCGGCGAACTGCATGCCGAGGCCGTCGCCGAACCAGTCCTCGACCGCGTCGTTGACGAGGTCGAAGAAGCGCGGCACCGACAGCGTCCCGGCCGGGTCGCAATGCGAGAAACGGATCTTCTGCGTGAGGACGAAGCACTCGGGCGCCGCTCGCCCGGGCGCCGGCGCCGTCAGACGGCACTCACGCGGCACAGCAGCGCGCGCAGCTGGTAGGTGCCCATCGCCGGGTCGTACGGCGGGCCGTTGTCGGTGAGCACGTTGGCGTTCGATTTCCACACGCCGTACTCGGGGGCCGGCTCCTCGGGGAACCACCAGCCGTGCTCGGCGTTGACGACGCGCGCATCGATCCCCTGCGAGAATTTCGCGCGCTGGCGGATGCGGCCGCGCCGCGTCTCGATCCACATCCAGCCGCCGTCGGCGATGCCGTGGCGCGCCGCGGTGTCCGGATGGATCTCGGCGCGCGGCTCGCGGTAGGCCTTCCTCAGGTTCGCGAGCTGCCGGTGCTCGGAGTTGAAGAAGAACGGGATGCGCCCGCCGGTGGTGAGAACGAGCGGGAACTCGCGCGCCACCTCGGGAGCGCTGAACGGGCTTTCGGGCGGCTCCTCGTAGTACGGCAGCGGCGCGTATCCAAGCTGCTCGAAGCGCGTCGAGTACAGCTCGATCCTGCCGGTCGGGGTGCGGAAGCCGCGCTCCTCGTACTTGCGGTAGCGGAAAGGCAGCTTGACGAAACCCTTGCGCTTCAGCTCGTCGAAGGTGAGCCCTACGCCGCCGTCGGCGAGCTGCCGGTCGAGCACCTCCTTCACCGGCTCCTCGCACAGCCCGAGCTTCATGCGGCGCGCGAGCGCGACGAAGATCTCCTCGTCCGACTTGCACTCGCCGATCTGCACCGTCTTCTGCTGCGCGAGCACGACGTTGGCCGCGATCGTGGGCAGCCCGACGATCTGATCCAGCTCCGGCCACGCGGCGGCGGGCAGCACGATGTCGGCGAGCTCGGCGGTCGGGGTCATGAACAGGTCCGCGCACACCATGAAATCGAGCTTGAGGAGCGACTCGTGCACCAGCCGGGAGTTGGCGTAGGTGGTGAGCGTGTTGTTGCCGAACACGAGGAACGCCTTGACCGGGTAGGGCTTGCCCTCGCGCATCGCCTGCAGCAGCGTCGGGATGTGCGCGGCGGGCAGATCGGCGCCCTCGCCGCCGAGCAGCCTGAAGCGCTCCGCGCCGAGGCGCTTGGCGCTCACCTCGGGGCCGAGGTTCTCGATCAGGCTCGGGAAGCGCCCGAGGCCCTTCATGCCGAACACCCAGCCGCCCGGCACGTCGATGTTGCCGGTGAGCGCCGGCAGCAGCGAGAGCGCGCGCACCGTCTGGATGCACTTCGGGGTGTGCTCGATGGCGCAGCCCCATTCGAGCATCGCGGGCTTGGTCTGCGCGAACAGGCGCGCCGCGGCCCGGATCTTGGGCGCGCTGACCCACGTGATCGGCTCGGCCCACTCGGGCGTGTAGCGCCCGACGTGCGCCGCGAGCGCCTCGAATCCGTGCGTCCAGCGCGCCACGAACTGCGCGTCGTAGAGCCGCTCGCCGATCAGCACGTTCAGCATCGCCAGCGCGAGCGCGTCGTCGGCGCCCGGGCGCACGCGCAGCCACACCTCGGCGCGCCTCGCGAGCTCGGTCTCGCGCGGGTCCACGACGATCAACCTGGGATTGGCGTCGAGCGCGTCGCGCACGTTGAAGCGCGTCTCGCCGTCGGGGCCCGAGTCGAGCGGATTGTGTCCCCAGTAAAGGATGCACTTCGGTGGCGTATCGCCGGTGAAGTCGCACACCGGGAAGTCGCCGAAGGTGAGCAGGCAGGTGTTGACGCGCGGATGGAAGCACTGCGCGAACCCCGGCTCGCACCAGTTCGGCGTGCCGAGCGCGTTCCCGAAGCGCGACACCCAGCGGATGTGGTGGCGGCCGGTGCCGGTGCCGAGCGCGATCGCCTCCGGCCCGTACTGCGCACGGATCTCGAGCAGCCGCGCGGAGATTTCGTCCAGCGCCTCGTCCCAGGAAACGCGCTGCCAGCGCCCCGAGCCGCGCGCGCCCAGACGCCGCATCGGGTGCTTCAGCCGGTCGGGGTGGTACACGAGGTCGCGCGCGACCGTGCCGATCGGGCACAGGCGCCCGCGGTTGAGCGGCGATTCGGGATCGCCGCGCACCTTGACCAGACGGCCGTCCTGCACGTGCATCAGGGTGCCGCAGCCGCCGTGGCAGGCGCGGCAGACGCTCTTCAGGACCACCGTCGGGGCGGCGGCGCCCACGATCTATGCGTCCTTCACCCTGGGGACGACCAGGTGGAAGAGCTTGAGCGTGCCCTGCGGCCCCGGCCGGATGGCGGCCGATTCCGCCGGCCCGAGGTAGATCCCGGCGCCCTTCGCCACCGGATAGTCCTTGCCCTGCAGCGTGATGACGCCTTCGCCCTCCATCAGGTAGACGAGCTGGTGGGCGTCGGCGGGAGATGTCGCGTCGAGGCGCTCCGCGCCGCGCAGCCAGCGCAGCATGCCGAGGACGTTGCGCGCACCGCACAGCTCGCGGTTGACGATTTCGGCCACTTCGCCGACGTTGCCGGCGGGCCGGTCGCGCCGGCATTCGGTGGTGCGGATGAAGGTGAGTGCCATGTGCGCTCCTCAGCTCTGCACCCAGACCTTGCCGTCGACGCGCTCCCAGAGCAGGTCCTCCTTGGTGCCGTCGAGGATCGTGGTCTTGAAGCGGTTCGGCGCCTGGAACTCGAAGTAGAACAGGGGATCCAGCGCCCGCAGTCGGTGGCGGTCTTCTGCCGGGATGAAGATCATGTCGCCCGGCTCCACCCGGCGGATGCCGTCGTGCGTCTCGACCGTGCCGCGGCCTTCCATGATGAAGTAGAAGTGCTCGCAGTTCTCGTGCAGGTGCAGCGGCGAGGCCGCGCCCGCCCGGTAGCGCATGATCCCTGCCAGCATGTCGTCCATGCCGGTCAGCTCCTTGCTGACGAAGAACACCCGCTCGCGCCCCGGCACGGTCGAGAGCAGCTTGGGAAGCTCGCTTTCCTGGAAGAGATAGGCCATCTGTGCCTCCTTATTCAGTCGCCCGAGCGCAGCTGGATGGTGCCGAGGTTGCGGCTCGCGCCGAGCTCGAGCTCGAGCGACTGCGTCGCGAAGCGTGGATCGCTGAACGAAACGCGGTAGCGGCCGCTGCCTTCGCCCAGGCCGTCGACGCGCCAGTCGCCGAAGTCGTCGCTGACCGTCTCGGCGAGCGTCCTGCCGTCCTTCTCCAGCGCGACGCGCACGCCGGCGGCGCACTCGTTCACGCCGCCGATCGGGCCGGCGAGGCTCCCGCCGACGAACGCCTTGCGCCAGCGGTCGAGGTTCTTGTAGTACACGCGCGGCTTGGTGCCGAGCTCGGGGCGCAGCGTTTCCAGACCCTCGCGCCGCGCCATGGCCTGCATCTCTTCGTCGCTCACGCAGACGCTGCGCATCGCGCGCGTCGGGCACACCTGCGCGCCGCGCGTCTGCGTCCAGCCCGAATCGATCAGGTGCGCGTCGAACGGCCAGGCCTGCGGCAGCTGCTGCGCCTCGTTCCAGAACGCCGCGCCGTAGGGACAGGCCTCCGCGATCTGGCGCTGGCCCTTCGCCTTCTCCGGGACGATGAGCACGATGCCGTCCGGGCGCTTGACGACCGCTCCGTCGCGAGCCGCCTTCAGGCATGGCGGGTCGTCGCAGTGGTTGCAGGTCACCGGCAGGTAGGCGACGTCGACCATGGGATAGGCGCCGCGCTCCTTTCTGCGGATGTCGATCCAGCGCTGGCCGTGCTTCGCCATCTCGGCGGCGTAGCCGGGAAATTCGTTGCCGTAGTACTCGTCGTGGCAGGCGAGCGCGCACAGGTTGCAGTCGCAGCACCTGGCGACGTCGATGACGAGGTTCCATTTCCTCATGGCTCAGCCCGCCGCGGCGGCCTGCGGCACGGCGCGGCGGCGCAGGTTCGGCGTGCCGTCCCAGCGCTCGACCTCGACCAGGCAGGAGTTCGCCGCCGTTCCGGTGACCTTCTTCGCGATCGAGCGCTTGGGCGTGAGCTGGTTGACGCAGCCGCCGCGGTCGACCGACGCGCCCGGCTCGCCCAGGGGGTCGTAGCAGGCCGAGGATCCGTAGGAATGCACCGTGCCGGGCGGCAGCCGCTCGGTGAGCTTCGCCGCGCAAAGAACCGTGCCGCGGTCGTTGTAGATCGCGACGATGTCCTGGTCCCTGATGCCGCGCGCGGCGGCGTCCGCGCTGTTCATCCTCAGGATCCAGTAGTAGTAGCCGTCGACCAGCACGCGGTGGTCGCGGATGTCGTTCACCGAGCTGTCCTTGCCGTCGCTCATAGTGTGGTAGGTGAAGCGCGGGTGAGGCGTGATGAGCTGCAGCGGATAGCGCGCGTACAGGTCCTTTGCCGCCGGCCCTTCCCACGAAGGCAGGTACTTCACGATCGGCGGGCGCTCGGGGTCGTCCGGGTCGAAGCGCTTCAGGCTCGAGCACTCGAACTCGAATCTTCCCGATTGCGTCTGCAGGCCCTCGAGGAAATGCTGGCTGTAATCGCCGGGCAAGGGATGCGGCTCGGGCACGTCCTTTTGCCGGCCCTCGTAGAACCAGCGCAGCGCCACCGGGTCGCGGTGCGCCTCGTCGAGCGCGGGGACGACGAAGTAGCCTTTCTTCAGGAACTTCTTCCACGAGATGTGCTTCGGCAGGTCGGAGGCGTCGAACAGCCGCTTCACCCAGTCGATCTCGCCCATGCCCTCGGAGAAGTACGCGCCCAGGCCCAGGCGCTCGGCGATGTCGAGGAAGATCTGGTAGTCGGACTTCGACTCGCCGAGCGGCTCGATGCACTTGTGCTGCAGGAACACCACGCGGTGATTCATCTGCGTCTGGCCGTGCAGCGCGTAGCCGCCGGTGCCGCCGAACTCGCTGATGTCCCAGCGCTCGAACTGCGTGCAGGCGGGCAGCAGCACGTCGGCGAACTTCGCCTCGCCCTCGAGCCAGATCGACTGGTTGACGACGAACTCCAGCTTGTCCGTGCGGTACGCCTTCACGTAGCGGTTGGTGTCGGTCATGGTGCCGATGGAGGCGCCGCCGTACTTGTAGAACATCTTCACCGGCGCGTGCCCGGCCTGCGGATAGACGAATTTCTGGAACTGGCCCTCGATGGACTTGCCGTTCCAGGGATAGCCCTCGGCCCTGCCCTCGAGGATCGCCTCGGGGATCTGCAGGCGCGGCACGCGCTGCGCCGACGGGTTGTAGGAAGGAAGCTGCGGCATCCTCTGGTAGAGGTTGATCGCGATGCCGCTGCCCTCGATGTCGCCCGACAGGCCGCCGTCGGCGTAGCCGGGAAAGTAGAAGCTGCGCACGTCGATCGGCGTGCCCCACTGCAGCAGGCCGAAGTTCACTCCCGGCCTGCCGATGCCCTGCATCGCCATGAGGCACGCAAGCGCGCGCGCCCACTGGATCCCGGTCGCCGAGCGGCACGCGCCGCCGTGGCCGTTGCCCCAGCCGCCCGCGCCGAGGTAGGTCTTCTTCCTGCCCCACTTGCACGCGAGCGCGCGCACGTCCTTCGCCGCGATGCCGGTCTCGGCTTCCTGCCACTCGGGCGTCTTCGGCACGCCGTCTTCGTTGCCCATCAGGTAGTCGCGCCACTTGTCGAAGCCCACCGTGCGCTTCTCGACGAAGCTCTTGTCGTAGAGCCCCTCGGAGATCCATACCTGCGCGATCGCCATCGCCAGCGCGGGATCGCTGCCCGGTTTCGGCGCGAGCCACTTGCCGCCGAGCAAGGCCGCGCTGTTGTTGTAGTAGGGGTCGATGTGCACCAGCTCGATCCCCAGGTCCTTCAGCCACAGGCGCCGCGCCGTGCCCTCGTAGGCGGCGTACGAGCCGCTCGTCGTCTCCGGGTCGGCCGACCAGAACACCACCATTTCGGCCTGCTGCATCAGGTCCTCGACGGTGTTGTAGGTTTCGGTCTGGCCCAGGCGCATGCTGTAGCCGTAGTGGTGCATCGCGCCCCAGTACCAGCCTTCCCAGCTGTCGGGGTTGTGCACCACGCGCGTCGTGCCGATGGCGTTGAAGAACTTGAAGGCGGAGCTGATGTAGTAGCCGATGTTGCCCCAGGTGTGGTGCGAGCCGTGGTTCGCCAGGATCGCGCCCTGGCCGTACTCGCGCTTGACGCGCTTGATCTCGGCGGCGACGATGTCGAGCGCCTCGTTCCAGCCGATGCGCTCGTAGCCCGAGATGCCGCGGTTGTGCGGGTTGCGCGCGCCCTTCGGATCGAAGTCCACGCGCTTCATCGGATAGAGCAGCCGCGCGGGAGAGTAGAGCGTCGACTTCTGGCACAGGGTGTGCGGCGCGACGCTCGTCTTTCGCGGCGGGGAGTAGCTCCTGCCGCGCGCGCGGATCGTCCAGGAAGGCGCGTCCTCGTCGGTGAACTCGAGCGGCGTGAGGCGCACGACCTTGCCGTCCTTCACGTACACGAACACCGGCCCGCCATTGGTGTGGCTGACGTAGCGCATCGTGCCGTCGGGCATCGGGGTGCCCCAGCGCATGCCGAGCGACTGCATCCGCCACAGCGTCTGCATGAACCAGAGCGTCACGTCGTCGGGCCCGGTCATCTGCAGGTTGAAGTTCTTGATCGCCTCGATCTGCTCCAGGTGATCGACCGGCGGGGTCATGAGGCGCGCGCCGAGCGCGGCGTTCGCCACCGTGATCGTCATGTCGGGCGCCGGGTGCAGCCCGCGCCGCGTCGTGAGCTTCCCGTCGCGGAAGGTGTACCAGCGGCCGAGACTGCCGTCGCGCGTGCGGATCTGCGCGGTGAAGTTCTTCTGCTTCAGCCGCGCGGCGAACTCCGGGAAACGGCGCGCCTGGACGCGGATCGCCTGTGCGAGTCCGTACAGCAGCAGGGGAAACCTGAATGCGCTTGGCATGCCTGGTACCAGGATCGACTTTCGACATTGCACCTCGCCTGCCGGGCGCTCTTCTTGATGCATGTCAAGTCCCGTCGCGCGCCGTGGCGTCAGATTGCTAGTCTGGTAGTCGCGCATCCAGGCGCGGCAAGGAGGAAGGGGCCATGCGAGTCACTGGGACAGGCGCCCGCGGACTGTTGCGGGCAACGCTGTCGATCGTCGCGATGGCGG
>Ga0209324_10003330_pt1 | contig 11042 bp, 10 predicted proteins | sample Rifsed19ft3_FD_184015 | JGI IMG/M metagenome (GOLD analysis project Ga0209324, IMG submission 184015) | Soil microbial communities from Rifle, Colorado, USA - sediment 19ft 3 (version 2) | ecosystem: Environmental > Terrestrial > Deep subsurface > Rock core/Sediment | place: Rifle, Colorado...
TGCTTGAATTCTCATCGACAAGTGCATTATCAAAGAACGAAAATCTTGCTGGTGACTATTTCAAAATCAAATCCAAACGCCTTAAGAAAAAATTGGCCGCTTAATTTTTAACAAAGTAATGCTATAATATGTGTCGAGAAGTTTAGCTTCAATTGGAGTTAATTGCTTTAGTATATCAATATAACTAGAATGAATATCCTTTGAATTTTTAGGATCAGCCGCGTTAGCTAGCAAAGCAGCCCATATTCCCTGCATATCTCCATTATCTTCTAAAGACGCAGATTCTAACAAAGGATGTAAAATTTTTAATGGAATAGCCTTTGGATTTATACCTTTGTCAAGCAAGTATTGACGAGCCTTAAGGATTGTTTCTATTATTCTTTTATATCTCCATAGTTTCACCTTCATACCTAAAGAGCCATCCAATAACTCTGATAGAATATCTCCAGTTTTTTCAGCTAGCGGACCGAAAATTTTTGAAAGAAATTCGTTTGCTTCTTCAGGAAATTTTTCAATATTCAATACTAAAACTCCTTGAAATGTCTTCTGATAGCGGTCTCGGCTTGCTCTGTGGGTTTCAGCAATCGTTACTTTGTAAGCAGATTTGATAAGTGAGCTACCAAAAGAGGTTGGATTATATATCATTCCTGCAAAATCAGGAATCAAAATGTATGTTATATCGTTTTCTGGATTTCCACTTATGTGGGAATGACAAAAGAAATTAAGCTCTTATCCATCACCGCTTGTACTTTATTTTAAAGGTTACTGATATGCACACAAAATCTCAAGCCACCTTCCGCTCAATGTCTTCGAACTTGACGGCAACTCTCTTGGAGACGCCTGGCTCTTGCATCGTAATCCCATAAAGCACGTTGGCAACGCCCATGGTGACCTTGCTGTGGGTAATGACGAGGAATTGCGTGTCGCTGGTGAACTCTTTTAAGATATGGATAAATCTGTTGATGTTGCTTTCGTCCAGGGCGGCGTCCACCTCGTCCAGTATGCAGAATGGACTGGGTTTAGCTTGAAACACAGCAAAAAGCAACGCCACGGTTGTCATTACCTTTTCACCACCTGAAAGGAGCGTAATTGAGCGAAGCTCTTTATCGGGGGGTTGCGCCACTATCTCAATTCCTGCCTCTAACATGTCCACATTTTCCTCCAGAATTACATCGGCCTTGCCCCCGCCAAACAATTTCCGGAACATTGCCTGGAAATTCTGACGAATATCGTTAAAGACCTTCTCGAATAATTCACGGCTGGTATGGTTGATTTTTTGAATTAAATTTTGCAGGGCATCCTTTGATTTTGCGAGGTCATCCCTCTGATTCACAAGAAAGGTCTCACGGATTTCGAGTTCATCCTGTTCTTTGATTGCTTCGAGATTCACGTTTCCCAGTCTTTCAATCTTTCCCTGATATTCTTCGATTTCTTTGGAAACAGCTTCCCAGAAATCAACTGGCGGAGTGGCTGCATCTGCCGTTTCGGCCGGTGTTGTGGTCATCAACTCCAGATTGATTTCACCTGTGGTAGCATCCAGATTTGACAGGTCGAGTTGATATTCCTCCCTGACACGCTCTTCCAAATTCAATATACGAATCTGGCACTCGTTTTCTTTGAGTTTCAATTCCTGCAGTTGTTGTTCGGTTTGCTTGAGATCTGCCCGTTTTTCTTCGAGGGACGTATTTAATTCCATAACTTTAAGGTCGTGTTCCTCTCGATCAGTCTTAAGAGAGTCTATTGTCTCTTCCAATGCAACCTTCTTTGCCTGAAATTCGCTTATCAAAATTTCCAGTTGTTTGATCTCTTCCTCGGCTTTCTGCTTTTTCTGCTGGCAATTCTGGCTCTCATTTATGATATACTGAATTTGTTCCTGCATCTCACAGAGCTCAACCTGGAGTTTATTCAGGACATTACTCAATCCGTCTCTCTTTTCCTGCCTTTGGGCAAGGCCGACCTTTAAGGTCGTTATTTCATCCTGAACATTTTTCTTCAATTGTTCTTTCTCTTTTACGAGCATGGATGATTCTTCACCCTGTTGTTCTAACTGCCTGTGCTGCTCGCCGAGATGTCTCAATTCATCCTGCAGAACCTTCTCACGTTCACAAGCCTTTTCCAATTCCACGTGAATCTCTTCCATCTCGTTCGCATTGATCTTTTTCTCTGCAACAAGTTCTTCTTGCTTCCGTTCGTTCTGCGTAAGCTCATTATCCTTCGAAATCCTCTGGATATTTACCTGGTCGATTCTCTTTGCCAGTTGCGCCGTTTCTACTTCGAGCCCTGTAAGTTCATCAATAAGGATGCGCTTGTCATGTTCCAGTTTTTCAAGGGTTTGCCGAATTTGAGCTAATTCTTCTTCAATCTTCTTCAATTCGCTCTTACGGGATATGATCCCCACCTGCCCCTGTCTCTTGCCTCCGCTTATCGTACCCTCAGGCTCTAACAGATCACCGTCGAGCGTCACACAACGAACGGTACGGCTATGGCCATTCAGAAACAATGCGGCATTAAGATTCTTTACAACGATTGTATTATTTAAAAACACGCCAATAACCTTGCAAACCTCTTCCGTACTGTTTATAAGTTTACTGGCAATACCCACAACATCTGGTTTTTGCAGTATCTCTTCGGGAACAGTCGCATGACCGCTTATTCTATCTAACGGGAAAAAGATTGCATGTCCCTTCTGGTTCTTCTGCAGGAATGTAAGCGCCTGAACGGCATTATCGGTGGTATCCGTAACAATGCCCTGCACCCTTTCGCCCAGAGCGGTTTCGATAGCGAGTGCATACGGTAGATCGACTTTCAAGAGATCGGCTACCATGCCCTGTATCCCTTTTACCGAAGCGTCATTTTTTTTAGCGTCCTCCAGGATGGCCATTGCGCCTGCCCCGACTCCCTCCAACCGCATTTCGTAATCCATAAGGACTTCGTGCCGTGAGGTTTTGCTGCTCTGCAGTTGTTTCTGCTGATTGATTTGTTCATCCAGAGTTCGTATGGTAGTTACCAATTCCTGGATGCGCCCTTTCGAGGCAGATAATTTTTGGTCTAAACTGTTAAATTCTTCCGTCAATGTGTTCTTTTCATTCGTGGTTTCATGATGTTTGGAAATCAAGGTCTCCACGAATGTTTGAATTTCCTCCTGCCGCTTCGCAAGCCGCATTTTTCTGCTTTTCAGGGCGTCGTTTTCGGTGGTCAGGCTGCCAATCTCATTCTGGAGGCTGGATTCTTTTTGAAGGATTGAAATGACCTCAGACTTCTTCTCTTCAATACCCTGATACAACAAATCACATTCAAAAACGATTTGCTTCTGTTCTGTTTCTTTTGTTTTCTGGACTTCGACAAGCCTTGAGATTTCCTGCTCTAAGGCGTTCAGCAACGCCTTCGTTTCTGCGATCTTATTGTTTGTTTCGAGCACTTTATTTTCCAGGCTTTTTTGCTGCTCAATATATTTTTCACGCTGGGTATCTAACTCTTTAATGCGTTCGTGATTATATTTTACTTTGTCCTGATTATTTGATATTTGAGACCCCAGGTTTACCATGTCGGTCTGCATCTGCGCTAACTGCTGATTTAACTGTTCTATCGCATCTTCGACCTCATGTATTTGCATCTCGAGTTCGCCAATCTCCGTAACCATCTTCTTGCCTTGCTCTTCAATCTGACCGATTTGCTCTGAGACAGACGCCTTTTTACTTTTAAGGTCCCGATAGTTTCTCAGCGAAAGGCCGACCTTTAATTTTTTTAAATGTTCAATATATTCCTGAAATTTACGCGCCCTGGATGCCTGGATTTTTACCGAGCGAAGCTGTTTTTGTAATTCCTCTATAATATCGGCAACCCTGAGCAAATTCTGCTCGACATGTTCAAGCTTACTTAGGGCAGATTTTTTTCGTGCCTTAAACTTACTGATGCCCGCAGCCTCTTCAAATAAGAATCGCCTCTCGTGAGAATCCGCCTGCAGCAAGGCTTCTACGTTGCCCTGCTCGATCACGGAATATGCGTTTGCGCTAAAACCCGTATCAAGGAAAAGCTCCCGAATATCTTTTAACCGGCTTGCTTGTTTATTGACAAGATACTCTGATTCACCTGAAGTATACAAACGGCGGGTGATGCAGACCTCTGTATATTCGAGCGGCAATAGACCTTTATTGTTTTGAATGGTCAGAGAGACCTCTGCATAACCAAGAGATGGGCGTTTATCAGTCCCGTTGAAGATCACGTCCGCCATTTCATTGCCTCTGAGTGATTTTACGCTCTGCTCACCCAGCACCCACTTGACGGCGTCAATGACATTACTCTTTCCGCAACCGTTTGGCCCGACAATGACAGTTATTCCATCTTCAAAGAGGATTTCTGTTTTTTCAGCAAACGACTTAAATCCGAACAACTCCAGTTTTTTTAGTTTCATAATCCTGAATAAACCATCATGAGCCAAAGGCTCACAAAAAAGCATGGAAATACATCACCCTCTCTCAATCCCTCCCATCCCTTCGACTTCGCTCAGGACAGGCAAGTGAGGGAAAGCTCCTTCGCCCCTTGTGGGAGAGGGTACGGGTGAGGGGTATTTTCGTATCAAATACTACAAAGAGGGGTGTTTCGATAAATCAAAACACCCCTCTTCCATTACACATACATGGTTCAACGAATAAATATAACTGATTACTTACGTAATGATTTTGTATGTATTATGTAGGTACTTGCAAGTTTTTTAAATATTACTAAAAATATTGATTATTTCTTAGTTGTCTTCTTCTTTGCTGGTGCTGCTTTCTTACTTGCTCCTTTTGACGTCTTTGCAGAAGTTCCACACTTCTTCATCGCCATAACAAATCACCCCCTCTCTTCGGTCGCTGTGACCAAAATGTATAATGAAATTACCAATTTCTCTGTAAAACCTTTCCTTCTTCACCACGCACACAGCAGTAATCAACGTATTTGCCGGCGCTTGTTGCGAAATCCCGGAGTGTTTCTACAGGATATGGTTCAATATTTAGCATCTTTGTATCCAGACAGTGATTCGGCTTAAAAGATTGTATTATATATCGCCCGGCGCCTTGAATAGACCTGGCAATAGCCTCGATATCATCTCCGTCGAGTTGTGTTGGGCATACCGTGGTACGGAATTCATATTCAATGCCGCTTTCCATAATAATGCGGATGCTCTTTTTGATGTCTTCGATATTGCAGGGCACACCGGAAATTTGTTCGTACTTTTCCCTCTGAAGAGGGGCCTTTATATCCATAGCCACGCAATCCACAAGATCTCTGTCAATTAAATCCCTGATCACATGAGGATTGGTGCCGTTGGTATCCAGGCGCACCATAATTCCTGTGTCCTTGAATACCTTTAGGAGAACATCGAGACGCTTGTGCGAGGTTGGCTCACCGCCGGTGACTACAATACCATCAACCCAGCCAAGATTTTGCCGTAGCTTGCTAACGACGGCATCGATAGGAATGGATTCCAATTCATTCGGCGCTTGAACCAAATGAGGGGCATGACAATAAGGACACCGAAGGTTGCACGTCGGTAAAAAGACTATAGAGACTATCTTTCCTTCCCATTCGATGAGGCTATTTTCTATAAATCCTTTGATTGGTACAACCACTTATCGTGTTACCCTCGTTAAATAAGATTCCTCGACTCCACGCAGAATGACGTTATCCCGCATAGCGTCGAAGTGCGATTTATAAATCTCTATGCGCAAATTCCAAATTTCTCCTTTGCATCTTCATTGTTTCTGTGATAATCACCAGTGTAGTCCATCACGCCGTGTGTATCAAGAAAATTTAACACTTTGTTGTACATGATTCAGAAAGTACACTCTCCTCTTTTGGCAAGAAGTCGTTGACGCTGTAATTACCCTTGTGTCTGTCTGCCAGCTCGCCGATCTTTGATTTGTTCCAGTTATTGATACGACTAAAATACCCTACGATCCTTGAAATGCCGTACACATTTCTGGAACCACAGTATCCGCAGATATCGGTAAGTTTCTGGGTAACCTTCTTACAATCATTGCAAATAGTGAATTCCGGGGAAATCGTGACCTGTGCAGCCTGCGTGTTTTTAAAGGTCTTTTTTACCAGATTCATGATGCTGGCTGGAGACGGCCTTTGCTCGCCAACAAATGCATGGATAATTGCGCCCGATTCAATCATGGTGTGAAACTTACTCTGGAGGAAGATTCGGGTAATCATATCCACAGGCGCATCCGGGCGCAGATGCACACTATTGGTGTAGTAGAATTCATCCTTCTCGATATTTCCCTTGACCATGTCAGCGGCCTCCGGATAATTCCTCACGTCAACCTTGGCAAGCCTTCTGCTTGCGCTTTCGGCAGGTGATTCCTCTAAGGAAAATTTTAAATTATATTTCTTTCCCTCTTCCTTGACACGCGTATACATGTGTGAAACAACCCGCAACCCCTGCTTAATCATATCATCGCCTTCGTGCAGTTCTCTTCCGGTCATAAATTGCAGGCACTCATTCAATCCCAGGATACCCACAATATAGGTTGAGGCCTCCAGATCAACATAAGGGCGGTCATCCCTGGCCTTCTTGCCAATCTCCCAGAGGGGCATTTCGGGACTTGACATTAATTTTCCCACAAATTTCTTTTTCTGGAGATGCGCTTTGACGGCAATTTCAATACCTTTATCAATCTCTTTATACAATGCATCCCAATTGCCTTTTCCTGCTCTATAGGAGGCCTGCGGGAGGTTAATGGTAATATTCTGGAATCCGCAGAAACGCATACTTTCAGGGTGTTTGATCATATAATGGTCATCGATCGTGGTACGCAAACGGCAACAGGCAGAGAGCGTGATTTCATCCCTATCAAAGATGAAATAAGGGACACCGTTTTCGCTGGCTATCTGACATGCATATTCCAGGAGTTCGTACTGTTTGGGGTCGCTGAGGGTATCTTCATTAATGTGAAAATCACACTTCGGGAAGGCAAAGACGTGTCCATAGCAATCCCCCTCGCGCCATACATCCAGCATGGCTAATGTGAACTGACGGGCTGTTTCCTCATAATCTCCATAGGTTTTTCCTGTAGGTTTTCCACTGGGTCCAATAGCAGGAATATTCCTTAAGTATCGGGGAATGCCTGTATGAACATTGAAATCTAAGAATAACGTCTGGCCACCTCGGGAAAAAGAGCTCTGAGAGCAACTGAAAATAAGGTGTTGTGCCTCTTGTTTCATCTCTTTATAGCTCATGCCCTCCAGATAAGGGGCATACATGATGTTGACATATGCCACGCCAAGCGCACCCGCATAGTAGGCCTGCATGGAAGCCAAAAATGTATTAAGATGCCCCGTCAGGGTGCGCGCATGCTTTGCCGGAGCTGATTCTGTATCCAGATTCTGGAGTGACAATCCGTATTTTTTTAAATATTCAAGGGAGTGGGAAGAACAGTATACCCGCGTCGGATAGCCCAGGTCGTGAATGTGCACCATCCCGTTCATGTGGGCGTCTGCCACTTCCTTTGAATATACCTCCTTGAGGGCAAACTGCTTTAAGGTATTCTCGGCAATTGCAAGGTTGATTGCCTCAGGGTTATTCGTGGAGATATTGCTGTTTTCCTTATTTTTTGACATGATCAGCTCTTCGAGGTCGTACTTGGGCATACCGATTACCTGCTGTTTTTCGAGTTTCTTGTCAAACCCCCTCTCGAAGAGTTCATTATCTACCAGTTCTCGTATCAGCGACGTCGAAATACGATTTAATCCGGAGGAAAAAACCCTCTGTTCTACAGTGCCCGCAATTTCTCCTGAGACCTCTTCCGGCAGGTCGGCTTCCTTTTCCAGAGCCTCCGCAATCTTTCTTTTATCCCATGGGAACGTTTCGTCTTTCGTCTCCGTGTTTACCAGAAGGGAGACATCTGTCGTGTCTGCACGTTTCTTGGTTTGTTTTCTCACCCGAAGGGATTCGCGACTCCTCGCCCTTTTATCACGATAGAGGATGTAAGCCTTGGCTGTCTTGGCATGTCCGGTTTCTATGAGCACCTTTTCTACAATATCCTGTATATCTTCAATACCGGGGGTCTGTCCAGCATATTTTTTTTCCAGAAACATGGTAACAACAACCGCTAGTTCATCTGCCAGGGCGCGGTCTTCACCGCCCACTGCCTGCGCCGCATTAAATATGGCATCGGCGATTTTTTTCTCGTTAAAAGGTACTTTTCTTCCGTCACGTTTTAACACATACTCCATCGTTGCTGTTGTGTCCATGCCCCTTTTCCCTCCGGTCTAATGTTGAAGAGATATATTGCGGGAGTTGCTACCCCCATCGGTTTTTTTCTTCTTTACACCCGTCATTAACGGTTTAAGCTCGTCAATAAATTCAGAGATATCTTTGAACTCTCTATATACTGATGCGAAGCGTACATATGCTACAGCGTCGAGGATCCTTAATTTTTGCATCACCAGCGACCCTATAAAACTCGTAGACACCTCACGGTCAAATTTGTTATAAATCTCCCTCTCGATTTCATTCACAATGTTTTCCAGGGTATCTGTCGAGACAGGTCTTTTTTCACACGCCTTCAACAGCCCGCTCAGAATCTTTTTGCGTTCAAACGGCTCCCGCGTGCCGTCTTTTTTAACCACTCGCAAGGGATTTTCTTCAATCCGCTCATACGTGGTATATCGGCGGCCACAACTCAAACACTCTCGCCGGCGTTTAATGCTCAAGCCGTCTACCGACGTGCGTGAGTTAACAACCTTGTCGTTATCTACCTTGCAGAATAAACATTGCATAAAATTTTATGATAAAAAACGTATAAAACTAAAGATTTCTTCAAGGCTGCATAACTTTTGAAATATTCTATATATTGATTAGGAGAATATATACCATACAAGATATAGTCTGTCAAGCGGATTTTTGGAAAAACAGAAAACCCCTCTTGATTCAGCCGTTGTCAACTATGTTTTTTATGAAGTCGATAAACAAAATTCATTTTTATAAAGCCTGTTTTTTAGAATTATTCTTTTGGAATATTATCCAGTTTTACGATTTCTACCTTAATATTTGCCATTGCAAGTATTTCTTTGGCGAGGGCGTCGGGATAGTCGGTAAGGGTAACGATACGTTTGATCCCTGCATTCACGAGCATCTTGGCGCACAGGGAACAGGGGTAGGTAGTGCTGTATAAGGTTGCCCCAGCGATTTTTATTCCATAATGCGATGCCTGGAGCAGGGCATTCATCTCGGCATGGAGTCCGCGGCAGAGTTCGTGACGCTCTCCCGGAGGCACTTTGAGCTGCTCCCGTAAACAGCCAATATCCAAGCAGTGTTGGAGTCCGCTCGGCGCTCCATTATAGCCTGTCGTCAGGATGTGTTTATCCATCACCAGAAGTGCCCCTACCTGACGCCGTAAACAGGTGGAGCGCTGGGCTACTTCCCTGGTGATTCGTAAAAAATATTCATCCCAAGATGGCCTCTGAGACATCTTATTTCCCAATGCAAAATTCTGAAAATATTTTAGATAAAATATACAAGCGTTTTTGCTCTCTTTTTACCACTTCTCAGGTTTTCTATTTTAGCTTGATTTCTCAGGGTGTTCAAGGTAATTTGTCTTTTGTTTCTTTTGGTGTATTCTGATATGTTTTTGTTTCAGGTACGACTGTGGTACGACATGAAATGAGGGGGGTAGGGGCTGGACATTTACATGGACATTTATCTTAATATATCCCTCTATATTGGAATTTTTACAAAAAGGGCTGTTTCTGGTGCAGGACGCTGATTAAAATTACTTGTCATTATAACGCTAGATGTTATAATACCTTTAATGATTAAATCCTTTGCTGATAAAGATACTGAGAGATTATACATAACAGGTAAGAGCAAAAGATTTGATATTGCAGTTTGTAAGACTGGTTTAAGAAAGCTGGATTATTTGAACTCGGCGCATAATTTAAACGATTTGAAAGTACCACCAGGAAATAAACTGGAGGCATTAAAGGGCAAAGACAAAGGGAAATATAGTATAAGGGTTAATGACCAGTACAGGGTAGTATTTAGATTTGAAGGATCAGACGCTTACGAGGTTGAAATTACTGATTACCATTGAAAGGGGTTAAAACTATGACAGATTTAATGAGAAGACCAACGCATCCGGGTGAGATATTGCAGAAGGAATTTTTAGAGCCTTTAGGAATAACTCAATCACAGTTAGCGAAAGAACTCAATACGACATTCAGGACTATAAATCAAATAGTAAATGAGAAAAGAAACATCAGTCCTGAGATGGCTATAAAACTAGCAAGGTATTTTGGCACATCAGAAGAACTTTGGTTAAATCTCCAGAACCAGTACGACCTTTACAGGGCGAAAGAGAAAAACCTGCATTCTTTTAAAAGCATAAGACCTTTAAAAAGTAAAACCAAAGAATTAAGTATAAAGGGCTAATACAAGGCTATAGAAAAGGAAATAACACAGAAAAATTAACTATAAGAGAGGTTAAGAAATGGCTACAAAGACATTAAACAAAAGAACACCAAACAAAAAAATAAGTGATATGACTGTTAAAGAGCTAAAAAAACTTATTAAGGATACGGTTTTAGAGGTAATCGATCCTGATTATGGACTTGAATTGAGACCAGAGGTTGAAAAGGAATTACTGGAATCAAAAAAGAAGAAAGAAAAAGGAATCCCGCTTGAAACAGTAGTAAAGGAATTGGGGCTTGAATAAGTATAGCGTAATTATCCTGCCAAAAGCCTATGATGCACTTTCAAAAATTGATAAACCTATTGCAAAAAGAATTACCGACAAGTTGGCATGGTTTTCAGAAAATGTTAAGAGTATAAATACTATACCGCTTACTGGAAATTTTTCTGGACTTTATAAGCTAAAGGTTGGGGCTTATAGAGTAGTTTACGAAATAGACTACGAGAGAAAGATTATTACCATCCACAAAATAGGACACAGGCGGGATATTTATAAATAGATTAAAAATTGTGGTTATTTCTTAAACCTTTTTTAGAAAGGAGAGTAATAAAATGAAAAGCTTATTACTTGTATGTGTGATAG
>Ga0209324_10003333_pt1 | contig 11036 bp, 8 predicted proteins | sample Rifsed19ft3_FD_184015 | JGI IMG/M metagenome (GOLD analysis project Ga0209324, IMG submission 184015) | Soil microbial communities from Rifle, Colorado, USA - sediment 19ft 3 (version 2) | ecosystem: Environmental > Terrestrial > Deep subsurface > Rock core/Sediment | place: Rifle, Colorado...
TGAATGCAGATGGGAAAAACAAGGTAAGACTTACAAATAATTATTCATGGGACGGATCTCCCTGCTGGTCTCCAAATAATATAGAAGATGCAGATTACTAATATCAAAAGGAGATGATCGATATGTTTAAATGTCCACATTGCGGTAAACTGGGAATTTCGGTATGGAGTAAATTGACTATAGGATTTAATAATCCAGCTATCTGTAAAGTGTGCGGAAATGAAGTAAGAGTCCCGTATATATCAATGTTTATCATAGTTCTATTTACTGTTGTATTTATTTTAGTATTATCATTTGTAGATTCTATTATATTGAAAATAGCAATTTCGGTTGCTATGGCTATTCTAACTGGAGTTCTCTATCTAAAGTATGTTCCTCTTATTCCTAATAAAATTTAATTTAAGTTTATCCAATCAGCGCTTACCCAATTGCCTGGCAAATAAAAATATTGCCAAAAACCTATCGCCATAAGATAATTTAACAATACTGTAAATACTTAAAACCTTATTAAATTAATGGATATAAGGAATAGTAATATGTATGACGTTATTACGATAGGTTCGAATAATATCGATGCATTTGTCTATACAGATAAATCCCAGTCCATATTCATAAAAACAAAAAGCGGTGAGGAAAGTTTCATATCCTATCCTGTGGGGGCAAAGCTTCTTATAAACGATCTTCATTTCTTTACAGGCGGAGGTGGCACCAATTCGGCGGTCGCACTTTCACGGCTGGGACTTAAGGTGGCCTATATAGGAAAAGTCGGAAATGATCAGAACGGCCAGAGAATTTTAGACGAATTAAAAAAGGAAAAGGTGGAATTCCTGGGTTCTGTCAGCAGGGATTCAAGAAAGAAGACTGGGTATTCCGTGATTCTGGACAGTCTGGAGAAAAAAAGAACCATACTCTCATATAAAGGAGTCAATGATTATCTGGACTACTCCGAGATAGATATTGGGAAGGTAAAGACAAAGTGGTTCTATGTCTCCAGTATGATTGGTAAATCTTTTGAAACAATAGAAAAAATGGCGGATTTCGCTTCTAAAAATAATATAAAAATACTATTTAATCCAAGCAATTATCTCAGCGAAAAAGGTAAAGGATATCTAAAGAAAATACTGGAAAATACAAAAATTCTAATACTGAACAAAGAAGAGGCGGAACTTCTGGTGGGGCACGGTGAGATTGCTGAAATAATTTCCGCCTTAAAGGAGCTGGGACCGGACATAGTCATGGTTACCGATGAAGAGAATCCTGCCTTTGGTCAGGATGACAAAAATATTTATTATAAAGTGTTTCCATACGATATCAGAGTTGTAGAGGCGACAGGAGCCGGAGACAGCTTTGCCTCATCTTTTCTTGCCGGAATTATTAAGACAGGAGATATGGAATTTTCGCTAAAGCTTGCCATCGTAAATTCTCATTCCGTACTGCGCTTTAAAGGTGCAAAAAGAAAACTTCTGACATATGAAGAGGCACTGGCGGAAATAGACAAGAAAAAAATAGTTGTGGAAAAGAAAAAAAGTTTGACTGTGCTATAATTGCCCCTTCTTTCATTGATAAAATGGAATGATTGAGATAAAATTTTTATATTATAAATTTACCAGGAAGCCCAAATATGAAAAAAATCTTTTCACTTTTCGTGGTTGTATTTTTGGCTGCTTTCCTGCTTAATTTTCTTTTTGTCTTCCCGATTGCTGCGCAGGATGAATTTCTAGCTCCCACCGGAGTAGAAGCTGAATTGATTTATGTTCCATATCCCGTGGATATTGTCGTTGATGGGAACTTAAGCGACTGGGGAAATATCGAAAAATTTATAATAGAGACAGGTCCGTATACGACAGGGGATCCGGAGAATAACGGACAATTTACTTTTTCCATCTGTGCCGATCTGGAAAATATTTATGTCAGCATGACGATGCCGGATCAGAACATTATAGCAGGTCAGCATGGTACGAATTTCTGGAACGAGGACTCTTTTGAATTTTTTCTTAATCTTACAGAAAACCTGGATATCACTCAATATATAGAAGGCATAGTCCAGGTCAATGTGGATGCAACAAATCTGGGAAGTAACGATCCCAATGCTCTTTCGATGAGCGGTACCCGTTTCGTGGAGGAGAACAATATTGTTACAGGGTATGCTTTTTATACAGATAATGGCTGGGGTATTGAAGTAGCTTTCAGCCTGGAAAAATATATTACACCTTCTCATGGTTTGACAATCGGACTGCAATTTCAGGCCAATGGCGCCACAGAAGCCGACAGGAATTCCAAACTGGTATGGTCCAAATATGATGTTGAAGATAATTCCTGGCAGAATCCCGGTCTCTTCGGAACAGGCGTTTTCTATGAAATTGGCCAACCGGATATACCTGAACCTGCCGAAAGGGATATTCCCGAAATTGTAGAAAAGGTAACCGTTCCCCTGGAAGATCTTCCCCTTTTAAGAGTTAATCAGGTCGGATATTACCCCGATGCACAAAAGACTGCGATTCTGGTGACCAGAGGCGAAGATCCTCTTCTATGGGATCTGATTGATTCCGAAGGAAACATTGTCGCAAGCGGAGAAACGGAATTCATAGGATATGACAGCAAGTCATGGGATTATTTGCATCGCATCGATTTTTCCGGATTTACTAACATTGGAGCCGGTTTTATACTTAAAGTTGGTTCCATCGAGAGTTTCCCATTCGATATAGCAGAAGATATTTACCATCAATTAAAAACAGATGCCCTTCACTATTATTATTACAGCCGTATAGGAATACCGCTGGAGCAGGAGTATGCAGGGGAACAGTATGTACGTAATGCATTCTACAGCTCGGACAGTAGTGTCACTCCTTTTGCAGGAACGGATTCTGTTGGTAACGTCTGGCCGGAGAGAGATTACACACTGGATGCCGGCAGGGGCTGGATGGATGCAGGAGACTATGGAAAGTATGTTGTAAACGGAAGCATCACATCATGGACACTTCTTAACCTTTACGAGAGGAATCCGGAAAATTTTGCGGACGGTTCTATGAAAATTCCTGAAAACGGGAATGGAATACCGGACATCCTGGACGAAGTCAAATGGGAGATGGATTTTATGCTGGGAATGCAGGTTCCCGATGGCCAGCCCGATGCCGGTATGGTTCACCATAAACTTCACGAACCGGCATGGTCCTCTTTGCCATATGTGGCACCTGAAAGCACAGAAGACAGATTTGTTTACGTGCCTTCAACTGCTGCCACTCTGGACATGGCTGCCGCTGCTGCAATGTTCTCCCGCCTCATAGCTCCTTACGATGAGGAGTCAGCCTCAAGGTGTATAGAAGCTGCAGAAAAAGCATGGCTGGCCGCAAACAACAATCCTGTTTTTACTTACGGGAATATACCGGGAGATGGGGGAGGCAACTATGATGATGGTTCCATAAGTGATGAAATGATCTGGGCCGCTTCCGAACTGTTCATTACTACGGGGAAGACCGAATATCTGGAAGTGATCGAAAATAATATGAATCCCTTGAGACCAAATAATCTGCTTTTGAATAACGATTTTGCCATGTCCTGGGATAGTGTTGGCGGCCTGGGAATGCTTTCGCTTTTTACTTCCGGGAATTATCTCGATAAAAATATTATCCAGTTCATAAAGGATAGAATAATAGAAAGCGCAGATATATATGTAAGGCAGGCAAGTCTGGATAAATATTCCGCGCCAATGGTCAATTATTACTGGGGATCGAATTCACAGATTTTAAATAAGATGATTGTCATGGGCTATGCCTATGATATTTCGGAAGACGATATTTATCTTGATACGATCACGACAGCAATGGATTATATTCTCGGACGGAACGCTGTATGCAAGAGTTTTATTTCAGGTTATGGCGAAAATCCGATGAATTATCCGCATCATAGATGGTGGGGGAACAATCCTGCCTCGGAACTTCCGCCGCCTCCTCCCGGAGCTATTGCCGGAGGAGTAAATCAGGAAGCAAATGATGATGGCGTAAACTATTTCGCAGGCAATGTCGGGCCCACAAAAAGATATATAGATGATGCGAAATCATATTCCACAAATGAAGTGGCAATAAACTGGAATGCACCTCTTGTCTGGGTTACATCATTTATGGATGAAAAAAATAATAACGGGTCCGGTGTGACTATAATACGTGCCGGAGGAAATAAGATGGATTATACGATGTATATCAATATAGCTGTTGCGGCTGCGGTCCTGCTGCTGGTTATATGGTTAGCTGTAAGCCCGCTTTTAGGGAAAAGAAACAGAAAATAATCGTGCAGGTATTTGCAGATATTATACTGTCAGCGGAAATAAAATTGTTTTTTAAAGAAATTGCAGCAATTTTATTTTCAAAATTGTCCAATTATCACATATAATATGGACTGTATGTAAGATGCATCGATAGGTTTGTACCAGTGCTATAATATCCGTTAATTATAAGGAGGTTCAAAGTGGCTGTAAATAAAGGTAATAGAAGCCCGGTAGAAAGTTTTGGTGATATGGTCAAAGAATTCGGTGAAGCTATCAGTAAAATATTCAGTGATCCGGAATTGAAGAAAAAGGCAAAGGATTTTGCAAAAAGCACAGAAGATTCCGCGAAGGCTTTTGGAAAAAGATTCAAGGATGAAGGAGTGAAAGAAAAATTCACAGATTTCGGAAAAGCGGCGCGGGATTTTGGTAAGGACGTGTCCGCTTATTTTAAAGATGATAAGGACAAAGATGAAGATATCAGCCAAAAAGAATATGAATGGGAAAAGAACCTGAATGAGAAGATGAAAAAGTTCGGAGAAAAGACAAAAAAAGCCGGACAGGAACTTGGCAGCAAGATGGAAGAAGTGGGTGTTAAAGTAGATCGTTACTTCAAGGATTCAAGAGGCGGCAGAATAACCGGCTATAGCTTTGCCATAATGTGGAGTATTGTTTTTCTTGTACTTTTTAATTTTTATAGTAAATATATAGCTTATTACAACTATGACGGAATATGGCACAGGCAGGAGCTTCTTACCGCAAATTTTAGTCAGTGGCTGCCAATCGTCACCGCGGCGCTTATTGCGTCAGTTATCGGAAACATCCTTTTGATTATTTATGATGGTTATTTCTTCCGTCAGATCGTCCGTATCGTCCTTAATCTGTTTGGACTGGCTGCGATCATTTCACTTCTTACCATATTCCCATTTGATTTTACGGTATTCCCGAGAGATTTAACCGGGATCTTAAATCCGATTGTTATTGTGGTTCTTATACTGGTTGTCATCGGAATAGGAATAGATACAATGGTAAGATTCGTAAAATTGATTGTTAATGCGGCAAAAGCTTCTTAAAGGAATTGCTTTAAAAATATATTTTTTTATGGATTTTTCAGTATGGAACAGGTAATTACCTGGTTAACAGAAGCTAATGATCCCTATGTGGAATATCTAACCCGAAAGAATATTCTCGGGGAAAAAGTCAATAAAAAAAACTCACCTGAAATCATCAATAATATAGCCAATCGTGAACCCGTCTCTATTATTCTTGATATGCAGAACAGAGAAGGCTGGTGGGGTTTGGATAACTATTCGTTCAATCCATTATATAAGAATACATTCTGGCAGCTGTATTTTTTATCCATAATGGGAATCACAAAAAGAGTCAGTGGAATCGACAAAGCTGTCAGCCTTGTGGTAAGTCATATTCAAAAAGATAACGGTTCTTTCCTGTCAGACTCAAGATATTCAGGGAACTTATGCTGTATGGAGGGGATTTCTCTGGAAATGCTTCTCCGTCTTGGATATATCGACCATGATTTCACAAAGAGGGGTATTGATTTTATAAATAACATGGTATATAGAGAATCCTTCAGGTGTAGATACAGGCAGAATTTAAGATGTCCCTGGGGTGCCATAAAAATCCTAAAGGCATATAATTTGATACCGGATAAATATATCGATTTGAAAACGGAGTCAACCAAAAAGAAAGCCCTGGATTTTTTGGTCAAATACGATATTGTCGAAGCCGCCTACCCCCGTAAGAAAAATAAAAGCAATCACTGGTTGATGTTTGGATTTCCAAGAGGTTATCAAAGCGACATACTGGAACTGGTTTCTGCTGTTGTGGATGCGGGGTGCGGCAAGGACAGCCGCAATGTTAAAAAGGCACTTGATTATATCCTATCAAAGAGACTTTCGGACGGGACATGGAAGATGGAATATTCACTAAACGGCAGGATGCTTGTCGATATAGAAAAAAAGAATAAGCCCAGTAAATGGATCACTTATTTTGCATTAAAAACTCTCTATAAAAGCAGATATTTAGAGAAAGAAAAATGAACCGTAAGGCCGGTAAAGTCAGCATCGTAAGATGCAAGGACTACGATAAAGAAAATCTAAAGGATGCCATCAAGAGGTGTGTCGGTCTTATAGGTGGTTTCGAAAAATTCCTGAAACCTCAAAGTAAAATATTATTGAAGCCAAACTTACTTTTATCCGCACCACCGGAGAGAGCCATAACAACCCATCCTTCATTTATTGAAGCTGTGATCGAAAATATTGTCGATATTACCGGTAAAAGTCAAAATATATTGATTGCCGATAGTTTTGGCCCTGCAACACCATATAACAAAAAAGGGATGGAAAAGATTTACGGCGCAACGGGAATCCTCGACATTGCAAAAAGAACGGGATGCAGGTTGAATTATTCTGCCGAATACGAATGCCTGTCCAATAAAAAAGGCCGGATTATAAAAAGAATAGAAGTCATAAAACCGGTGATCAAGGCTGATGTGATAATCAATCTTCCAAAATTCAAAACCCATAATCTTACTGTTATAAGCGGAGCCATAAAAAACATGTTCGGTATAATCCCCGGATTTACTAAAGTAGGATATCATCTGAGGTTTACCGATTTTGAAAAATTTGCGGGAATGCTCCTGGATATAATAAATTTTATCAAACCGACTTTAAATATTATGGATGGAGTATGGGGAATAGAAGGGGAAGGGCCGGGAAGAAGCGGAACTCCCAGAAATGTGGGATTGATACTGGCGGGCAGCGATTCAATTTCAATGGATATTATTATGAGTAGAATAATGAATATACCTGAAGCTATGAATCCTTTTATACAAGTATTGGAAAAATGGGATGCCGGGTCTTATGCGACCGCAGAGATAGAAGCAGCGGGAGAAAAGCTGTCAGATACGATAATATATGATTTTAAGATCCCCAAAAATATGGGCCAGAAGAAACTCATTAAGAATAATTTTATAAATACTTATATTTTGCCGTTTGTTAGGAATTCACTTAATCCCTATCTTTATATCGACTATGATAGGTGCAGTTTATGTATGACCTGCGCAAGTATCTGCCCGCAGAAATCGATTTCGTCAGTCAATAAAAAAATCAAGCTCAATCAGAGGACCTGCATCAGGTGCTTTTGCTGCAGTGAGATGTGCTCGGAAGGAGCCATCGGTATCAAATATCCATTTCTGGGGAATTTGATATTTAACCGGTTAGGGATGTCGGGCAAACTCAGCAAGAAAACAAAACATTGAATACACGTTAAAATTTTTTTATTTCAAAAAATATTAAAAAATCTTCATTATATGTATAATAAGAATATATTAAAAAGTCTTTCTTTAGACATAGGAGGTTTTTATGAGCAACAATGGGTCAGGAACCGTAAAAGGCATTTTTTTAGGATTTACTCTGGGATTTGTAGCAGGTGCTGTAACAGCATTACTTTTAACTACAAAAACCGGTGAGGAATTAAGGGGCGATATAAAAAGAATAGCCAGAGATCTTACTGATAAAGTCGAAGAGAAAGCCGGCAAGATTAAAAATATAACCAGAGATAAATACAACGAGATAGTAAATAGTGTTGTTGCAGGTTATAAAAAGATAAAAGACCTTACCGAAAAGGAAATAGAGTTCATTAAAAAAATAATAGCCGAGCAAAAAGATATAGCAAAATAACTATACTCTTATTTTTGATCGATCTCCGAATAATAATATTCAAAGCTATTGTCCCATCATAAGATTAATGTTCTTTACTATCATAAAACATCCTTCGGGATACTTATAATTCCGATATACGCGGCGGCAGCTATGGTCTTTAGCAGTATTTCCGTGGTGAGCAACTCGCTAAGGTTAAAGAGGTTAGCACTTAAATAAAGAAAGGAGATCGCAATGGCTAGAGCAATGAAAGTAATAATAATAGGTGCCGTAGCAGCAGGAACAGCTGCTGCTGTCAAAATAAGAAGACAGAGCGAAGATACAGAAATCGTCATATACGAAAAGGACAGGTACATATCATATGGAACATGCGGGCTGCCTTATTTCGTTTCGGGAGAGATAGAAAGTATAGAAGATTTGATAGAAAACACGACAGAACGTTTCGAAAAAAGATTTAACATCAGAGTAAATGTTTTTCATGAAGTGACTGATATAAAACCTGGAAAAAACCTGATAAGTTTGAAAGATTTAAAGACCGGAAGACAGTTCGATGACCGGTATGACAGGCTCATCATTACGACAGGATCTGTTCCTGTAAGATTAAAATTTGACGGGAAACTAATGGAAAATATTTTTGTTTTGAAGACTATCGATGATGCCGTGAATTTAAAGGATTATCTTGACAGGTTGGATAAAGAAAATAAGTCCGGCAAGAGTGCGCTGCTAATAGGCGCTGGTTTCATTGGACTTGAACTTCTCGATACATTTCTAAACAGAGGATATAAAATAAACATTGTCGAAAAGACTTCTCAGATACTCCCCATGTTTGATAATGAAATCATAGAATACCTGGAAAAATATTTAATGGAAAAGGGAATAAAATTACACAAAGAGGATGAAGTTTCGGGACTAGCGGAAGTGAGGGATGGCAGAGCCGTTTCCGCAGAAACTCTAAAAGGTAAGATAATAAAATCCGATATTATATTTCTGGCTGTGGGCACAAAGCCGGATGTAAAACTGGCACAGGATTGTGGAATAAAAATAGGAAAATCCGGCTATATAACTGTCGATGAGCATATGAAAACAAATTTAGCAAATATTTATGCAGCAGGGGATTGCTGTGAATGCGAGAATAGGATTAGCGGCGTGAAGAGATCTTATAATCTAGCCGCCATTGCTGCAAGGCAGGGGAGGATTGCCGGCATTAATGCTGCCGGAGAAAAAGAGAAATTTTCAGGGAGTGTGGTCAACTCGATATTAAAAGTTCTGGATCTGGCGGTGGCGAAAGTGGGCCTGAGTTTTAAAGAAGCGGCAGCGATAGATAATGATGCCGATTTCGTAGAACTTCATAGATCATCCCATGCAGAGTATTATCCTGGAGCCGATATGATCCATATGATAATAGTTTTTAATAAAAACAGCGGCAAAATACTGGGATTCCAGGCTATAGGAAGAAGCGGAGTAGATAAAAGGACGGATGTCGTTTCTACTGCCATAAAAGGTGATTTAAAGATATGGGAACTTGCCGACCTGGATCTTGGTTATCATCCTGCTTATGGTTCCACAAGGGATTCTGTAAACATACTTGGGATGATAGCTGGAAATCTAAAAAAAGGTGAAGTCTTTACACTAAGCGTGGAGAAGCTAAAAGAAAAAATCAAAAATAAAGAAAACATAACCATTCTGGATGTGAGGACCATAGAGGAATATGAACGTGGCCATATAGATGGTGCAGTGCATATTTATATCGATGATCTCAGAAAGAATTTAGATAAACTGGATGCCGGAAGCGAGATAATAATATACTGCAGATCAGGTTACAGGGCTTATCAGTCATTCAGGATCCTTAAAAACATGGGTTTTAAAAACATAAAACTTTTAAATGGCTCATATCTGAGCTGGATAAGAAAAATCTGATAATAGTCTTCCGATAAGCAGCCTGAGACGTCTTTTTTCCCCTTTAATTTTTCTTAGTTTCCCTTAGTTTCTTTAGATCTGTATGAAGTCACTTTTACGAATTGAAGGATAATAAGCCCGCTTATAAGAAAGAATAATGTGCTCAGCAGGGCCATTCTCTGGTTTTTGGTAATAAAAGATATTATCCCAAAAGTTACCGGACCCAGAATGGAAGAAGCCTTTCCGCTTATTGAATAGAAACCAAAAAATTCCCCCTCCCTATCCCTGGGTATCAGAAACGACATGAGACTTCTGCTTGCTATAAGGGTCGATCCGGTGCATATAGCTGCAAGTATGTAGCCCGCATAAAACACGGCTCTTATATTGAAAGTGGTCACGAGGATTATGATTGTTATCCACATGACGAGAGTTATTGTAATAGTTAGTTTAGAACCGATCTTATCGGTCAGCCAGCCAAAGAAAATAGAACTTATAATAGCGGGTATGTGTCCGAATATAAAAAGCATTATTATTTCAGTCAGTCCAAAATTTAATGTATCTTTGGCATATATTGCTACATAAAGGGCGAGGACGGAAAAAGCATTGCTGAATAGAAAATATGAAATCAGGAATTTGGTAAGGTCTTTATGCTTTCTTATATTTCTTAGAGTGCTTGCAAACTTTTTGAATCCATATGAAACATAAGAAGTTTTTATTTTTATGATGCTGGCGGCAGGGGAATCTTTTAGAAATATAAATGACGGCAATGAAAATAATAAAAAGAATATGGATGTAATAACAAATGTCAATTTAATGTTGAATAAGTTGGATGGCTCGATCCCTCCTCTCACAAAAGGATAGACAATCAGTAGAATGATCAGGCCCCCCAGATACCCTATCGAGAACCCAAATCCTGATACGATACCGGTGTTCTTTTTCGTAGAGAGCTGGGGAAGGAAAGAATTATAGAACATCATCGAAGTCTCATAAAAAATATTGGAGATTATAAACAGGATCACGGCCCAAACTACCATCCCTTCCTTTAAAAAGAAAAGGAGCGAACTAAAAGAAACACATGCCAGGGTCAAAATAGTTAAAAATTTATTTTTGGATCTTGAATTATCTGCAATTGCTCCAAATACAGGTGACAGCAGGGAGGCGATTATCATCGATGTACCGCTGGCAATTCCCCACATCAAATC
>Ga0209324_10003340_pt1 | contig 11021 bp, 20 predicted proteins | sample Rifsed19ft3_FD_184015 | JGI IMG/M metagenome (GOLD analysis project Ga0209324, IMG submission 184015) | Soil microbial communities from Rifle, Colorado, USA - sediment 19ft 3 (version 2) | ecosystem: Environmental > Terrestrial > Deep subsurface > Rock core/Sediment | place: Rifle, Colorado...
ACTCAAGTAAGCGGCTGCGCCGCAGCTGTGACTAACGTTCATATTCCACAGAATAATTCGACGACTAGGAGCGGTAATGGCTGCACGAAAAAGAAGGCGCGTATCAAAACGTGCTCATAGTTCGACCGTCAAAGCAAAACTTGGTCATGTTATCAAGTCTTTGCAAGTCATCAAACAACATGTTGACGGTAAAACAGTAAAACGAGGCAAAGGTGGCCGTTCTGCAAAAACTATAAAAATGCCCACCTTGTCCCCTGTGTCCGAAATGGAACCGATAACACTCGATAGTCCGACGTTGCGTAGACCAGCAAGAATGTCATATTCTCCAGCTACATTACGTTCCGCTTCGGCTACACTACGTTCCTACTGAAACCTGCAACGATTAGAAAGGCATCACAATGGCTGCACGTAAACCCCGCAAGACTCGAAGACACACCACCAAACGCCACACTAGGCGCCATGCGAGCGTAAAGGCTGAGCTTGGGCATGTTATCAAGACATTGCAAAAGATAAAGAAAGCAGCCTAAACGCTTAACGGGTCTCGTGGCACGAAAACGGCGCTCCCGAAAACGTTGGATTCAACATGCTCTTGCTAAACACAAGAAGGGAGCATTACATCGCCAATTGGGCGTTCCGTTAAACGAGAAGATTCCCGTCGCTCTTCTCCGTGAAGCTGCCAAAGAACCAAACGGGACAAGGGTTGGCCATCGGTCACGATTGGCTTTAACTCTTCGCGGATTTCGAAAACGTAAAGGAAAACGTAGGAGAATTTCGTAATGGCAAGACGACGTCGTCACAAGGGTAAGAAGTGGCACATTGGAGGAAAACTGGCAGAAATTTCGAAAGCAAAAGGTCACAAGCCTGTTGCTCTGCTCAAGTTCTATCATGCTCGAATGGAAAGAAACCTAGGGCGGCTCGAAAACCTCATTGACCGGCGTGAAGCAGCTGGCGAGTAACCACCTGCGGTGGGGCAGTGGCTAGCGCACGTAACCTATTAGCTAATTCCACGGAATAGTTAATTGGTTGTGAACGTTAGTCACAGCCCGCAGGTCTCATTATTGCTCGACACAACTGCAATCGACACTCTCTGCCACCATTAGGGTTATTCCATGGAATACATTGAAGTCCTTGAAGTCCGACCAATTTATCTCTTTTACGGAGATGAATATGCAATAACTTGGCAGGAAGGAAGTGATAGTGATGTCGAATTTGGGTTCAACCTATTAAAAGCAGTTGGAAAATTCGCTTCTAATGCAGTTAAAGTGGCTGGACGTGGAGTTAGTTGCGTTACTAAACCTATTCAGATTGTAACTGGTGAAGTTGGCAAGGTTGTTAAAAAGATTCCTATTGTTGGTGGTCCATTAAAAGCTGTTTTTGACGTCAGCTATAACGCTGCCATGGGACCTGTTAATATCACAATAGCAATAGCTGAAGGAAAACGTATCGATAAAGTCGTAATGAGCCACTTAAAAGAAGAATTAAAAAACTTCAAACAAGTAGCTCCTTATGCACAAATGGTTATTAGCATTGTGCCCGGTATAGGAACGGGAGTAAGCGCTTCTCTATCTGCCGGTCTTGCTTTAGCCGAAGGCCAATCCATTACCGAGGTATTAAAAGCTGGCGCAATTGGCGCTATGCCAGGTGGTCCCCTTGTTAAAGCTGTTGTAACAATGAACGTTGAAATTATTCAACATGTTGCGAAAGGGGAAAAGGTTGATTTGAAGACCCTCTCAGAAACAGCGGGTGGCATTGCAAGTAGTGCTCTTGGGTTACCTGTAGCAGTCAAAAATGCACTTATGACCGGGGTGTCAATGGCTGGAGGTATCGCCAGCGGTAAACCAATTGATAAAGCTGTAACAGATGGTACCATTAAAGCGTTACCAGTTTCTGATTCAATCAAACGCACAATGACCGAAGCAACAACGCTTAGTCTCGACCTTGCCCATGGTAAACGATTAGATTATGCCATAACAACCCGCATCACTAACGTAGTGAAAACACTTCCACCAAATAACCCTTTACATGACAGTGTTAAAATAGCACTTGCTGCCACACAAAAAACGGGGGGAAAAAAAGGTGAAGAAATTCTTTGTGCTGCTTTGAACTCAGGCGTTTCTGACATACTATTAAGTGTGGGTGCAAAAACATTACCTCCTAATGTGCAAAAAGGCATAAAAACAGGAATTGCCCTTGGTTCCGGTGTTGTTTACCAAAAGGTCCGTAAAAAGCATATTGGTAAATCGTTAGGCAAGTTAACCCAGAGTAGCATTGAACTTGCTAAAACTTCTCCCTTTTTCCGAGAAGGACGAAAGATAGCAGGTAAAGCTGGTCCTGCTGCTACTCATGGTTTCGACCTTGGCACTGGACTTCTGCAACAACAAGCTAAAATGTATGATATTGCGGTTGTTCGCAATAACATGAAACCTAATGAAAAGAAAGGATTCGACATGGCGGTATCACTCCGTATTGGTGCCGTTAGTCACCCTAAACCTGCAAACATATCTCCTGCTGCCCATGCTGGATATGCCATAACAGTAGGTATGCAATCCTATGTGCCAGAAAGAAAAGTGGAAATGATGAAGACAATAGAAAAGACACCTAGTGCTATCACAGGCGCCACTGTTGCCGTTAAAGAAATCGCTGCTGAACGTAAATCCTGGTTCGAAAAACTACTTCGAACACTAGGTCTCCGAAAGTAGCCAATGCGTTACTATTATATTCATGGTGATGAAGAGCTAACCCCTAAGCAAGGGGTAACCATAGCCCTTGGTATACTTTTTATCACCGGCTGGATTTTCTTTCGTACACTTCGCTCCTGCGGAGGGCTGTGACTAACGTTCGTAACCTGTCAAAATATTCCATGGAATGGAAGTGTGATTATGTATACAGCAAGACCGCCTAGAGCTTCATGGCAACATCTATACGGTCGCTGTGATTCTAAAATTATTCCAATGCGGAATGTTGAGCCGCAAGTGACCTTTGGTGGATTCACTGCAAAAGAATTAACTGTCACCGGCGCTGTTAGTTTTGCCATTACTCGTTTGCTCGGCGCTAGCTTGCCTGGAGCATTAGTAATGGGCATAGGAAACATACTTTGGGAGGCAGGCAGCACAAACATTGCCCCCGGCTGGAAACGATACATGCTTGGACTTTTCCGTAAACCACACGACACCTAACACAGTTAAAGGATAAACCTAATGATAAACAAACATCAATCACAGCCGTCCGCAGGACTGTTCGGAGAAGGCATTACACTTTATGACCTTGCAGACTTACTCAGAGTTATTCGTAATAAAAACCTTACTTTACAAGTTAAAATCATTGACCACCCATGGGAAAACCTCTCTGTTGCTATTATCACTCAAATGATAGGAGTAATAACATCAGGAGCTATTAACGGGTCAAACGACATACGATTACGGCTTTTTACAAAATGAGCAACATTCTCAAACTAAATCCGTCTTCAACGCCAAAATCACACCCATGGATTGGGCGCATTGCTATCTTCGAGCTTTCAACAGGTACACGAATACAAGGAAAAATTCTTGCCATTAACGACCCATGGATTGACACGGATAGCGGAGCGGTTAATGCTGAACACATTATCCATGCTAAATGGGTAAGTGAAGAAGAAGCACGTATTATCCGTGGTGGCCCACTAACACCTTATGATTGTCCTAGACAACTACGATAACCACCTGCGGTCAGATTGCAACCGACGTTTAAAACCTAACAAATTATTCCACAGAATAATAGGCTCATTATGACCTCTCAAGATACAAGCGTTAGCCACAACCGTCCACAGGACCAATCGTGTCCACTTTGCAAAATGTGGGCTATGATGCCCTATGCAAAACGGTGGTCAACCCCTACCAGTGTTATAGACACAGAAAGCGCCCTAGTTATAGGATATTGGCTCGGCACTCGTTACAAAGGCGTTAAGCTATGCGAAAGGCATGATAATCTCATTTTTGACCTTAACCGAAAAGAAACGCCGTTACTCTTATCTAATGCTTTAGAACCACCTATTTCCTCGTATCCAAGTGAGTTTAAACTTGGATCAAGACCACTTGCTAACGAGAACACAATCACGCCAGCTCCACCATTATCTATTGAAGCTACCTTGCCTCATGTTCAACCTAATGCAAGCATTAATACGCAACTAACCATAGACCCAGTAAAACTTGCTTTAGAAGCTGCTTTAATGCCCCCTACCGAAGGGGCAAAAAACACATATACCTGCCCCATCTGTGACAATGAAGCTACTATGGGAGAATTGCATATGTGCCGAGGAAGTTAACAATAGTATCACCCTATGCATAATCAGTTAAAACTATTCTCTAGAACCGCCACTTTTCTCGGAACCAATTATATGAAACAAATACATGGTTACCGTAAAGGGGAATGTGACCCAAGAAATGGTCAACAGTTAACCATTTGTGGGCGTGAAGTTTTCCAAATCGACCGTCACCTGGTACATATTCGAGGAGAAGAACAATACGGCCGTGATAAAGTTACTTGCTCTAGCTGTCTTGCGCGATTAGTCATACAACATGATAATATACGACCAGTAATTGCTGCTCACAGGTCCTGCGGACGGCCGTAACTGCCGCACACGACCTGTTAAATTATTCCACAGAATACTCCAACGTAACAGGTTTTATTATGACCCTTCAAAATAATAACGATAGCCACAGCCGACCGCAGGTCCAATTACAGATACTCAACGTTATTAAACGAAATTCGCCAACACTTCCGACCACTCGTTACATATATAACGATAAAGGGGAATCAGACCCTAAAGTAAGTATTGGGGCTGAATGGGAAGAAATTGAATTCACTACCGTTCAGGAAGATAAACCCACCATTCAAATCTCTAACATTATTGCCTCCGTTTTCCTTGTTGGAAACATTGGAAAACTCATCATTAACAATCCTGACCTTTTTGGGACCTATAAAACAGGGGACATCATCAATTTCTCACCTCTTTCTCCAGAAAACCGTCAATCGGTATCTGTAGAGGAACTCGTAACCAAATTCGACTAACATTCCACGGAAGACCTGCGGTCAGCTGTGGCTAACGCTTGCAACCTGTTATTCTGTGGAATAACCTGCGAAGTAGGACGCAATGGACAGACAACAAGAATTAATCTTTCGCAGGGCTCTTCGGAGCAATAATCCCCAAGCAATTCTCAATGTTGCCCAAGCTTTCTACGATTTAGGTGAACCAATGATTGGTGACACATTACGACGATTAGCCGCAAGACTTTGGCAAAGGAACGTTAGTACACAGCTCGGCGCAACCGTGGCTTTTGGTGGCGCTGGGGATATGTATTCCCAAGCGCAAGAAAAGCTCAATGAGCTAGGGGCGGACCCGCCTCTAAAAGTTGATGGCCTATGGGGACCTAAGAGTAAAACGGTCCTAATGGCTTTCCAAAAAGCTAATCCCCCTCTTACGGTCGATGGTATACTAGGGTCAAAATCCTGTGCTGCATTAGGAATCACCTATTCAGCTAGCGCGGGAGGATACGCTACTCCAGGAGGAAAGGCTGACATTGCTGCTTATACCATTGCCAAGAACGCTAACACCACATTAGGACTAACTGAAGCAGAAATCCAATATGTCCTAGCCGTTGCTCGCGGAGAAGGATTTTATGGTAATGGGTGGTCACCAAGCGCTTCTACAATAGCCCTTTCCCAAAAACATGGGCTAACGGGTTATGAAGGTATTGGTTCTAACAATTGGGGGGCTGAACAAGGGAGTGGTGACGCTGGAAACTTTCCACATGTAGACCACCATGCAGACGGTTCATCTTACGTTGGCAATTACAAGAAATGGTCAAGTCCAGAAAAAGGCTATATGAGTATAGCCAAAACTGTCCTCAGTGGTCTAAAACGAGGGACTATTGGGGGTACTGAGATACGAGCAGCCATTAATAAAGGTAACCTTAAAGAAGCTGTTTATGCTCAACGAGCTAATGGTTACTTTGAGCTTGCCGCAGATAAATACCTCACTGCGGTTATTAAAAACTATAACGCTATTGGGAATGCTGTTGGCTGGCCCAAGTTACTCTCTGAATCTGGTATTACACCAGCCATCGCTACTGTTGCCACTGGAGGAGTAGGAATTATCCTAGTATTATTAGCTGGGGGACTATTTCTGTTCAGAAAAACGCTATTCGGTAGGTGACACAATGGCCAGACGAAGACGACGAAGAAAACTGTCAGCTCTAAAACCTCCACATGGTGTTCCGATTAGAATGTGGAATAAACTTCCCTTGAATATGCAAAGGGAATACATTCGATCCACAGCACATATTTTGACGTGGATTGACGACTATAAAAAAGCATAAACTTATTCCGCGGAATAACGCCATGAAATGAAGACGAAAACGCAAATAAGCCCTAACATTAAAAAAGCGAAAGCGATTGTCTGGGGATTGCAACGTTACTTCCCAGTCCAACCTTTCCAATTAATGCAAGGTGCCGATATTAATCGGAATCAAGCTAGTCGTATTCTGTCACTTAAAGGCCGCTATTTCGGTCCAAGTGGCTTAGGCGAAGAAAAGTATATCAAGAAAATAACTTCAATTCTCAATCGAGGATAACCCAGTAACCATATTCCACAGAGTAAATCATGAAACGGTTTCTAAAGTATTCCGTAGGTAGTTCTCTCGTCCCCCCTCCGACTATTCTACGGAATACCTTCAAAACCGTATCATAACTAACGCAAAATGGAGTAGACAATGAACCACCCTTTATTTGGTGCATATTCTTCAATGCCACAACAACCGCCAGTGCCAAAAGGCTTCATACGCTGGCCACCAAATCGTAAAATCAGCAAGACTGCACGAAACATGGCAGTAAACTGCTTAAAAATAGTGCCAATGGGTGGTTATAAAACCCAAAAAGATGCAGATGGCGTAACCATTGCCGCATTCAAAGACTGGCACTTCGACAACCACCCTGACCTTAAACGTAAACCATTCTGGCATCCTGGTATCTCAATGTTAGTTTCCACCAGCGTCCCACGTTTTACATCTGTCAATATACCAATGATACCTCTTTCACGTTACGGAAGTTGTGGTTGGGGATAATCTAACAATTCCATGGAATAAACTCAATATGTCACAAGCGTTAATCGTGAAATATAATGTCAATGTCTGACCAAATGATCGATTCAACAGCATTTGGCATAATACTTCCGTTAATCGGTTGTGGGCTAACAATAATTCTATGGGTCATAAGTTTATTCGTGAATCAGGATAAACATTAATTATTGCCCACCATAAGTGCAAAATGAAACACGTACACCAATTGTTACTCACAATAAGTATCGTTCTCTTAACCAATTGTGTCTATGAAACATCAAAAACTATTGTTTATCAAGACGACGGAGATGATATGGCCGCCAATACTCGCTCGCAAACCACCCTGGTTATTACTACACAAAACGCACTTGGGTCGTTCGTAGGCAATCGTTTACCTAATTTGCAAGTCTCGGACCTTGCGGCTGGTGAATATACCCTACAATTTGAAATTGTAGAGCCAACTATTGACGGTCTAGGCGAAGCTGTCTACGCTTACATTAATTGGAAAGTGGCTGGACAGCCGATGCAACGTATCATAAATGTTTTCTCTGGCACAGCTATTACTGGAGTGGCGGAAGCCGTTGACGTGTCTCTCTTAGACCAATCGGGTCGAGGTAATACGTTTTTAAATGGATGGGTAACACTCGTTAATGGATCAACAAATGTTATATTTACACTCCCACAAAACTTAACGTCAACAGAAATCTTGGTCTTCAGTAGTCAACCTAATGTAAATTATGGTCTTACTGGTCCAGTACGTGGAACTGTTGCCATATTAAGTACACCTTACACAGGTCCAAATGCCCCCGCAGCAACAGCTATTGCCTTCGCACAGTATAAGGTGGCATGTACCCTTTCCAAAGGTACACGACCTAATACAATGCAGCCACCGGTGCTGCAAACTGTGCCTACCCAAGTTAACGGGCCAGGAGTGCAAATTCTCCCTATTCCAAGAGACGCTGGCATTATTTCAGTGTTAGTAAGTGTTACCACCGGCACCGTAGGCCCCGTTGGCTTCTTAGCAATTAACGGCAATGTTCAATTCATAGACCCAGCAGGGCTTGTAGTTGGCTCATTTATCCCATCTAACTTTCCAATGTGGTATCCAGTACCACCTAGTGCAAGAACAATCTGGCTAGTCAATACTAATACCGCACAAACCCTAAACTTTTCGGTACAATGGGGAATTGACGGCTAACCTGCGGACCTGCGGTCGGCTGTGGCTGCCGCTCGCAAACCGCTAACTATTCTATGGAATACTTCAACCGGAGGCGAGCGTTAGCCACAGCTCGGCGCAGCCGTGTTTACTACTAATGGCGACCAACAAGTCCACGCAAGAGATAATGCGTTTAATACCGACGCTATGCTAGCAAGCGGCTCGTTGTCCCCCACAGTGGACTACGATTTTATCGAAATGCTACCAGCAGCGTTACCTCTCATTATCAACTATCGCACTGGCGGGGGTGGTGGAGCTATCGTGCGTCAATTAACATTAACTTACACCGGAGCAGACCTCTCAACGGTGAATAGGACAATCTGATGCCACAAAAACCTGGATACAATCCATTCACCGGACAACTACAATTAGTCTATTCATCATTACTCACATATATTATACAACCGTTACCAACAGATGGCTTAGTCCAAACAACCACGTTATACACTGTTCCTGCAATACCCGCCGGAGTAAACCGATTCATACTAACTCGATTGTTAGTCCGTCTTTCGACCGCTATGACCGGAGCAGGAAACTGCATGTTACGTGTCGGTTCGAGTGTAGGAGGTCAAGAAATTATCCTTGATCAAGTCATTTTAGCTGTAACACCTTTAGGAATTATTGGTGGTGAAACTTTTATCTCACTTGGTACCGATATGAACCCAGTTTCTGGTTTTGAAGCCGTATATGACGCAGGGCAGATAATCACAGCTACAGTAACCCCAGGCGCACCAGTCACCGGCGGTGCAGTAACTTATTACGTTTACGGGATTTCATTAACATGACCTCCCGACGTCGAGTGGTCGTACCATATGCCACACCCGGATGTGTACTCTGGTGGACCACTCCACCATGGGGGCAAATCGCAATCGCTGATGCTATATGGTCATGGTCTCCAATTTTCCGAGGATCCGCTTGCACGGTGACACCAACAGAAGTCACAGAAGACGCATCTGTGGGCCAGCATATTGCCTACGCGGGCTTGACGCCTGCAAATGGGGGACCCTCAATTTTTTGCGCCACCATAGGCCCATTAGAACGAACCTGGGCACACGTGATCCTAAATGGCGCTGCAACCCCAGGCGCATACATAAATCTCACAACAGGTACCGTAGGTACCACAGATCCCGGAGTCGTAGTCACAAGTACAGCAAACGGACCGAATTGGGATTGGACAATCTACCATCCAAACGCGCTCATTTCTGGCTCTGTCTATGTGATTATGGCGACAGGCGATGGAGTGGATTCCTATGCAGGCGATGGGAGTTCACGTATCTATTTCGATACCGTAACCCCTACAATATCCCAACCACGTGTCACCGGTATTACCGATATGGTCCCGGTCGCCGCATGGCCTCCCGGCAAAACAGGTCTATATAACAGCGCTCAACCAGTAGTGAACTTACAACCATTCTACCACCTAAACGCCGCCGTCAACCGAAATGAGATTTGGAACCCATCTGACACTAGCCGATACTTACAGCTCATAAATATAGAACTGATGGCTTTTTTAATGAACAGCTGGTCCGCAATGGTTGTATTTGAAAGACTAGGAACAAATACCGTTTTAGAATCACTTGTTGAAACTACGGGTGTGGGTCGATACGCTGGAATTGACACAACTGATAACCATTTTTTACAAGTAAACACCAGACTAACTGCGGGTGCATCATCACCACTTGGTATACATGTTGTATTCTATATATGGGACAACATGTCAAATACCGCTACTATCTACGAAGATGAAGCAGTTATAGCTGGACCTACAGTGTTAGCAGGCAACGCAGGTATAGCAATAGAGTTTTTTTCAACTTTCAGACAAATAGCTCGATGTGATTTTGCACTCTGGAACCGTGTACTTACTCCCACTGAAATTATCTTTCAATCACTTGGAACGCGAGCAAGATTAGCTCTATGAAAACGTTCACTGGTTCAGCCATAGAATGCGTTCGACTGCGCAACGCAGATGCGAAGCTCCATGGTCTACCTGCACCAGGCACGCTGATTGGTAAAGGCCCCAGTAAAATTGGCAATGGTCCTATCGATGATAATTGGTGGGGTTGGACGCGCTGGCGATACGAGGTCAATCGGGAGAACGGTTTTTTTGTCTACTCGGTGGACGAAAACTATGAGGTCGCATTAACCAGCCTGAAAGCCATTGAGCTACTCGGTCAAGCTGAAGTAAAAGCCTGTCAGTTGCTAATCGCGAAAGCAGTAGTTATCTATTCACTTGAAGAGAACAACAGTTAGGAGTAATGTCTAATGAAAAAGAAAAGGCCTAGAAAACGTCGAATTAGAATTGGTGGACTGCTCAAAAAATACAGAGGATATGATTTCATAAAAAGAAACGCTCTTAATGAAGTCGACATCTTCCATAAAGGTCATTACCAAGCAACTGGGCGCACCTTAAACGAAGCTGCCAGAATCACAGATGGTATTAAAGGAGATTAATCCCTCCAGAAAACCGTCAGTCGGCTCGGAGTAACATAGCGGCACTTGTAGGGGGACTGATGTAAACTCGAGAAACAATAACATGAAACGCAAACGAAGAAAAATTTGGAAAAAGATAAAAAAAGTTGACCTAATAATAACTTGCTCACGGGGTCATACCCATTTATGGCGCAATTGCAAACCAATAAAAACCCAACATTTTCCTGATGAAAATATCGAACTTCGTAACTGTCCCACTTGTCGCACGACATTAGGACGGTCTG
>Ga0209324_10003341_pt1 | contig 11021 bp, 9 predicted proteins | sample Rifsed19ft3_FD_184015 | JGI IMG/M metagenome (GOLD analysis project Ga0209324, IMG submission 184015) | Soil microbial communities from Rifle, Colorado, USA - sediment 19ft 3 (version 2) | ecosystem: Environmental > Terrestrial > Deep subsurface > Rock core/Sediment | place: Rifle, Colorado...
TACGAGGCAGGATATGCGAGGAGAGCAAAGCCAAGAATCATTTTGCCATTTACAACGTAAACATACTGGCCACCCGGAGCATCCTTTCCTTGCGCTTTTAAAATCTTAAAGAAATACCCGTGGTAAGGTATGGGTTGGCCACCTTGTTTTTTCTTCAGGGTGTATCCCCCCTTTACAGCCTCTGCGATTAGCGGGCCGAATGGGCTCTCCTCCTCACGCTCTTTCGCTTTCCAGTAGAGACCATCATGCTTTCCCTCCGTGCTGATAATCTTCTGAGCAAATTCTATATCTCCCTTACCATCACGGTCCTTGCTCACATATTCGCGCTGAGCATCAACATACGCATGCATTACTTGGATCGTATTCAGCTCGTTTCTGCCTATTCTACGGCTCAATAGCTCGTCTTTTCCGTCCTTAGTATCAAAGACCCACCTCTCGCCCTTTTTCACAATCGGTATTGGAAAAGGCCAGTCATCTGAGCCTACATCGAGAACTACTTTGTCTGGGGTTTCTTCTTCGAGTTTGTTCTTTTCCTCGTAATCACTGAGGAAGCGCTCCCGAGCATTCTTGTCGGCCACTTCGTCACCCGAGGAGATTATTTCCTTACCTTCGGGACCAAAAATAGCCAAAAGCTCCTGGTTATTATTAGCCTTAATTGCGTCAATAAGAACCTTGACTGCCTCTTCAGGGGAAGCGTAGCTCTTCTGCTTTATGTCACCGGCGCTGGCATGAGTAAAGGTGGTACATACGATCATAATGGCAGCAATCGCCATCAAAACCGTACGCCAGAGTGACTTCCTATCTGTATTTTTTGCATTAAACATTCTTTTTCCTCCATTACACAATTTTCGGATCTTATACCATTTCTATCCACAAATAATGCATTATACCGAATAGTAGGGGCAATCCTTGCGATTGCCCTCCATTACGGGCGAACGCGAGGTTCTCCCCTACAAATATTGGTCTAGATTTATGCCACATTTCTATAGAGATTTGGTATTCATTCCTTTAGTTTTGGTTTATGCGATTGCAAAAAAGCCTGTTGCAATTCAGTTGCCTATCTTGTCTCTTACCTGCGACGGCCTCCTCCGCGGGAACCACCGCCTCCACGGGAGCCACCGCCTCCGAAGCTTTTACTGCTACTGAGGCTAGACCGGCCACGTTCACTTGCTATTCGTGTACTCTTTCCGTTGCCTGTGCCGCTGAAGGCACTATCACGACCTCCACTGCCGATACTACCCTTAAAGGCACTCTCTCGGCTTCCACCCTGTTTAAGTTTCCCCTGTTGAAGCCCCTGCCTTTCGCCGACGCCCTTCATGCTACCCTCACGGCTCACACCCTGTCCTAATTTGCCCTGTTCGAGGCCCTGTTTTTGAAAGCCACTATCTCCATACCCGCGGGCTTGCCTGGACTCCAAAGACCGCGCAGGGGACTGCCCAAAGCGCTGGCTTGTTGCGTTGTCCCGGTATGCAACTCCCCTTCTATGATCGACGTTATGTCGCCAATTTTGGTTACCGACCTTGTCGTTGATATTAACCCTATTGAAATTATTCGTCTGGTTATAGTTTACGTTGATATTGCCGTGGCCCCAGTTGCAATTGGACCATGAACCTACGGATGCCCCCACGGCATATCCGATTCCGAATCCAATGACGCCTCCAACCACAGCAGCCCCAGGATACCACGCATAGGGTGGATAAGCAGGGTACCACCATGGACCGTAAACCACCGCAGGGTTATATGTAGGCACATATATGACCTGAGGATTGGCAGGTTCGATTACAATATACTTCTGCTCGACAATCACCTTCTGCTGCTCCGTTGTCTTTAGATTACCCTCAGCTTGAGCCTTGGCACGAAGTTCCTGAATCGTATCCATGACATCCTTCTGCTGATTTAGAAAGGCGTCTCCAAGTTTTGTTGTCTGATCGAGGTTCTGGCTCATGGCGGAGAGGACATCCGGGAAATGGCAAAGTGACTTCACGCTTACGTCCCAGGCTTTTTCTTTAAGTGCTTTGTCTAGGGCGTCTCCCTTTAGGTTTGGGTTTTGCTTGACCCATCGTTCTGCCTGCACGACCTCAAGCGGGTAGGTTGATGACATCAGGATTTGGGCCACGAGTGAATCAGGATAAAGAGCGATTGGCGCGACCATCTGGGCAAGTTCTTCTTTCGTGAATTTTGCAGATGTTGTTGTGCCTCCGGAATCTTGGGACATCACCTCAAATGGTGCTAAAAGCAAAAAAATCATAAACAAGCTCAACACATGTATGTAGGTTTTGGTCATGTTACCTCCTTTTTCCCGAAACCGTTTAGGAAAGCCCTCCACATGGCACGGGATTTGAAATGACCTTGAACTTAATATCTGGCGAATCAATTCAGAAATCCATCGGTACGAGTAACTTCTAGTAATAATACCTGCGAATGTAACAGTCAAGACCAACCATGAGCATCAAAAGAAAAACGAGAGCAGGAACGCCGATATTAATAACAGTTTCCGCAAGAGAACCTATCACTAGCAGAATCCCCAAATCTAGGGTTCCGAACTGACTTTATTAATCAACTAATTCTACTCCATCACTCATAACAAATAGGCACTTACTTTAACATAAGTAAGAACAATATCCAGATTTTTTATTTTTGATTTGAAAATATCTTAAAAGAATGTAGTGTTTTATCCATTCATGAGTTATGCACCTAAAGACAAACCCTCTGCATCTATCACCGATAAGGTAAATGATGAGGGGATTCTAACCCTTACTATTAACGGTCGTCTTGATTCATATACAACCGCTAAAATATGGCAGAATGCAACCCTTGCGATTGGGCACTCTTCACCTAAGAAGATCATAGTAGATGCTTCAGGAATTAACTATTGTGACGGTTCCGGAATTGCTCTATTTGTAAAACTCCGTCAATTCCAAGAGAGAACCGGGGGAGAGTTTGAGGTTCGAAACTTTGCTAGCGAATTTCAAAAGCTACTAGATTTATTTCCTCCAGGAGAATTCAAAGAACCAGAGGTAGAAAAGCCTAAAGCTGCCAGTTTACCAGAAGAAGTCGGTCAGGCAACGGTGGGTTTTTGGCAAGATGTTAGCGCCCATATCATCTTTATAGGAGAAGCTGGGATTGCCGTTGTACGCGCCGTTTTTAACCCGTGGCAGATAAGGTGGAAAGATGTATTTTTAACGGCAGAAAAGATTGGTGTGAATGCCTTATCTATTATTGCTGTAATCAATTTTCTAATCGGGCTTGTTCTTGCTTATCAATCTGCCATCCCTTTGCAAAAATACGGTGGTCAGCTTTTTATCGCAGACCTTCTTGTCCTCTCTATTTTCAGGGAGCTCGGTCCACTTATGACAGCCGTCATGGTTGCCGGTCGGACCAGCTCAGCGTTTGCCGCCGAACTTGGTACCATGAAGGTAAACGAGGAGATTGATGCCCTTACTACCATGGGACTTGATCCGGTCAGGTTTCTGGTGGTGCCTAGAGTTATCGCAGCTATTTTTATGATACCAATTCTTACGGTTTTCGGCGACCTGTTCGGACTTATCGGAGGCGGAGTCGTTATGCTATCTCTTGGCTTTCCACCTGTTACATATGTAAATGAGATGACCTCAGCAGCAACCTATATTGACCTTCTAGTAGGTCTTTTTAAATCCGTATTTTTTGCTGTTATCATAGCTGGAATAGGATGCTTTGAGGGACTTAGAACCAAGACCGGTGCAGCAGCAGTCGGTGATTCTGCAACCAGCGCTGTTGTAAGCAGCATCATATTGGTCATAGTTCTAGATGGCATATTTGGTGTTGTATTCTATTATGTAGGAATTTAAGTGCAAATGAGTATAGACAAAGAACCAATCCTACGCGTTACAAACTTCACAGCAGCTTATGGAGATAATGTTATAATTGATAACATCTCCTTTGAGGTTAATCGAGGGGAGATATTTGTCATCTTGGGTGGCTCGGGATGCGGGAAGAGCACAGTACTAAAGCACATGATCGGTCTCTACGAACTCGCTTCTGGAAAAATCCTTATTGATGGGGAGGATATTGCGAAGGCAGAAGGAGAAGGGCGCATCAATATATTAAAAAAAATAGGCGTTGCTTATCAAAGCGGTGCGCTTTTTGGCTCTATGACGGTTCTTGAAAACGTCAGGCTCCCCCTTGAGGAATATACCGATCTTTCTTCCGAAGCGATGGATCTCATCTCCCTTATGAAGCTTAAGCTCGTAGGACTATTGGGCTCTGAGAATAAAATGCCCTCTGAACTAAGCGGAGGGATGCAGAAGCGCGCTGCCCTGGCCCGTGCTATGGCTCTTGATCCCCAGATACTTTTTCTCGATGAGCCTTCAGCAGGCCTTGATCCCATTACCTCTGCCGGACTCGACCATTTAATCTTGAGGCTTCGCGAAAGCCTAAAGATAACTCTAGTCGTTGTAACCCATGAACTGCCAAGCATCTATACTATAGCTGATCGGGTAATCATGCTTGATAAAGACACAAAGGGAATAGTTGCAACGGGTAAACCCCTGGATCTTCGTGATCACTCACCTAACCCTCTAGTTCGTCAATTCTTTAACAGGGAGGCTGAACTAAATGCTGTCGCATAAATGCCTATCAAACCAAAGGAGTATCAAAACATGAGTAGGAAAGCCAATTACTTTAAGATTGGAGCGTTTGTCATCATAGGATTTGCCATAGCAGTAATAGGCATCGTGGTGTTTGGCGCTGGCAAATTTTTCCGCCACAAGATTATGATAGAGACATATCTTAACCAATCTGTTCAGGGACTTAATGTAGGCGCTCCACTAAAGTATCAAGGCGTTCAAGTCGGTAATGTAACAGAGATCGGTTTTGCGTTTAATTACTACCCGACTCCCTACACTTATGTAGTAGTAAGGGCTGAAATTCAACAAGAACTAGTCGGGGAGCGCAAAAGTCTAGGTAGAATACCGACTGAAGAGGAGCGCGTGTCTCGTATTAAGGAATTGATTGAACAAGGGTTCCGCCTTCAATTGGATTCTCAAGGGATAACTGGAGTTGCATTTCTTAACATGGTTCACTTAGACCCTAAGCGATTTCCTCCTCTCAAAATAGATTGGGAACCCGAATCCTTATATATCCCCTCCGCTCCAGGCGTTATTACACAGATTACAGAGGCTATCGAAAATCTAACAGGGACACTAGAAACCATTGATATAAAAGGTATGACAGATAAGGTAAATCAGATTCTGGTAAACACTGATAAAGCAATAGAAGATGCTCAGATTCCTCTCATCGCTCAGGATATTCGTGAGCTTCTAGAGGTGCTCGAAAACAGCTCTAAAAGATTAGATTCAATTCTTCATAGCAAAGAAGTACAACAAACCCTTACTAATTTGTCCCAGACCTTAGAAAATATTAACACAACATCGCGTAAGGTTAGCAGATTTACTTCCAGTGAACGACATGAGTTAGATCGAATCATCGAGGATATAAGGGTAACCACAGAAAATCTGAGGGAGCTTACGGACACCGCAAAGAGATACCCATCTTGGTTTCTCTTCGGAAATCCTCCTCCACCATTAAACGAGGTGAAACAATGATAAAGCAAAGCAAATTGTTCTTGTTCTCGTCTTGGGTGCTATTATTTCTCACCCTAACTGGATGTGCTAATTTCTCAAAGAATTACCCTGAGAGAAATTACTACATTCTTAATGTTTCCAACAAGGATCAAAATTCATCCCCCGTTTCAGGAACTGTCTTGGAGGTGCGTAGGTTTGAGATTTCACCTAGTTTTTCTGGTAGGGAGTTTGTCTACCGAATAGGTGATCTGAGTTACGAATCAGACTTTTATAATCAATTTTTTAGACCTCCTAGCTTACTTACTACAGATGAAGTGCGTAAGTGGTTTTCTGAATCAGGTCGGTTTAAGTACGTTGTGGACTCAAGTAACAATGTGGAGGCTAACTATATTCTTGAAGGTAACGTAAGCGAGTTATATGGTGATTTTAGAGCAACTAATGAACCAAAAGCAGTTCTGGGGATTCAGTTTTTTCTAATTGAAGAGACCTCTACCAATCCTCAAATAGTATTCCAAAATAATTATAGAAGAGAAGTCGTTCTTAGCTCTAATTCCCCTGAAGAATTGGTCAAAGGCTGGAACGAAGCGCTTGAACAAATCTTGACAGCCTTTGCAGGTGATCTTAAAAATGTAAATTTCAAGCCGCCTCAATAACACCAGTTACGGGGTAGAAATGATCACAATCTAGAAATTAGGACGTAATAGGGTATAAAGATAACATGTACAAGGGGCTTTATTGTTTCTCTTCTTATGACTGGTCGCGCCAGGGCCTGTCCTGAGCTTGCCGAAGGGATGGCGCTCCTACGATGAAACCGCAATAACCAAATTATTGACATGTGTTTAACCGTATAATAACAGGAATGTAACATAAAGCCATCGATCCAATATTCATTTTACACATAGTGTTTCTACTTTTATAATTATCCATTTGTAAATATGGTCAGGATCAAAATCTGTGGGATTACTAATATAGAGGATGCCCTTTTGTCTGTGGACTTAGGCGCGAATGCTCTTGGGTTTATCTTTTATAAAGGAAGCAAAAGGTATATTAAGCCTGATAATGCTCAAACCATAATTTCAAAATTACCCCCATTTGTTACAACTGTTGGAGTCTTTGTGAACCAAGATTTGGATGAGATTCGAAATATCAAAGAAGAAGTAGGATTTGATATTTTCCAACTCCATGGAGATGAACCGGCGGATTTCTGTATGAAATTAAAAGGAAAGGTAATAAAAGCCATTCGGGTTAAAGATCGCATAGACCCAAAGGAGATTGAGTCCTATCCTACTCAAGCGATTCTCTTTGATAACTACTCAACAGAGGCTTATGGAGGAACAGGAGAAACCTTCGGGTGGGAGATTCTAAGAGGCTTCGATACATCAAAAAAAATAATTCTTTCAGGTGGGCTTACCCCAGAAAACGTGGCCCAGGCAGTAAAAATAGTAAATCCCTATGCTGTTGATGTCAGCTCTGGAGTTGAAGAGAATCCTGGAAAGAAAAATCCGGACAAACTAAAAAGATTTATAAAGGCGGTAAGAAATGAAACCTAAATTAAAACTTCCCGATGAACTAGGACATTATGGAATCTACGGTGGTAGATATGTTTCAGAAACCCTTATGCCAGCACTTCTTGACCTAGAAAGGGCTTACCTCGAGATAAAAGATGACCCAAAATTTAAAGAAGAGGTAAATTACTACCTTAGAGAATATGCCGGCCGCCCTACACCGCTCTACTTCGCAGAAAGAATGACGAACGAGCTAGGTGGAGCAAAGATTTACCTAAAGCGTGAGGATTTGGCGCACACAGGTGCACATAAGATTAATAACACTATTGGACAGGCCCTTCTCGCATCACGCATGGGAAAAAGGAGGATTATTGCAGAAACGGGAGCAGGACAGCACGGGGTAGCTACGGCAACAGTTGCAGCGCTCCTTAAAATGGAATGTGAAATATTCATGGGGCTTGAAGATACAAAAAGGCAGGCGCTTAATGTTGTTCGAATGAAATTGCTTGGAGCAAAGCTAAGAGAGGTGGCCTTAGGAACCCAGACCTTAAAAGATGCGATGAATGAGGCCATGAGGGATTGGATAACAAATGTGAGGACCACTTTCTACATAATAGGAAGCGTGGCAGGGCCACATCCCTACCCGATGATGGTAAGGGATTTTCAGTCAGTTATCGGAGAAGAGTCAAAAAGGCAGATTATTGAGAAAGAGAGAAGACTCCCAGATCTTCTCATCGCTTGTGTTGGCGGCGGTTCAAATGCAATGGGGCTTTTTTACCCTTTTCTCGAACACGAATCTGTAAAAATGCTAGGAGTAGAAGCCGCAGGGTTAGGGCTTGAAACGGGTGAACATGCGGCAACCCTTTATGCGGGAAGGCCCGGGGTTCTTCATGGAAGTAAAACCTATTTACTTCAAAACGAAGATGGCCAGGTGAAAGGAACTCACTCAATAGCCCCTGGGCTTGATTACCCTGGAGTGGGTCCTGAACATTCGTATTTAAAAGATTCGGGGCGGGTTTCATATACAACAGTGACTGATAAAGATGCCCTAGAAGGGTTCAAGTTCCTCTCAGAAAAAGAGGGAATAATCCCTGCACTAGAGTCGGCACATGCTGTGGCTTATACAACTCGAGTAGCTCCAACTATGCCAAAAGATTCAATAATTATAATTTGCCTTTCAGGACGTGGGGATAAAGATATCCAGGTCGTAGCAAAGGCTCTTGGAATGGGTGTTTAGGACTTGAGGTTTCTATCCTATTGGATAGAATTAAGAGGGGTATTTCCTAGACGATAAAAGCCAAAGCCTAAATATATGACCAGGATTCATAACAAGTTTGAAGAACTTAAGGAAAAGGGAAAGGCGGCTTTAGTTACCTATCTCACTGCTGGTGACCCATCATTAGAAGCAACTCCCGATATAATCTATAAGCTTGAAGAAAGCGGTGCCGACATAATCGAGCTTGGTGTCCCGTTTTCAGACCCAATGGCTGATGGTCCTACAATCCAACTCGCCTCTGAAAGGGCACTCAAGAACGGCACAACAGTTAAAGGAGTGCTTGATATCGTAAGTAAGATTAGGAAACACTCAGAGATCCCCATTATAAGTTTTGGATATTATAATCCTTTTCTTTCCTACGGTCTTAGGAGATTCTCAGAAGATGCGCGCAACGCCGGAGTAGATGGATTATTAGTTGTTGACCTTCCGCCCGAAGAAGCAGATGAATTTAAGATTCACACTGATAAAGCAGGGCTTGACCTTGTGTTTCTTCTCGCTCCTACAAGCACATCCGAAAGAATAAGGCTCGTCTCAGAGCGTGCAAGCGGGTTTATCTATCTCGTTTCTGTAACAGGTGTTACTGGAGAAAGGCCAGCCATGGATTATTCGCTTGAGTCCCTTGTTCGTGAAATCAAGAATCATACAAGACTCCCTGTTGGAATTGGGTTTGGGGTATCAACCCCGGATCAGGCGGCAAGGATAGCTAATTTTGCAGATGCTGTGATTGTTGGGAGCGCACTCATTAGAATAATTGAGAAATATGGCAATAATGGAAAAGAACTCTTTAAGGAAATTTCAGGATTTATTAGCGGGTTAAGTAAGGCGTGCTATCGTGATTCGTGATTCGACTTCGTCGTGAGCAGTTCGACAAGCCTGTCCTGAGCATGGTCGAAGGGCTCACTACAGGCTCAGTCGAACGATACACGTTTCACGATACACAATTTACGATTCATGAGCCACGAACATGCAGAAAGAATTAACTAGATACTTGTTTATTGGAGATTTCGATTCACTTCTTCTTGGGCTCTTTTCAAAAAGGGGAGAGGTAATTTGGGTTAGCTCACTCGAAGAGGCATTAAACCAAAAGGGCAATTTTACAGTTATCATGATTGAAAGAGAGCATTTTTCAAACACCGCATCCAAGGAGCTTTCTAATCATTATCCGCAAACCCCAATCATCGTAAGCAATGGTGAAAAACCAGAAGAGCCTCCACCTTATGTAAGGTTTGTTCCCTTTAATAAAATCCTGATAGAAGAGATCGCGCGTGAAGAGAGGATTGCTAGGATAGAACTCCGAGTTGAAGAACTAAGGCGTATTCACAACGAAGCGAAAAAGATGCTTATTCTTCTACATGATAATCCTGACCCGGATTCAATTGCCAGTGCACTAGCGCTTAGAACCCTACTTAAAAGGAACCGCCAGACGGCTACAATTGGACACCTTGGTGAAAAGATATCTCGTCCAGAAAACGTTGCCATGATAGACCTACTCGAAATAGACCTAGAAAAACTCGTACCTTCTGACATAAAAGAGTTCGATTCAATTGCACTAGTTGACGTTCAGCCACCTCATTTTGGAGATCTTCTTCCGGAGGTTGATACCGTAATTGACCACCATCCCTATATTGGTTCATATAAGGCCGGATTTTCCGAAATAAAAACTCAGGAAGGAGCAACCTCAACCATCCTTACTGATTTTCTTCGCGCTGCGCAGGTAGAAATATCAGAAAGGCTTGCTACCGCCCTTCTCTACGGTATAAAAACTGACACTGTATCCCTTAACCGTGATGCGAACCCGGATGATATCGAGGCATTTACCTTTCTTTATCCACTTGCAAATCTAGGCCTATTAAGACGAATCGAGCGGGCAGAGGCTCCGCCCTCAGAAATCAAATCTTTCGGGAGGGCTCTTGCTAATCACTGGATTTCAGAAGGTATCTTTTTTGGCAACCTCGGAGGGGTAAAAAGGGAATATCTAATCCCAAAGATGGCTGATTTCGGAATCCAAGTAAAGGGGATCGAGTGGTCCGTGGCTTATGGAATAGTAAGTAATTCACATCTGGTTATTTCAGTAAGAAATGTTGGATATGTAAAAAGCGCAGGGCGACTTGTAAGAACTATCTTTAGCGAACTCGGGAGCGCAGGTGGGCATAGGTCCGCTGCAAAGGCTATTATTCCTCTAAAAAGAGTTAGAAAAGTCCTTGGCAAGGCTTCTCAAGAAAACATTAAAAAATGGGTTACCGAGCTTTTCGTTAAGGGAGCTTCAGAAAAGATAGGAGAAGAAAGTTCTTGATGCAGGATGCACGATGCAAGATTCACGATACACGAAACATGAATGAATAAGATTAATACAACAAAGATATGAAGAGGATTCTTTCCTTAGTGTCTTTGTGTCTTAGTGGCAAAATTTAGGAGGTTAAGAATGGATTTCATCCAAAGGGATAAGATTTCGCTTGTTGTCATTGATATACAAGAGAAGCTTATAAATGCTATTCCAGAGGAGAGGAGGGAACCAACTATTAGAAACTCCAAGATCTTGATAGAAACGGCAAAGACGTTTGAAATTCCAATTACAGTAACAGAGCAATACCCAAAGGGATTAGGACTTACAATCCCTGAGATTAAAGAAGCTGTTGGAGATGGATTCAAACCAATTGAAAAACTCGTGTTTAGCTGTGC
>Ga0209324_10003344_pt1 | contig 11017 bp, 9 predicted proteins | sample Rifsed19ft3_FD_184015 | JGI IMG/M metagenome (GOLD analysis project Ga0209324, IMG submission 184015) | Soil microbial communities from Rifle, Colorado, USA - sediment 19ft 3 (version 2) | ecosystem: Environmental > Terrestrial > Deep subsurface > Rock core/Sediment | place: Rifle, Colorado...
GGGAATGGCCAATGTGGAAAACTGGATGAAAAACGCTTTGGCTAATAAAGTGAAAGTGCCTGGTTTCGGACACCGGGTCTATAAGTATTATGACCCCCGGGCCGCCATCCTGAAATCGTACGCCGAGCAGTACGCCAAGATCAATCCCTCCATTGGGGAAAAGTTAGAGATGGCCAAGGTGATGGAGAAGATGATGATCCAATCTTTAGGTGAAGCCAAAGGGATTTATCCGAACGTGGATTTCTACTCTGGCATAATCTACACTGCCATGGGCTTCAAGATGGACACCTTTACCCCTATTTTTGCCGTGGCCAGAATAGCCGGCTGGTGCGCCCAGATTTTGGAGCAGCTCTCTGACAACCGGATTTACCGGCCCAGGTGCCACTACACCGGCGATTTGAACAAGCACTACATCCCAATGAGCCAGAGATAAACTGCGACTCTTTCTTAACCGTAGGGCGGGTTTTCTTACCCGCCCTTTTTATTTCTGTGCCATTCTAGCGAAGTGAAGTCTGTAGACCCAGGTTGTCTCAACCTGGGGTAATCCCACCTTGAGGACAAGGTGGGGCTACTGTCTCTCCAAGGGGAGGGGACACTGCACCCTCTCCTGTAGGAGAGGGAAGGGGAGAGGTGAGTTCTCCTCTTAGTGGGATTGCCACGTCGCTTCGCTCCTCGCAATGACGGCCCAATATTCGACGGACGAATAAGACACCGCCTACCAAGTGGAAATGGCATTCAAGAGCAGAAAGAAGAATCTCTTCTTTAGGGTAAGCCGCAGAGATGAGTTAACTGGTGACCTTAGCTGCCCCTTTTATCCCTACAAAGGCCGAGACAAAAGTCTTTAGCTCCGAGGAGACATCCGCTGCGGACTGGAAGCGCTCCTCCGGGTTCTTATTAAGACATTTTTCAACAATCCGGTCGAAAATGGCCGGCACCCGGTTATTGATCTGGGAAGGGGAAACCGGAGTGTCGTTGAGAATGCTGTAAATCAAAGCCGAGATGGTCTGCCCCCGGAAAGGCCTGCGCCCGGTCAATAGCTCGTAGGCCATCACTCCTAGGGAGTACAAGTCAGAGCGTTTGTCTGCTGATTTGCCTTTCAAGACTTCCGGCGGCATATAGTTGGGAGTCCCCATGGCAATCCCGGTTTGGGTAATATTGGCTTGTCCGAATCTGGCGATTCCAAAATCCATCACCTTGATCTGGAAGTTTTCCAGAACCATAATATTGGCCGGCTTGATATCCCGGTGGACAATCCCGTGCGAATGAGCGTAATCCAAGGCATCGCAGACCTGAATTAAAACCTGGGCAATGATCTTATAATTGGGTTCGGCCTTCCGGCGGATGTATTTTTCCAAAGTGGTCCCCTCTAGATACTCCATGGCAATGTACTGATAGCCCACTTCTTGTCCGGCATCGTAGATCGTGACAATATTGGGGTGAGAGAGCTTGCCCGCCGCCCGGGCCTCCCGCAACAGGCGCTCCTTCATCTCTTCTACCTCTTCCGGACTGGCGGCAAAGTCTAATCTTATAGTCTTCAAGGCCACCAGCCTGTCGATGGCCGGATCTAGACCTTTGTAGACCGTCCCCATTGCTCCCCGGCCGATCGGCTCTAAGACCTGGTAGCGGCCGAAATCCTTGACCGGTATGTCCACCGGAATGGGGACATCTGTGGAAGTGGTGGGTTTCTTCTTCTCTACTGGCACCTCTTCTAAGAAAGGCTCTCTCTCTTCAAAATCTACTGGCCGAGTCTGTGTTTCTAGCTCAGGCTCAGTGATGACCGGCTGAGAGTGATATTTTCCAGGTAGCGCTGTATCAGTGACCCGGACAATTCTGAACCTGGTCAGCCCTTCTATTTTCTGGGCTATTTTGGATTTTTTCCTTCGGCCGGCTAACTCTTTCTGGGGCTTGATGGCCGGGCTGACCAACAGGAAGAATAATATCTCTAAGGTGGGATAAAAGGTCTTGGAGAGTATCCCAAAGGAGCGGAACAAGAAGAAATTGACGTTGACTAAGGCAAACAGAAAAGCCAGAAGCACGATGAAGCGGTAGAGTAAAGAGACCCGAGGCAAAATAAAGGCGGAAAAAACACCGATGGTCACAATCCAGATGTAACCTAAAAGAGTGCCCTTTTCGGTTCTCAAAAACCGGCCGGCTAAGATATTCTGTACCACGGTGGCGGTTTTTTCTACTTCTGGCAAATCTTCTTCTATCGCTGTGGTGACGGTCTGTTTGGAGCCGGTGGCAGTTATGCCGATTAGGACAATCTTGCCATACAGAACAGACCGGTTAAAATTTCCACTGGCTGCTTCTGCGGCTGAGACATACTTAAAGGTCTGCCGGGGGCCGTAGTAATTTATTAAATATTTGCTCTTGTTGTCTACCGGAACTCTAACCCGACCCAGGCTGATGTCGTTTCCGGGATTCAGCTTGATAGATTCACTCCCCAATCCCAGGTATCTTTTGACGGCCTGAACTGCTAAGGCTGGATAGTAATTGTCTGAATAACCTACCACCAAGGGTTCTTTTCTGACCTTACTGTCCGGGTCGAAATCAGACATCAAGAAGCCCAAGTCGGCCGCAGCCTTGCTAAACATTTCGGCCGGATATTTCATCTGGCTGGCCCACAGGGGTGGACGGGCTCTCAGTTTGCTGAAGCTATCGTAGGTGAAATAAGAGGATCTCAAAATCTGGGGAGGGACCGGATCTGCTGGGGCTGGTATATCAGTTAAGGTAAACTCAACTGGAAGAATCACGTTGCCGAGTGTTTCCAGATTTTTGGCGAAGTAATGGGCGGCCGAATCCCCTTCTCTTGCAGCGGGCAGAGGCAGATTGAAGACAATGGCCTTGGGCTCGGCAGAAGCCAGATTAAACAAGAGTTGGTTCAGCTCCGCATAATCCCAGGGCCAGAAGCCAATCTGATCAAAAGCCCGGTCGTCTATGGCCACGATGGCGATTTCTGAGCCAGGGTCTTTGGCCCCCTGGTATTTCGACATAAGATCCGTGAACTTCTGCTCATAACGCTCTAGGGTGGCGTGCTTGTCCACGTACAAAGAGAGCACCAGGACCGTGATTAAGATATATAAAAGAAAGGCTGAGAATTTGTTATACATCTTATCTCCCCACTGACAAACGCTCGGCCAAATACTGGGATAGGCCGGCTTTCTTCATTTTCTTCTGGGCTTTTTTGACATCGTAAGGGACTCTTCTGAGCTGCATCACCTTAGCGTCGGTATCGTAAATCAGATAACAGGCATCCGGGTTGCCATCCCGGGGCTGCCCCACTGAGCCGATGTTGATCAAATATCTGAACTCGTCTTCGAGGGTGGCCTGGGTCTCATTGTGGATGAAGCAGTGCCGGTCCTCGAATTTCTTTATAATCACCGGCCGGTGGGAGTGCCCGATCAGGCAGACCCGCTTGGTAAAGTAACCGAAGTTCTCTTCGGCTTCGCTCAGGTTCAAAATGTAGTGCCAGGCTTCCGGCTCCCGGGGGGTGGCATGCACTAGATGGAGGATGTCAAATTTGTAAGTCAGGTAGAAATTCGCCATTATTTCGTGGCTCCCATTCTCCAGAATGGTCTTGGTCCACTCGATCGACTCCCGGGCATACTGATTGAAGTAGTCGGCTTCCATCAGACCCAAGGCGGCATAATCGTGATTTCCCATCAAGGACCGGCTGGCTAATCTGTGGATCAGCTTCAGGCACTCATTGGGGGAAGCCCCGTAACCGACTGCATCTCCTAAGAACATAGTCTGGTCTAATTTTTGGGCCTGGAAATCTTCAGCCACTGCTTCCAGGGCTTCGATATTGGCGTGCACATCCGAGAAAAAACCGTAGCGCACTAAGCTCCCCCGTCCAGATAGCGAAAGACCGACTTGCCCACCTGTATCAGGTCGTCATTCTTGAGGGACTGTTTGTCGCTGACCGCTTCACCATTTAGTCTGGTCTTGCCCCGCCGGCCTAAATTGACCAGATAGAACCCGTCCGGCTCCCTGATAATCTTGGCTTGCAGCCCGGACAAAAAGAATCCCTTGGCTTTGACGTCCGCAAAATCGGCCCGGCCCAGGGTGGTGACCGGCCGGATCAGCCTGAATTCACCTATCTCGGTGCCGGCTTCACCTAAGAGGACCGAAGTTCCGGCCCGGGAGGTAATCTCGGCGGCCAGTCTGTCCTTCTCTAAGAGACCCTTGTGCTTCTTAGTCTTTAGGACCATTGTCCCTTCCAGGCTGGCTGCCTGCAGCTCCTCTTTAGGGGCATCCTGATGGTAGAGTAAAGTGAATTTGCCGATGTTGATGACGTCGTTATCTTTTAGTACTTCTTCGGTAATCTTGCGGTTGTTGACAAAGGTTCCGTTGAGGCTCTCGTTGTCAATGATTAAGGCGCTGTTGTTGTTGAACTCAATCTGGGCGTGCTTGCGGGAGACCCCCCGGTTGTCTAAGACTATCTCATTATCCGGGGTGCGGCCGATGGAAATCCGCTTTTTTTCGGTGACCACTCTTTCAATCACCCGTTCTTCAAATTTGACGACAATTTCTGGCATAAGCTTTCTCCTACCTACCTAATGAAATTGATAAATATTGTCAAGTTTGTGCAAGAGCTTGTCCTAAAAAAACTTGTCTTAGCTTTTGAGCTATCTTATATTTCGACTAAACCGAGAGAAACTTAAGTTCCCCTAAAGCAGGGGCTCAAAGTATGCAGCCAGAGATGCTTTTGACCTTGTTGGAGAGAGTAAAAGCTGGAAAAATCTCTCCCTCAGATGCTCTTTTGACCCTCAAGAAACTCCCATTCGAGAATCTGGGCTTTGCCAATCTGGACCACCATCGGCATCTCAGAAAAGGATTTCCAGAAGTAATCTATGCTCCCGGGAAGACTATATCGCAGATCTTAAATATTGCTCAGGCCATAAAAAAGAATGGCTCGACGGTCTTTGTCACTCGGGTTGAGCCGAGGGTTTATAAGGCTTTGAAAAGGAAGTTCCCTCAAGCCCGGTATAACCAGATGGCTCGGGCAGTTGTGGTAAAAGCAGAAGTAAGACTCAATAAAACCGGCCTGGTAGCAGTAACCAGCGCCGGAACCGCTGATTTGCCAGTGGCGGAGGAGGCGGCTTTCACCTGCGAAGTCATGGGAAACAACGTAGAAAGATTGTATGACGTAGGAGTGGCCGGGATTCATCGTTTCCTGGCCCACTGGGAAAAGATTCAGAAAGCCAAAGTGATTATCGTAGTGGCCGGGATGGAGGGAGCCTTAGCTTCAGTGGTAGCCGGTTTGGTTGATAAACCGGTCATTGGAGTCCCCACCTCCGTGGGTTATGGTACTAATTTTGGAGGAGTAGCCGCCCTTTTGACCATGCTGAATTCTTGCGCCAATGGAGTTACCGTAGTCAATATAGATAACGGCTTTGCGGCCGGTATATCTGCCAGTATGATAAACAAAATGTAAAGGAGCACTTCTAGGTTGAGAGCTTTTTTGGGTATGCTGGGAAATCTGTTCTTTGCCTTAGGTGTGTTTGGTTTGATAGTTATGATAATTATCTTGGCGGCCATTGTAGGAAGTTTTTTTCTCCTCTCAGGCATTCTGAAGATGATTTTCTGAGTAAAAAAGTGGAGAGTTAAGCAAGAGAGATTCTTTAAGATTTAAGCTTAGAGCTTGACCAGATTATGAAAATTATCTATTTCGACTGCTTTGCCGGAATCTCAGGAGATATGATCCTGGGGGCGCTCTTGGATAGTGGCTTGGACCAAGCCTCCTGGAAAAAAGAATTGGCTAAGCTGCCCCTGGTCGGCTATGAAATAGAAGTGCGCCAGACCGAAAAGCAGCACATCTCAGCTACCAAAGTAAGTATCAATGTCAAGGAGAGCCAAAGTCAAAGGCGGCTGGCCGACATTTTCTCTCTGATTGAGAGTTCCCCGCTTGACCCAGATGTGAAGCAGGATTCCCTCAGAATTTTCACCCGTTTAGCCTTAGCCGAAGCCAAAGTCCACGGGACTACTAAGGAGAAAGTCCATTTCCATGAAGTCGGAGCAGTCGATGCCCTAGTTGATGTGGTCGGATCAGTATTGGGTTTAAAGCTTCTGGGGGTAGAGGAAATCTACGCTTCTCCCCTACCCTTGAGCAGAGGAATGGTCGAAACCTCGCATGGCAACTTTCCTATTCCTGCTCCTGCCACCTTGGAGCTTCTCTTCGGCTGGCCCTGCAAAACAGTCGAAATCGAGGGAGAATTAGTCACTCCGACTGGTGCAGCCATCCTGACGACTTTGGCTAAATATCAGGAGAAGCTGGAATTTGCCCCACAGAAAGTCGGCTACGGGGCAGGAGACTCAGATTTCAAAGAGTTCCCAAATATATTAAGAGTTATAATCGGAGAAAAAATTCCCAGGTACGAACAGGATGAGATAGTAGTCCTGGAGACCAACCTGGATAACACCGAGCCACAGGTATTGGGCTACTTGATGGAGAAACTATTAAACTCTGGCGCTAAGGATGTTTTCTTTACGCCGGTCACGATGAAAAAAAATCGCCCCGGAATTCTGCTGACCGTCTTGGCGGACACGGCCCAGGTCAGTAAACTTTCTGAAATAATTTTTCAAGAGACCTACACCTCCGGGATTAGAATGCGTAAAGAATCCAGAGTAAAGCTCCCCCGCCAGATAATAGAGATCCAAACTGGGTATGGCAAGGCCCGGGTAAAACTGATAGGACAGGATTCAAACTTAGAGGTCCTGCCCGAATTTGAGGACTGCAAAATGATAGCCCAGAAGAATAACTTGCCTTTTAGATTAGTGTATGAACAAATCAGACAGGCTTATTTAAGTCAAAAGGAGAAGAAATGACTGCAGTAAATGTGGCTGAGTACCAAAACATCTGGATTTTCTGCGAGCAGAAACAGGGGAGACTATCCAACACCGTCTATGAACTAATCGGAGCCGGACAAGAGTTGGCCGAGAAAAGAAAGTGTCAGCTCTGGGGAATTTTAATCGGCAGTAACCTGGAAAAGGAAGCCTCCCGACTCCTGGAATATGGATTAGATAAAGTCATCCTAGCCCAAAATCCCAAATTAGAAAATTTTGTAGATGGAGATTATGCCAAGATTTTAGCCGAGTTAGCCCATGAACACAAACCGGAGCTGATTTTGGGGCCGGCCACCTTCTACGGCAAATCTTTGTTCCCGCGCTTAGGCATAAAGCTCCGTACCGGAGTAGCGGCAGACTGTATCAAAATCTCGATTGACCCGACCACTGGTGACGTCACTGCCACCCGCCCAGCCTACGGAGGGAATGTCTTGGCTGAAATCAATTTTACTCAGGTCAGACCCCAGCTGGTGACGCTGCGACCTAAGGCTTTCAAAGAGGCTTCCAAAAACTCCAATAAAAATGGAGAGATCATCAAGAAGGATATTCCGGATGAGAAATTAGAAGGGAGAACAAAAGTCAAAGAAGTGGTCCAGGAAGCTTCCACCCTGGCCAATCTGGCTGAGGCAGATATTATCGTCTCCGGCGGCAGAGGATTAAAGGGTCCGGAGAACTTTCACATAGTGCAGGAATTGGCCCAGGTCTTAGGAGGAGCTTGGGGAGCCACCCGAGCAGTGGTAGATGCCGGCTGGGTCCCTTACCCTCATCAAGTCGGACAGACCGGCAAGACCGTTAATCCCAAACTCTATATTGCCTGCGGAATCTCCGGAGCCATTCAACATCTGGTGGGAATGCAGTCTTCCAAAGTGATTGTGGCTATAAATAAAGACAAGGACGCCCCTATTTTCAAGGTGGCCACCTATGGGATAGTGGGGGACGTTTTTGAAATACTTCCGGCTCTGACCACTAAACTCAAGGAAGTACTGAAAAAGTAACCCTCTGCCAGAAAATTTCTTCATTGATTCCAATCTAATGATAGCACCGGTCGACAATCGCTGCTATTTTATTCAGAGATGGGAAAAGTTTACTTAAAAGATAAAGAGGAGCGCCGGATACTGGCCGGCCATCTCTGGATTTTCAATAATGAGATTGCCAGCATAGAAGAGCTAAAAGAAAATGGCGAGCTGGTAGACATTTACTCCTGGCAGCAGAAATTTTTAGGACAGGGGTATTACAACCGACACTCTCTTATTGCGGTTCGAATTCTGTCTCCCAATAGGGAATCAATCAACCCTGAATTTTTCACCCGGCAATTCCAGCGGGCTTACCAATATAGAAAAAAAATTTATCCCGGTTCAGATTCCTATCGCCTGATTTATTCTGAAGGAGACTTACTCCCCGGATTGATAGTGGATAAATACGGAGAATATCTGGTAGTCCAGTTTCTTACCATGGGGATGGAGAAACTCTCAGACTTAGTTTTAAAGACCCTGCTTGACTTATTTAATCCTAAAGGGATTCTACTTAGAAACGATACCGCCACCCGGGAAAGAGAAGGACTGGGACAAGAAGTAAAAGTAGCATTTGGGGATGTTCCAGAGATGGTTGAAATCGAGGAGAATGGTTTGAGATTTAAGGCCAATCTGCACACTGGTCAGAAGACCGGTTTCTTCTTCGACCAGAGAGAAAATCGAAGACTTCTCCGGCAGTTCTCGCAGGACAAAAAAGTATTGGATTGCTTCTGTTACAGTGGCGGGTTCACTCTTTATGCTTGCCAGGCTGGAGCGGCCTCTATTTTGTCAGTAGACCAATCCGAAGAAGCCTTGACTCTGGTTAGAGCAAATGCGGAGCTGAATGGTTTTGCCAACCGCATTACAATTGTTAAAGCCAACTGCTTTGAAAAACTGCGGGAGTTAAATCAGTCCAGAGAGAAATTCGATCTGATAATCTTAGACCCCCCGGCCTTTGTCAAAAGCAAAGAAAAATTAGGGGAGGCCATGAAAGGGTACAAAGAAATCAACCTTTCCGCCATGAAACTTCTTTCCTACCAGGGAGTCTTAGTGACCTGCAGTTGTTCCTATCAGCTATCTTCAGAAGATCTTTTGAAGACCCTTCGCTCTGCGGCCCGAGATTCCAAGAAGAGCTTCAGACTGCTCAATTTCACCAGCCAGGCCCCGGACCACCCCGTCCTTTTGGCTATGCCGGAGACCCAGTATTTGAAATGCTTCTTCTTACAGGCTTTAGACTAAAATGAGAGTAGCGGCCATAGATATTGGCACCAATTCGGTACTCTTGACCGTGGCCGAACTGAGTGTTTCAGGGAGATTGAAACCAGTCTACGAAGCTCAGAAAATAACCAGATTAGGTCAAGGAACCGACCAGAGCAAAAGCCTTTCCCAGGCCAGCATGGATAGAACACTTTCGGTCATTCGAGTATTTCAAGGGCGAGCAAAAAAACTCGGCGTGCAGAAGATCTGGGCCGTCGGCACCAGCGCCCTGCGAATGGCTAACAACCGCAAGGTCTTCCAGGAAAAGATTCAAACCAGGACTGGTCTGAAGTTGGAGATTATCTCCGGCAAAAAAGAGGCAAAATTGGGATTAAAAGGCGCTCTGGTGGATTTGCACCTCTCTAAGTCCAAAATAACTTTACTCGACCTCGGTGGCGGGAGCACGGAAGTGAGCTTGGCCAAAAGAGGCACTCCACTCAGAGGCATTAGCCTTGATCTGGGAGCAGTCAGGTTAACCGAGAAGCATTTTAGATACAATGTAGTTACTCAATCCAGATTGCAGAGTTTGTTGGAAGACGCCAGCACTAGCTGGCGAAAGCTTGAGAAATGGAATCTTCAAAATTCAGAATTAGTCGGAACCGGAGGAACAGTTACTACGCTGGCTGCTCTGGACCTGAATCTGACCAGTTACCAATCAGAAAAAGTGCATGGCCATATATTGACAATTCAAAGAGTGCAGAAATTCTTGCATATACTAGGTGAGATGACTCTTTCTAGACGTAAAAAATATCTCCGTCTTGACCCCAAGCGGGCTGACATAATAGTAGCCGGAACCGCCATTCTATTCTCTTTTCTGCAACATTTCAAATTCAGACAGATTAGGGTCTCGGACAAAGGGTTGAGATGGGGTGTAATTCTTACCAAACTGGGCCTGAATTAGAGCTTGACAAGATTCGATTTCAGTCTTATATAGAGAGAGGAGAAAGCCTATAAAACTATAGCTAAAGATTGAGAGGAGAATTTGGCAGGTTTTGTAGGCACTTGGTGAGAGCCGAGTGTAACTGCTCGGTTTTTTATTTAGCCAGATGAGAAAACTAGTAATTTTGGGTCTAATCTTAATGAGTGGCAGCCTGGCCCGGGCGGTTTTACCCCTCTCTTTTCAGGCCTATTCAGCCCAGCGGATTTCTGGAAACAGCATCGTGGAGATTCTGCACGATGGTATTTACTTGTGGGTCGGCACCAACAACGGAATCAGCCGCATTTTCCTGGCAGGAGATAGTGTCAAAATTTTCAACCGGGCTGACGGCTTAAACTCGGAGGAGATATCGGCCATGGGTTTTCAGCCAGGTAGATTCAGATTATTGGCTGCCGGCGCTCATTCTGAGCTGATCGACGATTTTGAGTTTCCCTTCGGGGAGGGCTTCAATTACACCACTGACGCCGGTCTGAATTGGTTCAGGTCGCTCCCCTTTCAGGCTTCCTCTCCGGGAATGTTGGCCTATGATATTACTTCTTTTGATACGGTCTTTTATGCCAGCTGCTTCTACGGGGGTTTAATCCGCTCTTTTGACGGAGGGGTAAACTGGGAAAATATCTACGTGGATTCTTTAGCTCAGATTGACTTCGAAGATAGCAATTACAATGACTTGCGGAATAGATACTTTGCGGTTGCCTCGCAGGCCTCCGGGCTGGATACGGCCATCCTCTGGGCCGGCTCAGCCGCCGGGTACAACTCCGACGGCGACAGCATTACAAAGATGAACTTCGTCGCCAACTACTATAAGCAAGGCCCGAACTCCACCGGCCGATTCGCATTCGCAGAAAGCACAACCTGCGCAAGGGCTTTTTTTGCCGACAATGCAATGAACGGGATTTGCCCCGATGACCCGTGGTCGCTCGTCTCATTCAAAGATTTCTCCGTCGAGCAGATCCAAGCGTACAAA
>Ga0209324_10003346_pt1 | contig 11015 bp, 18 predicted proteins | sample Rifsed19ft3_FD_184015 | JGI IMG/M metagenome (GOLD analysis project Ga0209324, IMG submission 184015) | Soil microbial communities from Rifle, Colorado, USA - sediment 19ft 3 (version 2) | ecosystem: Environmental > Terrestrial > Deep subsurface > Rock core/Sediment | place: Rifle, Colorado...
CCCCCCATTTCTCGTACTCGATACCGTACGTATTATCGTACCCATTATTTTCGGCCTTTGCAATACCCCCACAAGAAGTGCGCCTAACGCTCAGGCTAAGCTGCGGGCACTCAGGATCTTCCCCAGGTGATCCGTCAGCTTCAGCCTGTTGTTAGATGGCAATTATATTTATTTCGAAGATAACCCCTTTAAATGATTTTTAATCACGTCGAGCACCCCAACTGAAAATCCCATTTTTACTAAGTTCGCCTTATTAAGACTGAGCATCTCTCCATTCTCGCAATAATGCTTTAATGACTTCCCCAAGACCGTCAAATACATATTCGCCTTATTTTTTGTCGATTTGTTTATCTTATTGTTTGCCTCTTCACACATAGCAGTAATTGTAATTGCCCAGGAAGCGGATGACCTTCCAGGACCTATATCTTTAATATCTACATCTATTTTTGTTATAGCTATATGATCCGACATTAACACGAACTGTACCTTAAAATTCATTGGGTCATAATAACTTACTGTCCAATATGTTGGAATGTCACACTCGAAAAGTACGGGGCCAGTTTTTTGCTCTTTAAATATGCAGTTGTTTTCAACACCTCTACTATCCGAATAAATAATTTCACAATCCCATTTGTCTATCCATTTATATTCCTGTACGGGACACAACAGTGCGAATATTTTTTCTGGTGATCTTTTAATATTTTCATTATGCGACGCCACAACACGATTCCCTCTGAATACATATGTCTCCGGGGAAGTAATATTTCCAATCACTCTCCTGTCTCACAATTTATTTTCATATAGTCCATCTAACGCTCAGGCTGAGCTGCGGGGCCTCATGATCTCCCACAGGGCAGCCGTCAGCTCCAGCCTGTTGTTAGATGGCGCAAATAATTTATTTATTATTCTTGAATAAATCACTACAGAACTCCCCACCAATCACCCAATTATCTTTTGGTACTTCTTCAAATATTATTGTTACTGCATGAGGGGGGCATTTAACATTATCGACTATAACTCCAGTAATATCCTTGGCAAGTTTCCTTTTTAATAAGTTGTTTTCTCCCGACCATATTTCGACACGAACTATTGGCATATCCTGCCTCCATTATGTTTTATGCCTGTGTCAATATAGTATTTATGCTGTTATGTTTTTATATGTGGCCTCTCATTCATTATGTTTATAGCTCCAAGTCCATCTAACGCTCAGGCTAAGCTGCGGGCACTCAGGAAGTTCCCCAAGTGAGCCGTCAGCTTCAGCCTGTTGTTAGCCAGCCTCACAATTATTTATCCTTAATTTCACCAGATATATATTTGTCTAATGCTTCGACACAATGGCCTATCCTTGTTTTATTGCAGTTTTTCCTATACCCCCAACATTTTTCACACACATTGCCATGCATCGTTCTTTCTCCCATAAATATTATTGTCTTTGTGATTCCATCGATTGCCGTGCCGCAGTAAGCCACAATCTTTTCTTTGGTTGTAGAATTAAATTCAATATTATTACCAACAATATGTTTATAGGCTTTTTCAAATGAATTTATAGTTTTAAATTGATTACCAGATCCTCCGAATGGATGAGCCATGACTCGCTCCAATTCACTCAGGATGGGTCGAAAATAGCTCTTTAATCTCAGTTTCCAGTCTGGCTAACGAGAAGTCTTGAGCCGCGGGGCCCCACGGGCGAAGGGCATAGGCAGCCGTCGGCTCCAAGCGCTTGTTAGGTCCTCTTGATTGAATGCTCCTCTTTGGACCTAAATGCTGTGGCTCCTATCGCCTTGCCTGATGCCTTTATGCTGTTCGCGCGCGGCAAGTTCGCACGCAATCGCTAACCACAATGCATCCGCAGCACGCATTCACATTCGCATAGGTCATCAACTTTGCTACCCCCTGCTTGCCGCTAACAAAATGCTCGAATAGGATTTTATAAGGTTGATGCTCTATATTCCTCGAGACCTAACGTTCAGGCTAAGCTGCGGGCACTCACGAAGTTCGCCAGGTGAGCCGTCAGCTTCAGCCTGTGGTTGGGCAGCACCTATCCGGTCTTCTTCAATTCTTCTTTCACAACACGACGAATTATTGCCTCTAACGGTTCCTTGCGCTGCTTGATATGCTCCTTTAATGCGTTGTTCATCATGGTTTGATAATTCCCTCCGCCCCGAGCATTCACCTCATTCCGGAACCAATCCAGCACATCATCATCAATCCGAATAGTAATCCTGGTCTTCCCCGGAGGAATCGGATCGATCGCTCCTCTCTTCCCTCCATGAAAATCGTATTCCTTCTTCATCGCTCACCCTCCATATTGCTTTCGTTCTTTCTCGGTGGCCTTTCTTGCAGAGATCAATCGGATGTTCTCCTCACGCCACGTGTACACCACAACCAAGACACGGCCAAAAGCATCCATGCCTAAAGTGGCGAACCGTGCTTCTTCGGGGTTAATGTCTTCAACGGTAATTGCGGAGTCGTCAGAGAATACGGAAACAGCGTCCGCGAACGCTATCCCGTGTTTGCGGATATTTAATTTTGCCTTATCGGGATCCCATTCGTATCCCATATGCACCATCGTATGCACATTCGTGCATATTGTCAATACTGATCGTAATAATAAAAATGTCTGCCCAACGCTCAGGTTAAGCTGCGGGCGCTCATGATCCACCTCAGGCGAGCCGTCAGCTTCAACCTGTTGTTATGCGGCGCAAGATTAGTCATTTTCCAATTTATCTTCGTCGTCCGACGGATCATAATCCTTAGCGATGTGGTCAAGCCGAAATCTAATCAGGCGAAGTTGGGTTGATATGTCTTCAAGATGACCAGGCAATGTGTCTATTTCTGGATTAAGTTCGGATGGTGTTATCCTTTCGTCAAGACTTGTTACTCTAGGAATCTTTGAAAGATTATTTATTTCATGTAGGATAGCAACAAGTAATAGTACAATGATAAATAATAGTACATTTAATGCGCTCAATGTTGGCCTCCAATATCACTAGGATTATGTGATTGCTTTGAATTGGCCTGGTACATGCTCCTTCGGTGCCAAATTAGTCAGAACTGCAACAAGATCATTATATTTATCATGTAATTTCTTGCCCTCAAACAGATCTTTTGCATAACCAACAATAAATCTAGTATTTTCGCTACTAAAATTTATTGTTAGTCTTTGCCAATGGTGGAGCCGCTCAAAAGCACTATATAGTTCATTTAAATCGGCAATAACCCTTGGCTCTGGACACATGATACAAAAGTCTGAAAATAGTGATTCTCTAACGAAAAAAGAGAGGACACCTGCTGATATAATGTTTTCCTCCTCGAATTTAATTTTTATCAAAAAGCATCTATCCAGATTTTGTTTTACTTCCCAGAGGAGGGATGAGAATATTTTTGCGTATAACTGTCTCGCCTCGTCCTCATTTAGTTTACCTTCTCGCCTCTTATGAACGAGGTCAAGGCCTTTAATGATCATCCCCGTCAGGGCGAGTATCGAGGACGATACTGGCTCCATCATCATTTCCTTTCCATTTTAATAGTCCGCATAACGCTACGGCTAAGCCGCGGGGCCCCCCGCCCTTCTCCGCGGCAGCCGACGGCTTCAGCCGATTGTTAGGTCCTCTTGATTAAATGCTCCTCTTTTGACTCCATTGCCCTGGGCTCTATTGCCTTGCATGATGCCTTTATGCTGTTCAAGCGCGTCAAGTTCGCAATGATCGCTGACCACCGACAATTCGCAGCACGCATTCACATTCGCATAGGCCATCAACTTTGCTTCCCCTGCTTGCCGCTTACAAAATGCTCGAATGGGATCTTATAAGGTTGATGCTCTATTCCCTATAGACCTAACGCTCAGGCTAAGCTGCGGGCACTCAGGAATTCCGCCACGTGAGCCGACAGCTTCAGCCTGTTGTTGGACGGCGACATGCAAATAATTTACGTACCGTCATCATTTTTCTATGCGCATCAGACTTTTTACAATATTTTCCTTAGCAATTCCGTATTTTTCAGATATGTGCATTTCTGCATTTATTTGATCGTCCTCAACCTTAAGTGTAATTTTTTCGAATGCTTTCATTCGCTCTGGCAAAGAAACAATTAGCTTCCCGATATAGGTAATATTATTGGTTACGGTAAAATGTATATCTGTTTTTGTATTTAGATAGTTAGATTTATACACTACAATAACTTTGAATATTTTGTACTCGCCATTATCTATCTTTGACACGAAATAAGTTTCATTGTTTGGCTCAACAATAAATTCATGTGATGCTGTTATGCTGTCCAGTTTACTAACAAGGAATTTGTATTTAAAATCTGTAGCTTTCTTTCCTTTTTGAAAAGTTTGCCAAAAAGAATCGTCTTCTACCTCTTTCGCTTGAACTAATATAGATCCAAAAATAATACCATCTGAATGGTGTGCATTTTCAATATTATCTTTGGACATCTGTAAGGATTTAGCGGAACAGGCAGCCAGCAAAGAAACCAAAAACATCACGACTATAATCGATATCGTCCTATTGCTGCACTTATGCATCATTGTTTTCCCTCAATGTCCGTCCAACGCTCAGGCTAAGCTGCGGGCACTCAGGATTTTCCCCAGGTGAGCCGTCAGCTTCAGCCTGTTGTTAGACGCCATTTTATAATTCAATAGATCCAGAAAGCCTCGTAACAAATTTATGTAAACAATCCACAGGAACTATGGCTTTAAATCCGCTTCGATCCGAAAATTCTAATGCTTTAATTTCCTTATCGTTGGCATGTGGAACAATACGAATATGCGCTATGCTATTTCTCATTTTATGTACCACTTCCAATAGAGTCTCATAATGATCTGGATTTATATTATTAGATCTCGACCCCCAACTAATTATATTTTCTTGAGTTAGCCCCCAATCAATTAAATCACTTAATTTATTTTTTGGAATATTTACATAACACCTTTCCTTTGGTAGAATTAGAAGGCCAAGTAAGCAATTTATTAATAATGCAACTTCATATTGCTCTTTCCTCGGCACATACTTATCGTATTTTTGAATAATGCCTAATGTTCTTACGATGAAATCTCTTTCAAACAATTCATAATTCATGCTTTATACCTCTGATGAAATGTGCGTCTAACGCTCAGGCTAAGCTGCGGGCACTCAGGATCTCCGCCAGGTGAGCCGTCAGCTTCAGCCTGTTGTTAGCCAGCATTATTCTTCTTCATCCATAAATGCAATTCTCCATCGCTTCTTTGCGTTATCGAAGTGAACCTTGTTCGAGTTAAATGCCTTGGGATCATATTTCCCACCAAGCCACTCCATCATGCTTTTATGCTCTTCATGGGATGGGCTCCGAACAATCTCCAACATCTCTTGATAACCATGAGCTCCGCCACAGTCTTCCGGCGGGCATGCCCGAGCGCCTCCTATGCATTTTGGGTACTTTGCCTTCGGCTCTTTCAGAAGGACTCCTTCCAAAATAACCTCATGTTCCCAATTGTCACCAAAATCATATTGATACTCACATTGATCACCTGGTTGAATAAAATAGTCGCTTATACGCAACTCCCACCCCGGTAGAAATATTAGTTCGTCAATAAATGGATCATCATTAGGAATCCCGATCTCATCAATATTTCCCGTTTTCGGGTTGGCAATTCTGAACGCATGGAGATGGGAGTCGAGCCAGCCCATCGAATCCTGAATTGCCACGTGCAGATCCCAAAAGCTATACGTTGCGGGAACAACAATTCGGCGCCAGATGGCGGGCTCAATTATTTTTAATTCGATTTTGAATTGATATATATGTTTTTTTATAATCATATTTTCCGGTCCCTATAATAAATTGTCTGGCTAACGCTCAGGCTAAGCTGCGGGCACTCATGAACTTCGCCAAGTGAGCCGTCAGCTTCAGCCTGTTGTTAGGCAGTAGCCGCAATAGTTTGATTCCCGATATGATTATCCTTTGTCTAATATGAGCTCAGCAGCAATCCTCACAGCACTTGCGACAACTTCCGCGCATTTCTCAGGCCCGCCGGAAGAGAAGTACAATGCAGACTCAATGGGGCTTGCCAGGTTGTACCTCTTCCCCAGTTTGGCCTCCAGGATAGAGCCGCACATGGTACTGCCTTGTTCCTTTTCGAACTGGCGACAGAATTTCCGCGCGGGTGGTAATGAGCGTAGGTATCCTGGCATATCATCGATATTGTCGCGCCCGAAGACTAATCCGAGGGCCATGAGAGACCCAACAACGGCACCGCACGTCTCACCTCTGAGAGCAACCCCCGGGAAAGGTGTGAGGGCTTTTAAAATCATGCCGTCGTCAAGGTTGAACTGTTCTTTAAGCACAAGGAAGGAAGTCTGAGCGCAGTTACCGGATCGTAATAGGATCTGGTGGGCATCCTCGCTAATTTTCTTCAGAACTTCCTCTTTGGAAGCTTCAATATTCATATTCTGAGCCTCCTTTCATCAAGCAGACACTACCTGCCTAACGTTACGGCTAAGCCGCGGGGCCCCACGCTCTTCTCCGCGGCAGCCGTCGGCTTCAGCCGATTGTTATGCCCCTTTGATTAAATGCTCCTCTGTTGATCTAAATGCTCTGGATCCTATGGCCTTGCATGATGCCTTTATGCTGTTCGAGCGCGGCAAGTTCGCAATGATCGCTGACCAACCAACAATTCGCAGCACGCATTCACATTCGAATAGGTCATCAACTTTGCTTCCCCTGCTTGCCGCCAAAAAAACGCTCGAATAGGACCTTATAGGGTTGATGCTTTGTAAATCCTCGAGGCATAACGCTCAGGCTGAGCTGCGGGGCCTCACGATCTTCCCCGCGGCAGCCGTCAGCTCCAGCCTGTAGTTAGAAAGCGCCCAATAGTCTAGATTTATTGCCTTGCCACAATAAGACTTGAAATTATTGAATTGCTCTAAAATAGAGCCTCGAACTATTGCCTTGCCCACAATAGGACCCTTATTTAATGCCTTGCCTAAAATAGTGCTTGGATAAATTGCCTCTTCAATAGATGCATGGATTAAATTGCCTTGGAACGTCATGATTTTGATCACCATGCCTTTATAGGCTCTAAAATATTAACTCGTCTTTCTAACGCTCAGGCTAAGCTGCGGGCACTCCCGAAGTTCGCCAGGTGAGCCGTCAGCTTCAGCCTGTTGTTATGCCGCATATTATTCCTACTGTTCAAGAATGTTTATAGGTATGTTTATGCTGTTACATTGATGATTGAATATGAATGGGATACGTATAGGCCGTTTTTGGAAATTGAATATGCAATGCCCGTTCAACTCAAATATAGCTCTGGGAGTTAATTTATTATTCTGTGCTGCTTCAATTCCTTTTACTATATCTCTAATGTCAGAAGATAATAAACTAATATTGAAGTACCCATTACCAATACTGTGCTTATCAATTCTGCCTGATGCATTTATAAGATTTGACTGATCATTAAGTGCATGGTATCCGATTTTCCAAAATCTTAATTCTATATAATCAAGTGTTAGGTTTTTTCTTGAAAAATTAACTACATCCATCCGAAAATCGACCCTACCGCGATCAATTTCACTTACGTAAATTGACAAATCGTACAAACGCACACAAATTCTGTTTTCATCTTTTTGTTTTTCCATCCACTTGCGAAATCTTGGCCATCCATAATCCCAAATTCTGGTTGCTATGGCTGCCCAGCTAGACGGTGCTGGTAATTCTGGTTTATTGTCAATAAGTCGGTTCATGTATTCTCGTCTCATCAATTGCCCCCAATAATTGACGGCATAACGCTCAGGCTAAGCTGCGGGCACTCAGGATCTTCCCCAGGTGAGCCGTCAGCTTCAGCCTGTTGTTAGATGGCGAAAATTTTAGGTTCAAATGATACCTTCTCTTTTAGCCATCTTAATTATTTTCGTAATGTCAGTTCCGTTATATTTCGGAAAATAGAATATCTTTCCTATCTTTTGTTTATGGAGGTAATTAAGCGATTTCCATCCAATATCTATTGCCTTGGCCAAATCTTTACCTGTTAGGTTTGCCTTTTCCCAAATATCTTTCGGTGCTATCACACCATCGCGATCAATATGAAAATGAGTCTTGTCTCTAATAATCTTTAATTTATCAGCAATCACACATAACCTATCAATATCGTAATTATTGTCCATCAAGAATTGATCTATTATTATTTTATCTCTTTCATATATAGTCCAATATGTTTCGCTATATTTGTTTTTATCAAATACTTTTATCGCGTGCGCAATCATGTCATTAAATAGTGCATCGTAAGCGAGTCGAAAGAAATCTACAGCATGAGAAGTATTTGCTTTTTCCATGCCTACTAAAGCCTTTCTTTCGAGCACAGCTCTCCCGAGTTCATGTAAATTTCGTTCCAATGCTCGCCTGCTTCTATCCATTTGCCTCTACCTATAGGACCATCTAACGCTCAGGCTAAGCTGCGGGCACTCAGGGTTTTCGCCAAGTGAGCCGCCAGCTTCAGCCTGTTGTTAGACCGTACTACAAAATTATTTAATCGGTCCCTTCACCTGTCTCAGTAATCGCATGGCTATTATCGACTTCTTTTCCATATATGCTCTTATAATCGATCAATATTGTCGCAATTGTTTCGACTTTAATGGAATATTTACTGCTTAAATCGTATATAGTTTTTCTGTAGTCCAGATTTATCTTATAATCTTTTCCATTAGCTTTCATAAAACCAATCATCCAGTCATGTGCATCTGTGTATTCTTTAATTATATTAGATACCGTAGCCTCTTCGATGCCATACTTTATTGACAATAAACTTACCGCTTCCTTATTGTCTTGCATCATCATATCTTTTAATAAATTATTGTTATCACTACGATCATTAGTATTATTTTTCTCTCCACAACCAACGATCAGCATTACCATACTCAGTAATATTATGTTTATTGCTTTCATCGTCACTGCCCCACAGGGTATTTGATCATATGTCGGTCTAACGTTACGGCTAAGCCGCGGGGCCCCACGCTCTTCTCCGCGGCAGCCGTCGGCTTCAGCCGATTGTTATGCCCCTTTGATTAAATGCTCCTCTGTTGATCTAAATGCTCTGGATCCTATGGCCTTGCATGATGCCTTTATGCTGTTCGAGCGCGGCAAGTTCGCAATGATCGCTGACCAACCAACAATTCGCAGCACGCATTCACATTCGAATAGGTCATCAACTTTGCTTCCCCTGCTTGCCGCCAAAAAAACGCTCGAATAGGACCTTATAGGGTTGATGCTTTGTAAATCCTCGAGGCATAACGCTCAGGCTAAGCTGCGGGCACCCACGAAGTTCGCCAAGTGAGCCGTCAGCTTCAGCCTGTTGTTAGGAGGCAAATCTTATCCTCTTCCGCCGGGGTATCTCCCGGTCACAATGAGAAATGTTAAATACCCACTTACCCCTGAGATTCCCCAAATGAATAAGAATATGATAACCGCAGCCGTACCAACACCGATATTGTTTAAGTCCTTGATTGAAGAAACGATGTATTGAATTATGTACAATGACAAGAATGCAGATAATGTAAATATTATTTTGAATAAGAATTCCTGTATGTATTCAACCATATATCTCTGAAATGTTGTCATGGCAGGATAATTCGTATTAATATTAATCGATTTCTCTACTACACCTCGTATTGCATAATATAGACTAAAGATAATAGCCGCCAGTACATACCAACATGGTATCTTTAACATTATCTCAGTTATCGACATGGGTCCTCCAGATTCTTGGTTGATATTCTTCTTCTTTTAATCTATGAAATATGTCCTCCTAACGCTCAGGCTGAGCTGCGGGGCCTCACGCTCTCCCGCAGGGCAGCCGTCAGCTCCAGCCTGTTGTTAGGGCGCAAACTATTTTATTATTATAGCTACTAAAGATAATACAGACATAATAACGGCCCCAATTGATAAGCCTATTAATATATTTTGCCTTAAATTAAAAGAATTCATTCCTGCCGTTATCAAATTAATTTGATCCTGCATCTTAATAACAGCCTCTGAATTCATCGTAACGTTATTTTCTAATAATTTGAAATCGTTATCCATGGCATTAAATCTTTCTTCTAATCCGGTTATCATGTTTTTATCATGAAGGACTTTCTCGGCTCTTCGCTTTTCTAATATATCTTTAAGTTTCTCTGCAATATACGGAGTTGCCTTTACTAATTCCTCAACAACCTTTTTCCAAGGAATTCTTTTAAGAACATTCTCTGCCACCATTATATTCTCCTATGTTTAAATTTTTGTCGTCCTAACGCTCAGGCTGAGCTGCGGGGCCTCACGCTCTCCCGCAGGGCAGCCGTCAGCTCCAGCCTGTTGTTAGGGCGCAAACTATTTTATTATTATAGCTACTAAAGATAATACAGACATAATAACGGCCCCAATTGATAAGCCTATTAATATATTTTGCCTTAAATTAAAAGAATTCATTCCTGCCGTTATCAAATTAATTTGATCCTGCATCTTAATAACAGCCTCTGAATTCATCGTAACGTTATTTTCTAATAATTTGAAATCGTTATCCATGGCATTAAATCTTTCTTCTAATCCGGTTATCATGTTTTTATCATGAAGGACTTTCTCGGCTCTTCGCTTTTCTAATATATCTTTAAGTTTCTCTGCAATATACGGAGTTGCCTTTACTAATTCCTCAACAACCTTTTTCCAAGGAATTCTTTTAAGAACATTCTCTGCCACCATTATATTCTCCTATGTTTAAATTTTTGTCGTCCTAACGCTCAGGTTAAGCTGCGGGCCGAGGGGCGCGCTTCTTGCCCCCGGCCACGATTCTCGCCACCGCCAAGCAAGAAGCGTGAACCGCAGGAGCCGTCAGCTTCAACCTGTTGTTAGCCTGCTTCACGAAATAAATCGGTAATTATTTATATTTAGTTTTTCTGCTTTAATGATAATTTGATTTCCGCAACATCATTATTTATTGATTTTAAATTAGATACCATTTCTTCATACAATGGAACTGCCTTAATTATGAACATTATTTGTTTATATGC
>Ga0209324_10003347_pt1 | contig 11012 bp, 12 predicted proteins | sample Rifsed19ft3_FD_184015 | JGI IMG/M metagenome (GOLD analysis project Ga0209324, IMG submission 184015) | Soil microbial communities from Rifle, Colorado, USA - sediment 19ft 3 (version 2) | ecosystem: Environmental > Terrestrial > Deep subsurface > Rock core/Sediment | place: Rifle, Colorado...
GGTTTCTGTTTCAGAAATTGCATCTTCAAGCTCTTTGATAAGCTCGCTTTTCGGCTTGACTGGTGTATCTCCTTCTTTTATCCCACCGCCACTTCCAGACCCATAAATAGCTAATGCCTTTTGAAGGTCTCTAAAGATACCTATATAATCCACAATCAAACCGTTTGGTTTATCCTTAAAAACTCTGTTTGCCCTCGCTATAGTCTGCATCAGAGTGTGATTCCTCATTGGTTTATCTAGATAGATTGTAGAAAGGGGTTGAACATCAAAGCCAGTCATCCACATAGCACAGACAAATACAATCCTAAAAGGGTCATCAGGGTCTTTAAATTTAGTCGCAAGGTCTTCTTTCACCATCCGTTTTCGGTGTTTTACAATATCTAGTCCTAAATTTTTAAATCTCTCCACCTCGTTCTGCTCGCTGCTTACCACCACAGCCATATCTGTCTTTTCCATAAACCTGATTTTATTTTTTATCTCTTTTCTTTCTTCCTTATTTGTAGAACTTTCTGATGTATCTCTTAAATCCTTGATGTACTTCTTCCAATACTTTTGAACCTTGTCATACATCTTCACGGCGGTTGGCTTATCAATAGAAACAACCATTGCCTTGCCCTGATAACCACGGCTCATAAAGTGTGATACAATATCCTCGGCAATCTTTTCAAGACGGTCGTCTCTGGTAATAATGTGGTATTCCCTTGAAAACTCACGCTCAAGCTTCTTTTCCTGTTCTTCATCAAGTAAGGACTCTTCTACAATTCTCTCAAGGTCTTCGTTTAAATCCTCATTTTTAAGTTGAACCTCAGGAATTCTGTTTTCATAGTAAAGTGGAACGGTAGCATTATCATCGACGGATTGCTTAAAGTTGTAGATGCTTACATAGTCACCAAAGGTCTTTCTTGTAAGCTCCTCTCCCACCATCAAAGGAGTTCCTGTATAGGCGATAAAAGCCGCATTAGGTAATGCCGTCCTCATATTCATTGCAAGCACATCGTATTGTGTGCGATGGGCTTCATCGGTAATAACGATAATGTCAGACCGCTTTGATAATACCGGATATTTCTCCCCCGTTTCGGTTCCGAATTTATGAATTAGAGTGAAGATATTACGATGATTTTCTCTTAAAAGCTGTTTCAGGTGTTTACGGCTTTCTGCTTGAACCTTTTTTTCAGTAACCGCTCCTACACTAACAAAATTTCCATAAATCTGATCATCTAGTTCATCTCTATCAGTAACGATTAAGAATGTATAATCCCCTTTAAACCTTCTCAGTATCTTTTGGGAGAAAAATATCATAGAAAAACTCTTTCCACTTCCCTGTGTATGCCAGAAGACACCGAGCTTGCCCTGATTTTCTTTAATTTTCTTGAATGATTCAAGAGCATTGTTTACACCATGATATTGGTGATTTTTGGCAATCATTTTAATATATGAACCACCTGTATCTTTATCTTGAAAGAGAATAAAATTTTCCAGGATGTCTAAAAACTTATGTTTTTCACAGGTGCCTTTAATAATAGTTTCAAGTGAAACAACACCTTCCTCACCCTCGCTATTAATTTTCTTCCATTCGCTAAAGTGCTCATAGTCGGCAGTAATTGTTCCAATCCGGCTTTCAGAACCGTTAGAAAGAATAACAAAGGCGTTATACCAGAATATTTGGGGAATGGTGTCTTTATAATCTGTAAGGTTGTTTCTATAGGCGTTTTCTAGTCTCTTATGGGTGGCTTTAAGCTCAATAAAGATAAGGGGTAAGCCATTTATAAAACCCACAAGGTCAGCACGGCGTTTATACATCTCACCAGTTACCCAGAACTGAGAGGCCAAAAAGAAGTCGTTATTTTCAGGGTTGTCAAAATCTATAACCTTAACGGTCTCCACTTCCTCATTACCTTCTTCCTGTCTCATAGCAACCTTTACACCATCTTTAAGCATTTTATAGATTTCTCTATTGGCAACAACGGGGTTTAGTGAACTACGGTCTCTAGTTAGCTCTTCAATGGCAAGATCAGTAGCTTCTGGTGACAAGTTAGGGTTAAGTCTGAATAGGGCTTTCTTTAACCTCGGAACGAGAACAACATCGGAAGGTGTTTCTCTCCCAAGAGTTCCTTTCTCTCCGAATTTTTCATAAAAGCAGTTTCGATGCTTATATCCGAGTGATTGGAAGAGTTCAATGGCCGGAAATTCTACAAGTGTGGATTCAGTGTAATCATTCATTCAATCTTACTTTTGGTGATATGTTTAGAGGTTATACTGCAAGCTCGGTTTCTATGTCCTCAGATATAGTCTCACTAGGTTCAATATCTAACCATTTAAGTACTGCCAAATTTCTGATAGTTCTAGCTACCTCTATTTTATCATACTGAGGTCTACGTCTCTGCTTCCACTCCATAACAGCGTTTAAAACATCATCTTCAGTAGGTTTTCCATCTTTTTTCCTTTTTAATTCTGTGTAGGCAAAATGTACCGTTGCGGCAATCTCTGCTTGTTTTGTATTCAAACGACAAAAGAGGTCTACTAGCTTTTCTATAATATTTTTATTTGATTCTATTTCTTCTTTATAAATTTCCCTTGCATCCTTAAAAGTATCTCCAGATTTAACCATAAACATATTTCCAAACCTTTCTTCTTTAATAAGTCCATTATTTACCAATTTTGTTAATTTAGCTTTTACCTGTGAAGAAAATGGGCCATAGCTACCACGTTTATACTCCAGACCGGTTTCCAGACCCATAAGAGTTCCAAAGTAAGCAATCTTTTGAAAAGTTGTCCGCCCTACGGGCCAATGATAAGGAATGTTTTCAAGCTTTCTTAATACCTCTACTACAGGTATAAATCCATGTTCTATCTTGGATTCAGGTCTTTTATTTTGCTCTACTAATTGGGCTTGACTCGGCTCTCCAAAAAATTCGGGGATTAACTTGCCACTCGGTGTTCCATGGGGTGCATAGAGCTCAACAGGAATTTCTAACCTGCTTAGATAACGGTATAAAGTGGGTCCCACAATATCCCAGTTTAATTCACCTAACCCACAGCCAAGAGGAGGAACTGCTAATGAAGTAATACCCCACTCCTTATAATGTTTTTCCAAATACTTAAGTCCTTCTTCTATATTGGAAAGTTTTGATACTGAGCGCCAATCTTCCTTTGTTGGAAATAGTAATATCCAGGGTGGTATCACTCTTTTATAAAGATAAGGCTTTCCGAGCCTGACCTCTCCTCGCTTACAAAGTTCCGAATAATCTTTATACATATCAGGAAATCTTTTCCTAAATTCTAAAGCCAGCCCTTTACCCATCACACCTACACAATTCACGGTATTTACTAGAGTCTGAGCTTTAGATTTAAAAATATCGCCAATTAGCACTCTTAACTTTCTATCAGACATTATTAGGCTCACCATTGAAAAAATAAATCATTATTAACAAAAACCTCATTCTGAAGCGGCGAGTCTTCCAATAGACGTTTTACCTTCTCGCGACTTTCATTGCACGATACATAAATACCAGTAATAAAGTTTGAAGGAACAAAACTAGGAACAAGCACCTCAGCACATACCGCGGACTTCCGTCTGTAATATTCAATACGATTAGGATGTGTCCAACCCTTTGCAAAAATCGACTCCTCAACCAAATCATCTAAATATTGGGTTGAATAAAATCTCACGTGATCGCTAGATGCATTTCCATCTGAAACAACCACATCTGAATTATCAAGTATATCAGCATCTATTAATAAAACGCATAGCTCCATATGTCTATTCCTTATAGCATACATCATAGCATTTCTCGGATTAAAATATAAATTTGCATAATCGTGTAATTGTTTACTAGTTCTCCCGTGTGGTATTAATTTTTGCTTTCTTCTCTCCTGGACAACTGGATTATAAATCGTCACAGGTTGTAACTTTTTAGCCTTATTATAGCATAGGATGCCATCTTTGATGATTGAAGGTAAGTTTTCAATATGGCAGATGTAGTATAACGCTTTGACATCTGAACGCTTCATAAGTTAGCCACATTTAAAATAATCCCAGCTTTGGTCATAGCCAAGTGATTGAAAGAGTTCTATGGTGGGGAGTTCAACTAAAACTTCTTCAGAGTATATACTCATGATTCATCACACTGTTCAATAACTGTGGCTAACAATTTATTTGTTATTTTAAAGTTATCAATTTGAGAATTTAGGGTAGTGGGTCAGTTTGATTTTTTAGAGTAATTATCTCTTTCCATGATACATATTTTGAAGTCTTTTCAAAAAAAGGTAAAATCGTGGGCAAACAAACAAGGAGCGCTTGCTCGAATGTTTCACCCGTTTAATATCGGCAAAATTGCTGAGCAGGTTAAAATAATAAAAAGTGCTGTTGCTCCTTCACTTTGGGCATGTGTAGTAATTTCCTTGCCACTCTTTTATTTAGCAAACATAACTACTATAGAATATTTAAGAATAATTTGTATTATAGTTGCCTGTATACCTGTTTCAACCTATTTTATTAGCTATCTTTATTTTACTTTTACAAATCCCACTTATTTACGCTCTGAAGAATATCAGGTTAGAATGCAAGCTTTACAACTATTGGGAGATAAAGATAATCCTTTCGGTACAAAGGCGGAGGATATTGTTGAAATAACAAACCCAAAATTGCCGTCCCCAAAAGAACAAAGCGAAAACAATGACAAATAAAGTCTATTTGGTTACTTATAATACCGATAATAATTTTAATAATTCTGTGTTTTATAAACATATTTCGACCGTTTTGTATCCACAATATATTTCAGATTGGTGGCATTATTTAGAAAACGTATATATTGTCATTTCCTCTTTAGACGTTAATCAAATATATAATTTGATTTCGCCCCAACTCGGAGGACGTAATTTATTGATTATAGAAATTAATCCTAATAATGCACAAGGGTGGTTACCAAAGAAGGCATGGGAGTGGATTCAAAAATATCAGATTCGCTAATTTAATAGATTGACAATATCCTCAATTTCCCATAAATGGTCTGTTACTTTTGCTTTCATTGCTGGTGTTATTCTTAAAGACTGATGAATACGACAAAAGTTATAATACATAAAATGTAAAGCAACTGCATACCCTAAATTCTCTGCCTTCTTACTAAATGCGTTCGTAAGCCTTGTAAACCGTCTCATATTCATACGCATTGTTAAATTCTGTCTTTCTACATAGCTTGTAGAAATGTGTTTGGGTTCTGGATACCCTTGAACCTCTTTAGCTTTTATTCCGATGCAATGAGGAGGACTATAACGAACTTCGGAATCTTGAGATTTTCCATAAACTTTTACCAATTGACTAAAATCAACTTCCTCACCAAAAGCATCGTCAACAGCTTTTAAATACATTTTGTGCCCATCCGTAGTTAATTGAACTCTATCCTTTAATCGTGCTGCTAAATCCTTCATAAAGGCTGTTGCATCTTCTAGGTCACGGTTTCCAATGTACCAAGATAGAACTAATTTAGTATCTGCACATAAGGCTGTAAATGTCCAAACATCTCCATAGCCAAATTGACCCTTTTTATCCTCTGGGACATTCTTAGCTTTAGCATGGCAGAAAGACCATATTTCATCACACTGGATAAACTTACAAGGTAAATTCCTTAATACTTTATATTGATATTCTAAGCAAGCTTTTCCAATATCAACTAGCAGTTTTATCACCGTACCCTTAGCCGCTACGGTCATTCTACAAGTTGCTCTAATGGAATTACCTTCAACTAATGCTGATATAATCTGTGTTTGTTTTCTTATATCTAACTTGTTCATAGTATAATTATACTTGACCGCTCTAGCATTGTCAAGAGGAAGTTTTTTATAGAATTCAATTATATTTTTTATTACAAAATGTCTGTATTTATGCTATATTATGTTTGATTCAACATAATATAATAATATTATTATATTATGTTGTCAATAATATATGATTGACAAAATAATAATATTATTATATTATAAAAATGTCTTATAAATTATACGATTATGTTGATAATAGAGGCAATAACACAATTAAGGATTGGATACTAAACTTACAAAAACCCGAAAGAGGTAGATTAGATTTGAAGTTAGCTTTGCTTGAAAAACATGGTTTAAATTTAGGGACTGGTTTATTAACGGAAAGTAAATTGTCGCATATAAAGGAAATCAAAATTAATGGAAGAGTTGCTCTCCGCCTAATGGTATGCAAAGGACCAATTGAAAATGATAAAGAATTTACTCTTTTATTTGGAGCAATAGAAAAGGATAGAAAATTAATACCAAATGATGCAGTACAAAGAGCCGAAATACGACGACAAGAAATTATTGCAAATCCTAGTTCTAGGAGGTGCTTACATGAGTGGATTGCATAATAGATTACAAAAAGAATTTAAAGATAAAGAATATGCCCATGCTTACGTAGATGAGTTTCTTAATGCGAGTATCGCTACTCAAATTAAAGTTCTTAGAGAACAACGAAAATGGGATCAAAAAGAACTTGCCACGAAAAGTGGCATGAAGCAACCCAGAATATCTCTCTTGGAAAATATTAATTACTCCATGTGGAGTATTTCTACGCTCAAAAAACTTGCCGAAGCTTTTGATGTAACACTCAAAGTGTCATTTGAAAGTTTTTCTATACGGATAAACGATATTGACAATTTTAATCGTGAATCACTAGAAAGATTATCAAGAATGGATGACCTATCTTTTAGTGAACAGGCAGAGCTAAAAGGTTTGGCTGCAGCCAATCAATCAATTCTTATTGTTAATCGAATTATTACCTCTAAGATGTCTAGTACTCCCCAAATTCATACTACTGCAGATAACACAAAAGGCAGATATAACCTTCAACAAGCAGCTTAATAACTTCAAATATGGAGAATGTGAATGGCTAAAAAGAAAGAGCAAAAAGGACATATACTTTCGATTGAGTGGAATATTCCAGACAATATAATAACTAGATTTGCTACGAATATGACTATTCAAACAATTGAAAATGAATTTAAGATTTCATTTTTTGAAGTAAAACCACCTATAGTACTTAGCGAAGTAGATCAAAAAAAAATGAAGAAAATTGGAACTGTAAAGGCTGATTGTGTTGGAAGTTTTATTGTTACACCAGACCGTTTGCCAAAATTTATTGCCGTTCTGAATGAACAACTATCCAAGTACAATAAAATACAAGAGGAAAAAGAATCTTAACTCTTTTTCCACCTTGCGTTAGCAGCTTTTCGTGCAATTTCTTGCCGCTTTTTAGCAGATAGCTTTTCTGCACGAGCTTTGCCCCCTTTTAACCCGCCCAACCTACCAAGAGCAACAGCAGCGGGATTTTTGGTGGGAGATTGTTCATTTGGTTCTTTTGTAGCTTCCTCAACTATTGATTTAGCAAGAATATTAACATCCTCTGATTGCTTTCTTGAGCGCTTAGGCATATAAATATTATGGCATAGTTAATCCTTCTTGTCTAGACTTTCAAAAAATCAAACTGACCCACTACCGAATTTAGAGCTTTTATGCTCTTTCTGCCATGAAACAAATTATTACGCAATCTGTAGACGATAATCAATAAAGCTTTAATTATGTCTCTTTCATCACAATTATCATTTTCTAAAACCCTTTTAACTAGTTCTTCTTTATCGTGTTCCCTAAAAGATAAAGCAAAAAATCTATGATTCACTTTTCCTGATTCAACATAACGATTCCTAAAGTAATCATAAAATTCCTTATAATCTTCAAAATTAAAGTTTCCTTTCTTTGCTAGCTCATCTACTTTACTACAAATACTATTTGCGTTCGCTCGATTTCCACATACCGTAGATTCAAATATGTTCCAAAATAAAGAAAAGTTACGTATATTGTCTAAGCTCGATATATCTATAGGCTTATTAACGTAATCTTGTATCCATTCAATTTCGTTGAACTCCTTCTTCATTTATCGAGTCCTCCATGTTCAATTTTTCAACATCGATCTCCCCACTAATCAATTTAGGCAATAGAAGGTCACGAGTGTGACGGAGAACGGTGTTTTTTTGCCCTAATGTATCAATTTGATTAAAGATATGTCTAGCAAACACATCAAATGTCTCGTTTATTTTAGAGCTTGGAATAATAATTTTCATTGATGTAATAAACTCTTTATTTGCATGTGGAATTGCAGAACCAACATTGTTATCAGATATTGCCTTATAGTTATCTCTAAGGAAATGAAAAAGAAGATATTGTGAGAGTATAACATCTCGCTTTACTCTAAAAGTGGCTAATGTTGACCCAACAAAGCCATAAGAACCGATGAATACCTGTCCTGAACTTGCTCCATCCATAACCATTATAATGTCATTTTTATTGGCTACTACTTGCTTTGCATCATCGGTATAGAGAAAAGAACGGTTTTTAAGTCCATCAATCAATAAATAGGGAATAGCATTATTTTTGGGCAAGTCAAAAATATTATTTGCCTTTTTACCCTTCTGAATTTCTATTATTTCTCCTAACTTTTTTACCTCCCACCCCTTAGGTATCAATCCCAACTCCGATTCGACCATTTTCACCTTCTCGTGTCCTGGGAAACGAAAATTAACAAACCATTCCTTGTATATGGCTTGTGCCATTTCTTCTAAAATCTTAATGCGGCGGGTGTTTTTTTCGATGAGATCGTCATAGGCGGAAAGGATTGAGGCGATTTTGCGTTGAGTAGAGAGAGGAGGCAAATTGACACGTATTTGATAAAAGGCGTCTCTACTTGTTGAGGGAATAGCAGAGCCACTATCCAAGCTGTTTATGTCAAAATCTAGCAACTGATAATATGCCCACTTAACATCAAATGAGTCTGTTATTGGGTTTAAATAGAAAGCTGTATCTATCACGAAGAATGGTTTGCTTGAATAATGAATCCCACGATAAGCACCTTTGCGACCGATAATAATCCCATGCTTATGACATAATGGCTCCTTATGCCAACCAATTTGTCCATTTGTCCCATATACTGGATAGGTTCCTTCAGTATTTTGATATCCTCGTAAACCTTTACCATACTCTAGAGTCGCCAAATCCCCCCACTTAAGCTTTTTCCAAGAGTATTTTGTAGTTTTCATCTCATTCTGCCTAACAGATTAGCCATGTTCTCGGCTATCCGCTCTTCCAGTTCCTTTGCTTCAGTATTGAGTTTTTCTAATTCTTCATACATTTCCTCCAATCTTTCATAAAAATCAAAATCCTCTTCTTTCTTCTCAGCGACACCAACATAGCGACCAGGGTTGAGGGAATAGCCTTGCTCTCTGATTTCTTCAAGTGTTGCCACCTTACAAAGCCCTGGAATATCACGGTATTTGCCTTTGGGGAAATATTCCAGCCATCTATCCCCTAGAGACGCAAAATTTTGCGTCTCTACAACGGATTCTCCTCTATACAATTTCACAATATTTGCAAGAAACTCTATTTGCTCAGGTGTAAACTCCCTATGAGCACGGTCTATCTGTGTGTAAATATTACGAGCATCTATAAATAGCACTTTATCCTTTCTATCTGTAGGGACGCCATTAATGGCGTCTCTACATTTACCCTTATCAAAGAACCATAAGGTGCAGGGTAGGGTGACTGTGTAAAAGAAGTTTGAACCGATGGCTATCATCACATCTACAAGGTGGTCTTCAATGATTTTCTTTCTAATCTCCAACTCCGATTGCCTTGCATCGCTGGCAGAGTTTGCCATGACAAAGCCAGCCCTTCCTTTTTCATTTAATGCACTCAAGAAAACCTCAATCCAGAGATAGTTGGCATTGTCAGGCTTAGGGATACCATAAATAAACCTCTTATCACCCTTAATCTTCTCTTTAATCTTCTCTTTATCAACTCCATTCACATTAAATGGAGGATTTGCCATTACAAAATCAAATTTATCAATCGAATTATGTATATCCTCGTAATAAGTATTCCCCTGACGAATATCCCCAGATAATCCATGGACAGCTAGATTCATCTTACAAAGCCTCACGGTCTCCGCCACCTTTTCCTGACCATATACGGAGATCTCTGCACTTGGATTCTTTTTGTGCCTTTCTACAAACTTTGCACTCTGAACAAACATGCCACCAGAACCACAGGCAGGGTCATAAATCCTTCCATGATAGGGTTCTATAACTTCTACGATGAGTTTTACTAATGATGTGGGAGTAAAAAACTCACCGCCTCTCTGACCTTCAGCCATAGCAAACTTGCCGAGGAAGTATTCATAAATCTTCCCAAAAACATCACCTTCAATATCCATCGGAATGCTGGAAAAGGTTTTAAGCAAGGTAACTAGGACATCGTTTTCCAGCCTGTTGTATGTCTTAGGGAGAACATCCTTGAGGTCTTCATTTTCCGCCTCTATAGCTCTCATTGCATCATTAATTGCTTTACCAATATTTTCGCCCTCAGGTAGATTTAGAAGATATGAAAAACGCGCATTTTCTGGAAGGTAAAGAACACCCCTTGCCTGATAATCCGCTTTTGTAATGCCTCTTCGACTACCCACATCTCGGTGTTGCTTTTCTATTTCGTCTTTGGCAATGGTGAATTTATAGTCAGCAAATCTAAGAAAAATAAACCCTAAAACAGGAATAGAATATTCAGAGGATTTTAGTTTAGAATTAGCCCTTAGCTGGTCTGCTGATTCCCAGAGCCTCTTCTCTATCTCATTTATAAATAGACCCACCTGCATTTTGATCCTCCTTAAAGATCGCTAAGGATAACGGAGTCCTTTGGTTTTGGTTCATTTTCTCTTATAGTTCTACTTATGTGCCTACCTCAACTAATACCATTATTTCACTAAGAATAACCCATTGCAACATATCTTTAGACAAAGTGAGGAATATCCGTTCATAATCTCACCTATCATAGGGATCTTTCACTCTTAAAGGGTCACACACCAAAACTGAGATAGAAAATGTTTCCCAATCTTTAATTAGCTATCAGAATCATAAGATAGGGGAAATAAAGCATTGGTATGTAAGTTATACAATGTAAATCTATAA
>Ga0209324_10003351_pt1 | contig 11001 bp, 12 predicted proteins | sample Rifsed19ft3_FD_184015 | JGI IMG/M metagenome (GOLD analysis project Ga0209324, IMG submission 184015) | Soil microbial communities from Rifle, Colorado, USA - sediment 19ft 3 (version 2) | ecosystem: Environmental > Terrestrial > Deep subsurface > Rock core/Sediment | place: Rifle, Colorado...
CGGTTAAGAGAGGCAATACAGAAAGAAATAGGAATTGCAAAGGGCAAAGAAGAAGAAAAAGTAGTGTTGGCAGCATGATGCAGCCTAGGAGCTGCTATTGAATTTCAACTAACTTTGGGATTGACTCGTTAAGCTTTGGATCATCAGAAAAAAAATCTTTTATGGTAAAAATAAAATTACCTATTTCACTCCCCACGAATTTACTCGAAGTCTTTGCTTGAATAAAAACAAATAATACTTCTAAAAATTTATTAATCTCTAGCAAATCTTTTATTTCTTCTATACTTGTTACTAGTTTGCCATTAACAATTATGCAAATCCCATCAATTCCTTGATTGATGCCTGTGGAAACATCTTCAAATGAAAAACTATCGTTGTACTCCTTACATACTAATGAATAATTGCAAAATATTTCGAAATCTTTTGATTCCGTTTTTGACTCAATTTCCTGTTGTTTTAAAAAATCCTTAACGAGACTTTTAGTAATTCTATCCATTATTTTTTCCTTTAAAGTGGAATATAATTTCAGAATATGCACTTTTATCTCTTTCAGTCCTGTTTAACACGGGACGTTTGTACTGATTGACTATCTTCATTCCCGCCTTTTCTGCTATATCAGGATATAAATTGTATTTATCATTAGCTACAAGAAAAATATCAAAATCTTTAACAAAATATTTTCTGCAATTATTTAAAACTTCTGCAATGTCTTTAACATAGGAATTACGAGCCTCCCTGCCTTGTCCTTTAGAAAGTGGGCCGATTTCCATTTTATCTTTTCTTTCAAAACCAAACAAATCGTATGCATAAGCGTGTTGATCGTGATAGTCAATCAAACCAACGTAAGGTGGACTTGAAAATATTCCTTTAATTTTTTGTTTTTGTACTAATTCAGCAAAAGTCGGGTTTTTCTTTTTTAATACTTCAATAATATCAATCGTTTTTGAATCACCTGCTAAACAAACTTGGTGTTTATCTGTCCGCAATTCGTCAAATTTTGTCAGCCGTTTTTCTGTGTCCTTGCTATAACGTTCCCACCAACTCAGAATAGAGAATAAAGGTTTGCAGATTTTGCCATGCTTGGCACAGTAATAAGTAGTTGTTACTGGTTCTTTCAGTGTGGCTAAATCTGCATGTGTGGTTGCACGACAAGAACGAATCGTTCGGCTTAGGATGATGATAATAACTTTTTTTGTCTGTATGTTTTTAATTTGCTTAACAAGATTAAAGGCAAAATCTATTTCTGTTCTGATATGTTGTAAATACCACTTATCTAAAAAGCTGTTGGCTTTTTCCTGCTTTAATTGTATCCCATATTGATCAATTAATTTTTGATAAATTGGCAAAAACTCTTTCTCCTTCTTCTCGCCATATTCATCTTCATTGATTTCATTCCGTTTAACTTTGTACTTATAGCCAGGAACAGGAAAATATTTATTGTTGAAACTTGCTAGTTCTTCTATCAGTTTGCTTTCAAATGTAATAGTTTTAGAATCAGCAATAAACTGCTTTAATGCCTTTGTAATTTTATGAATTTCATCACGTAGATTATCAAAATCGTATTTCCCAATTTTTATATTGCTGATTAGCGCGTTAAAAGCTGAAATATCAATACCAACGGCATGCATTCCAAGTTCATTGGCTTGTACTAACGTAGTTCCACTGCCGCAAAATGGGTCAAGTAAAACAGCACCTTTTTTAAAATATACTTCTTTTTTGAAGGTGTCAGTGTGGTTGTCTAAAAAATATTCAACAAGTTGTGGAATAAATTTTCCTTTGTAGGGATGCAATCTGTGTACGTGCTTTGTAGTATCTGCTTCTTTGAGATTGTCAAAAGATAATGTCCAATTCAAATCATCTCCAAGTTGGTCTTTCCATGCAAGTTCCCTTTTTCCTACATAAGATTCGTAATATTTGAGTAAATCTCGTTTGTCAATTTGTACGGCACCATTAGTCCCAATCTTCTTTATTAGTCCATACTGAATAAGGTAAGATATATTTGAAGTGGTAACGTTTTTCTTCAGATAGTCGCTTGCCCACTCACTGGCTTCTTTTATTGTTAGTAAATCTTTCTCTATGATCATTTTATCTAACCATTTATAGTTACATGATTTTTTACATGAAAACGTGTTGATAATGTTCAGAAATTAGTTAAGGTTAGGTTGAGTAAAGAAAAACCCAACAATTATTTTCATCAAACCGAATCTCAGTGCCATTTTCTCAATTACTATAATAAATACCTTGTTTTACAAATCGGTGAAAGCTGGAATATTGACTGGGAATCTTTATATTCATTCTGGCGGTACTGCTAAAATAACTTTTAACAAATTATTGCACTTTGCTGGAATATGATTATTTTGCTTTCCGTTTACCTTTTATCTCTTCTATAATAGTTTCAACGTTTATGCCTTTTAACCATTGTGCTCTTTCTTTGGTATAGTCGCCCATTCCTGTTTCAAACTGCTGAAGAAACCGTGCCATGCCTACAGGTCCCAGAGCTTTAGTTAAAGCTTCTAAACCTAGTTTTCTTAAAATAGAAGGACTCAATGTTTGAGTACTCATTTTCCAATCTCCTCCATTAACCATTTGACGGGATTTTCCACCCTTACCTTTAAAATACTTTTGTTTTGCAATGCTTTATGCAGCAAATTATCATCTGTGGTTAATAAAATATCTGCATTACCTCTTTCAGCGCAGGCAATATGCAATGAGTCAAAGGAGCTAAAATTTAATTTTTCAATTCCATCACTCGCTTTTCTATGTCTATGTCAACAATAATAAAAGATTTTGAAATTGTAGATAAGAAGATTACCTTTTGTTTTCTATCATCATCGGGTATTTTAGAAATCTCAAGGTCAATAACCTCACTACTTAAAAAAATATTGCCTTTAATTCCACAACTATCAAGAATGGTAAGAACGGCTTCTGATTTAAGACGAACCCTGTCTTGAGTATGATCGTCAAATGGTCTATTTAAACAGCAGACATCAAAATAAATTTTCATAAAGTTTTTTGAATCATTCTATCACATCGTAATGTGTTTGCATAACAATCCCTACATGGCAATTGACAATAACTTTGGATATCCCTTTATTTTTGTTTTTGCAGACTTTAATAAATCTCAAAACGTCAACAACTCGATCAATTCCTTCCTTGAAAATGCCTTGAACATGGCATCGTCTGGTTCGACAATGGAATCTATGAGGGTGGCCTTTTGGTAATTATCATTTTATTTTGTAAGCCATTTTGACATCCGTTTTTCAACTTCTTCATGGGGTATACCTTTACCCTCGTCAAGTTCCTTTAAACCTGCATCAACCTGTAGTTTGAAATACAGTTCTGCCATGATATCATCAAGAGTGACATTATCAGGTAAGGACTGAATTATCTGAATAACTTGCTGTTTTATTCTTGCCATTTGACCACCTCTAGCATATGTAAATTTAGACTTGCAATTTGAAGTCTTTATTTAAGTAAATTGAGTTGAGCAAAGCGAAACCCAGCATTGTATTATAAAAATTCGATAATGAATTTTTCGATCCTGTCTTCTACTGATTCAACTGGTATTTGTTCCTCCATGCAACGCTTATGAATACCGAAATCAGTTGTAAGTACAATAAAGCGTTTGCCTGATTTAGCGTGTTTTTTTGCAAGCTCGATTATGCTCGTATCGACTGGTCCTAAGTCAGCGAGGATATTTTTGGACATATCAATCAGATATTGAGTATCTTCGTCGAATTTTAGCTCTTTCATTTTGTTTTGGACAAGAGTCCAGAAGTGATCTTGAAACTCTTTGAGATTCCGATAGTGTGCTTCTCTTGCTGCTTTGCGAATATGACGTTCAATCTCAGCAATTACTCCCGATGAAGTTAAAAGACGACCTTTATGATGTTCAAAAAAGCTGCGAAAACCACCTACCCATATCTTGTATTGTGGAGTTACAGGAGAAATGCGGGCACTGAGCCATGTTGAGTTATACTGATCACCATAGAGCCGGGCAAAGTAATCAAGGAGCGGTCCAGTATCCAATACAAAATGTTCGGGTAGAATCATAACTGTTCGGGAGAACGGTATACACTTGGAGTGGGTGCAGCAGAAATATCATATTGTGTGCAAAGCTTGTAACTCTTCTCTTGTAACCAATCGATAAGCGTTTTATTGAATTCTAATAGCGTATAACAGGCCTTGTCAACTTTATCAAATTCACAGCCTTTACGAAATTTTAGAAATTCTTTACCATATTGTGCCCAGAATAAAAAATCGGTAGAATGTTCGGGCAGCGATTCAATACGATTCACGACGTGTGCGGCAACGAGGTGTAGGAATTTTTCCTCTGGATATCCGCCGCCTGGATATTCCTTTTGGACTGATCGGTACTCAGCCACAGTGTGATTAACTTTGGATACAAATTCTGGATTGGACGATAGAGCCGTAAATGCTGATTGAGCAGCAAATTTAAGAATATCTGCAAGCTTATCGTGGTTCGATAAACGTTTGGTAGCATCAGCGTTTGCTTTCATAAAATCACGGTAGATATGGCGTGCAGATGGAGAAAGGTGGTTTTCTATTGTTCGTATAAATTCTAACGTATTATTAAAGAATCGAAATGTTACATTACTTCTTTGGAGAAAAGATAATTCAATTGGAATTATCTCTATAAGAGGGTTAATTACTTCGTAAACCCAACTTGCCACGCGTGGGGAGTGTTTTTTTGGACTGGTTTTGCTTATCTTGGTAGTCATGTATGTTTACTTTTGCTATAGTAATTCTCTATATTAAGACTTATGGTTAAACTACACCTTTGCAATTATAAAGTCAAGAAAATCATGGGATATAATTAAACTTGCATTGTACAGATGCTTCCAATTTAGCTGTATATAATGGCTACTTTATGTGAAGATTTTTGGAAGTTTTCAATTGTTACCATCATTTGAAATCTCAAAACGTCAACAACTCAATCAATTCCTTCCTCGAAAATGCCTTAAACACGACATCGTCTGACTCGACGATGGAGTTCATGAGTGCGGCCTTTTTTGTGATCATGGCATCGATCTTCTCCTCCAGCGTACCCCTCGTGATGAGTTTGAAAACTTGTACCCCTCTCGTTTGTCCAATGCGGTGGACGCGGTCGGTGGCCTGGTCTTCCCGTGCGGCGTTCCACCAGCGGTCATAGTGGATGACCACTGAAGCCGAGGTCAGATCAATACCTAAGCCGCCTGCCATGAGGCTGCCCAGGAAGACATTACAGTCAGGGTTGTTCTGAAATCTCGCTACGACCTTACCGCGGTCTATCGTACTGCCGCGTAATGATTCAAATTTCACTCCGATACCCTTCAGCCAATCGCCGATCATGTCAAGCATCTCCAGGTATTGAGAAAAGACCACGGCCTTTTCTCCTGACTCTAAAGTCTCTTCCATGATCTCCTTGAAGAGTTCGAATTTGCCTGAAGAAGCTCCTTTCGGTGTTGTTCCGTTCAGAATGAGTTTGGGATGGTCGCAGAGCCGTTTCAATTTGGTAAGCAGGGCAAAGATGTGGATGTATTCCACCGGTTGGCTTTCGTCCCGTAATTTCGCGACAAGTTGGCTTCCGCGCTCACTAATGATGTCTTTGTACATGATAATTTGAGCTGATGACAGGGTACAATATCGTTTCTCTTCTGTTTTCGGCGGGAGTTCGGTGAGAACGTCTTTCTTGAGCCGTCTCAGCTTAAAGGGATGGATGATCTTCTTTAATATATCGAGCTTTTCATTATCCTGAAATTTCGTGATCGGGTTCTCGTATCGTTTCCTGAAATCCTCCATGCTTCCCAAATACCCCGGCATCAGGAAGTCGAAGATAGACCACAACTCCGATAACCTGTTTTCTATCGGGGTGCCTGTGAGCGCAAGGCGATGCCGCGCTTTGAGGGATTTGGTTGCTTTACACATATGAGTCTTGTGGTTCTTGATTTTTTGCGCCTCATCCAGGACTACGTAATTCCAATGAACCTTGCTAAGAGCTTCCACATCACGGGAAAGGATACTATAGGTCGTTAATACAACCGGCGGGAGATTGCCAGAAAGGATGCTAGTTCTTTCTTTCCCATAAAATCGGGTTAGTTTTAATTCAGGGGCGTACGTTTGAAGCTTGGATTCCCAGTGGTCCAGCACTGAGGTTGGACAGATAACAAGGTTGGGCAGGTTCGGCTCTGTTTGTAAGGCAGAGAGGATCGCCACCATAGCCTGATGTGTTTTGCCCAGACCCATCTCATCGGCAAGGATGCCGTTAAAACTGTTTGTGTGGAGGAACCAAAGCCAGTCATAGCCGGACTGCTGGTAGGCGCGCAGTTCTCCCTTGTATGAATTAACCAGTGGCGCTGGCTGCGGGGGTGTAATGCGGTCAAAGTTCATCAGGAATTTCCGCGTTTCATTGCATGCGTTTACTTTAACATGCTTGCCGCATTCTGCCCTGGTGCGCAGATACCCCAGTTTTGGCATCTTGAGCCGCCCATTCTCGATGATACCACTGCCGCGCTGCCAGATGTCCAGGATATCTTTGGGGATTTCTATATAATCCATATCCTTTCTGATGCAATGGTTTTTATCAATGCATGCCAGGATTTCCTGTAGTGTTATGGTATGTTTTCCTACTTTGTATACGGGGTCAAGCCACAACCAATCGCTATCACAAACCTCTACCTGCATATATGAAACATCGGGATTGTCGTGGACTTCTACAAGTTTTAATCGTTCCGATGGACGAAAGGAAGGTTCGGCAAGTAATTGGTTGAAATCTTCCCTGAGAAAATCAATAGCATCCTTTTCTTTGTAAACGAGCGGCTTCTCATTGTTAAAATACGGTTTAAACTGTGGTGGAATCGGCGCTACCGGTCGATAGGAATTATTGAGCCATACCCATTCATCATTGATCTTGCAATCACGCAATTTTTCCACAAGAAGGAATTGCCCTTTTTTGCTGGTACTATTCAGTTTCAGGACGGGGGATAATTCAAGGTGTCCCTGGTCGTTTATATCGGCATGGAGATGCGGAGCGAAGGGAGTTTTATAAAGCTTCGTGTGTTTTGCCCGTTCCGATAATTCTACCTGAGCGTCATCCATTTCTTTTAATTTTTCGAAGATGCGAGGGCTTTTTGTAGCGGAGATGTGAAATACCGATTCATCGCCCTGTTCAGAGACCAGCTTGAGTTCGAGCTGCGGCCCGCCATTGAGCAGGTCTACCTTGAGATTGAAATCGCCAAACGCAGAAAAAATTTCACTTAAGATATGAGTTGGATTGTTGTCAAAGAATGGAAAAGAATCAGGTTCGTCAATATCCTTGAATTTAGGTATTATAAAGGGTAAAGGATTAAAATATTTTGGTTTTCTCGGCAATAATGGCTTATAGGCGGTTTTCTTATTTCGATTTTCAATCCATTGCAAAAGTGTCGCAACGATATGCTTGCATATTTCTCCGTCTGATGCATAGAGGCACGTACAATCCATATCATATATTTCTTCTTCATCGGCGAGAATGGAGACTTCGTAGGGAAATGGTTCGCTGCCTGAAACTGCTGCCGTTAATTCCCCGTCACGATATTTTAAATTAAGGACACGGCCGCTTCTAAAATAGGAGAGTCCGCGGCTAAAGACGCCATTATTCGTAATTGATTTGATATACTCGGCTGTAATGGAACTTAATGAGGAGGCATACATGAGTTAGTTCTCCTGTAAGAGGGAATACAGAGTAAGGTACAGGTAAAATATACAACATATATACCAATTTACCAATAAAAAGTCAACTAATGACATTTATTGTAGAGACAGGTTTCAAACCTGTCTCTACCCTGCATGGCAAATTATTATCGTTCCAGGTGTTTTTTAAAAACCTAAACTGTTACGAAAAATATTTAATAAATCTTCTCATATTAAAAGTTATAAGCTATACTTTTAATATAAATTTCCTTGTTAAAAGTTTTATGAATGTGGAAGGATTATGAACTTTAAACTTGAACCTGAAAAGATAGACACCCTTATTCAACTGGCCATCCAGGAGGATATTGGAGACGGAGACATCACTACAGAAAGTCTCACTCCTGATAGCCTGATTGCAGAAGGGTCATTTATTGCGAAGGAAGGCGGCGTTATTGCAGGATTGCCCGTTGTTGAATACTTTTTCTCAAAACTGGACAAAGGTGTTTCTTTAAAACGAAACGTTAGGGATGGGACTTTTATCAAGAAGGGAGAAAACATCGCATCGATAAAGGGTCGTGCGAAGACTTTGCTTTCGGGTGAGCGGATCGCCTTGAATTTCCTGCAAAGACTTTCCGGGATTGCAACCCTAACGGCACAGTTTGTCGAACGGATAAAACCCTTAAAAACTGCTATTATGGATACAAGGAAGACCGTCCCCGGCTTGCGTTATCTGGAAAAATATGCTGTAGCGATGGGCGGCGGTGTTAATCACAGAATGGGGCTTTACGATCAGGTACTCATAAAAGACAATCACCTGGATATTCTAAAAGTAGAGACAGGTTTGAAACCTGTCTCTACTAGCATTATTGAAAAGGCTGTATCTGCATTACGACAAAAAATAAAAAAGGGTATTTTGGTAGAGGTAGAAACAAGGACACTGGATGAGGTCAAAGACGCCCTTAAAGCAGGGGTAGATATAATCTTATTTGATAATATGAACATTGCACAACTCGAAGAGGTTGTAAAAATGGTTAAAAACTGGAAACCTTCCAAAGGAAAATACAAGCCACTTACGGAGGCATCAGGAAATATTACCTTGGAGAATGTGCATCTTGTAGCCCAAACGGGCGTGGACAGGATTTCTGTTGGCACCATTACCCATTCAGCAAAGGCTCTGGATATTTCGCTGGAAATATCCAGGAATTAAATAACACATTTACCATTCACAACATACGAGATCATACTGTTTTGTGTTTCGTACCAGGTTCGTACTCGCTGTAAGAATGTTAAGAAATTAAGAGTTTTACAAACAAAAGATAGGGCGCTTACTTCTGGGGAAATTACAGTCATTCTAAAGGGTGATAGCCTGAAAACAAAAGACCGTTTTACAATCTACCAGGGATAATCTTTCCCATAATAACAGCCTCCCTTGCCCCAGTGGCGCTGGGGATATTGTTGGAGTTGCCGGAAATTGTCTCGTTGGCAAGGATGGCAAAGGCAAGGGCTTCTTTGGTGTTGGGTGAGATACCAAGCATATCGATAGTGTGTATCTGAATTGTGGGTTCAAGATATTGTCTGAGAAATTTTATAAGGGTACTGTTGTAGCTTCCACCCCCTGAAATTATTATCTCAGACAGATGATGTTTGGATAAAATCCATTTTTTATAGCCGTCAGCAATGGTATGAGCCGTAAAGGCCGTAACCGTTGCCAGAATATCCAGGTCTTTGATTCCGGAATGTGTGGCATCTTTGTATAGGTTATCCGCAAAAGATATCCCAAACTCCTCGCGTCCTGTGGTCTTTGGCGGTGGTTTTGATAGATAAGGATGCATGAGAAGTGAGGCAAGGAGGTTGTCATTAATCCTTCCCCTCTCTGCGAGTTTGCCGCCTTCGTCAAAGTGTTGCGTAGTGTTTGTGACAAGCTCGGTAATGCGGTCAATTATCATATTGCCAGGGCCGGTGTCGAAGGCGATAACGTCATTGATGCCGCAGTTCTTTGGCAGTATGGTGACATTGGCAATTCCCCCAATATTTTGCAAGGCACGCCCCCTTTCTTTGTCTCTAAAGAGGAGGAAATCCACATAAGGCACGAGTGGCGCCCCCTGCCCTCCTGCCGCCAGATCTCTTGGCCTGAAGTCAGCCACGGTCGTAACGCCCGTTTCCTGAGCAATGACGGAAGGCTCACCAATTTGAAGCGTAGACCGAATGTGTGGCAAATCCCACGGTTCTTTTTCTCTAACCTCTGACCTCTGACCTCTAGCTTCTGGCTTCTGACTTCTGACTTCTGTTTTTTCCATGGTTGTTTGATTGGGGAGATGATAGATAGTTTGTCCATGAGAGCCAATGAGGTCGATATCTTTGATAGAAATATGTGCCTTGTTTGTAATAGAGGTAGCCGCATTTGCAAATAACTTTCCGAGGTGAAAGTTTAGCTGGCAGACCTTGTCAACCGTGCCCGTTTCAGGATTACAGGTGTCGAGGATGGCTGTGCGTGTAGGCTTGTCATAAGAGTAGGTTTCGAAGGCGAGGATGTTTATCTTTGTGTGTAAGCCGTTCCCAGAGATTTCCACAAGGCAGGCGTCTATCCCATCTACCGACGTTCCCGACATGAGGCCAATGACCTTTTTTGAGTCTTTCTGCTGTAGCCGCAGGAGTTTATCTAACATGAGTTTTTTATTATCGTATATGAATTTTATTTAAGCAGGTTATACGATGTATTGCATAGAGAATCCCCCTTAGAAAAGGGGGCGATGGGGTTGTGGAATAGCCCAGGGAAAAAACACAACCTCCAGAATCCCTCTTTTCTAAGGGGGACTTAAACGGAATAACTTAACTATAGTTGTGGCAACATTGGGGCTGTCCGGATTCACATCAATAATCCTGGTTTTTGGAATGACAACCAGATCCATATCTTCCATGGGGATTGCGCCGAGTAACGTCTGGTCTCCCATTACCAGGGCACCGGCAAACCCAACCCGATTCTTAAAACGGATTTCGACCGGACCAACGTAAGGCACAAGTTTCTTGCTTCCATCTGCCAGCGTTACTTCCTTTGTGTCAATTTTTTCCAGATCGAGTTGGATTTGTACATGTGCGGGGATACACAAATGCACGGCTCCGCTATCTGCCAAAGCATCAACCTCTACTGGTTTTAATTCGGGCCTTCGCGGATTTTTGAGTATTAATTTTGTGTTAATTAGCCCCATGACCTTCTCCTCTTATTGACGTCTCTGGCTGGCAGGCCAAAAATCTCAATGGTGTGGACTGGACTTGCTTTTATAGATTTCAGCCTCTCGGTCTGCGTCGCCAAGCATTCCCTTGGAACGATAT
>Ga0209324_10003355_pt1 | contig 11000 bp, 10 predicted proteins | sample Rifsed19ft3_FD_184015 | JGI IMG/M metagenome (GOLD analysis project Ga0209324, IMG submission 184015) | Soil microbial communities from Rifle, Colorado, USA - sediment 19ft 3 (version 2) | ecosystem: Environmental > Terrestrial > Deep subsurface > Rock core/Sediment | place: Rifle, Colorado...
TATACCAGAAAAAAGTACATCAAGGGTAAGCCTCAGATAAAAATTGCAAAATTTGAAGGTGGAAAAGCAGGCGACTATGATTACAACGTTCAATTATTGTTAAATGAAAAATTGCAAATTACTCATACCGCAATTGAATCAGCAAGGCTTGCAGCAAACAAAAAAGTAGAAAATGTTGCAGGTGAAACAGGTTTCTATTCAAAGCTTCGAATCTATCCTCATGTGCTATTAAGAGAAAATAAAATGATTGCAGCAGCTGGTGCAGACAGATTACAGGAGGGGATGAGACGAGCCTTTGGAAAGGCACTGAATTTAGGTGCTCGTGTGAAAGCAGGCCAATGCATAATGGAGATGCATGTTAAAACAGAACATCTTGAATTGGCCAAAAAAGCGATGAAAGGCGCTTGTGTAAAGTTACCAGGAACTCCTACCATCAAAGTCATTCCATTAAAATAATTATTTATTAGAATTTTCCAAGAAACTCAGATTGTCGTGTTTTTAAAATTTCTAAAAATTCTAAAAACTCTGGTTCTGTTGGATCTCGTTTCAATATTCGCCTACATTGATAAAAAAATGAGTTGTATAATCTCCCAATGATTATACCAAAGGCAAAAGCATTATCTTGTACAGAAAGTTCATCCAGTGATTCAATAATTTTGTTAATTTCATCGGTTCTATCAAATGTTGCGTCAATCTTCTTTTCTATAATTTCTTGAAGTTTATCATTCATAATATAGATAGAATCATCTAACATTAAAAACAATCTTAGAATTAGCAGTACGCTTTAATATAGATAAATCAGATCGTAATTATCAAGTTTAATTTCGTTAAATCCAATTAGACAATAAATAATTGAATTTCATATATAGTAATTAAGAAAATACCATAAATCGCAAATAACACTAAGCCATACCATCTGAAAAGATTACCTTTTCTAATCAAACAAAACAAAATCACTGGAGAAATTATTGCAAAAAAGATCAACGTTGATAATATCTGAAAGTTAATTGCCAGTTCTGATAATACAAGAACAATTCCAAGCACCAAAGTTATGTTTACTAAACAAGAGCCTATAATGTCTCCAAGGGCAAGCTCAAAGTGTTTTCGTCTTATTGCCACTATACCCACTGTCAGTTCGGGTAGTGACGTGCCAAGTGCAATCAGTGTTGCACCTATTACTGACTGTTTAAAACCAGTGATCTCAGCTAGTGTTGAAGCGCTATCTACAATTATCTTTGAACTTAGAATTACGATTGTAATGCCAATTACATAAAATAAAAGTTGTTTTTTTGCTGATCCTTTTTCTTTAACAATTTGTCTTTGCTTTACATGCGTTCTAATGGAATAGTAAATAAAAAATCCAAAAACTGCCAAAAGACCAAGGCCAATAAACCTTCCTCCTTCCTGTACCAAGAGCAAAAGAAGAGGAATAACTGATGCAAGAAGAAGTATAGGGATCAAACTTCCAGTTGATTTTGTCTCTATTCTCCTCAAAGGCGACAATAAAATGAATACCCCTGCTATCAGCCCAATATTTGTAACATTAGACCCAAAGATATCGCCAAGCGTCAACCCCACATTATCAGTTGTAGTTGAAAAAAATGCCACACTAATTTCTGGTGCAGAAGTAGATACTGCAACAATAAGAAATCCAATTGCTAGCTCCCCTATTCCAGTAATCTTTGAAAACTTGATTATAGAATCAATTGCAAACATCGCACTACGAATAAGGATTGCTAAAAAAATAATCAGTAAAATGAAATTAAGTAGTAACTCTTCCAAGACATCCTCTGGTTCATATACGTACTATTATTTTCTTTTTTTTCCTCAAACATAAAAATTCTGGAATTCAACGAGCAAGGTACTAAATCCATAAAGATTGATAGTAATTACATAATATTTACAGAATTATCCGCAATTAATCGATTACAAGATGATTGAATTTTTAGTTTATGTCAAAGGAATATACTCACCCCCGAAGGGATATTAGAACCTGCAAATATTACAATCCTTGTCAAAAGATTATGTCTGAATTAAAACGCCACATGGGACTTTTTCATCTAACCATGTATGGTGTAGGGATAATCATTGGTGCTGGAATCTATGTATTGATTGGAGAGGCTACATCATTTGCAGGAAACTCTGTGTGGATTTCTTTTTTACTTGGAATAATAGTTGCGCTGTTTGCAGGATTAAGCTATGCCGAGCTAGCTGCATTATTTCCAAAGGCAGCTGCAGAGTATACTTTTGTAAAACACGCATTCAAAAATAATTTTCTTGCATTTATCATTGGGTGGCTGACAGCGATAACATCGATGATCACAGCAGCAACTGTCGCCTTGGGATTTGGAGGTTATTTTGCACAATTCATAGATTTGCCAATAACATTATTGGCTATTTTGTTGCTAGGAATTTTATCTATTGTAAATTTTATTGGAATAAAAGAATCGGCATGGGCAAATACCATCTTTGCAATTATTACTGTAGGGGGTTTGGTGTTAATAATATTTTTAGGAATGACATTTGAGACTACAGAGCCTGTTGATTATTTTGATGCACCAAATGGTGTGACCGGAATAATTTTGGCATTTGTTTTGATATTTTTTGCATTTATTGGTTTTGAGGATATGGCAAATGTTGCAGAGGAAGTAAAAAGACCAAAGAAAACACTCCCTAGAGCAATCATCCTATCTGTTTTAATTACAGGAGTCATCTACATCCTAGTTTCTTTATCAGTAGTTCGTGTCATAAACTGGGAAGAGTTAGGACGATCGGCAGCTCCTCTTGCAGCAGTAGCTGAGAGATCATTAGGGCCTGAAGGTGGTGTTGTTTTATCAGCAATTGCACTTTTTGCCACAGCCAGTACAGTACTCATCACTATAGTAGCTGGATCTAGAATGCTTTATGGAATGGCAAATAACAAATCACTTCCTTTGTCATTAGGTAAAATTCATTCAAAAACAAAAACACCTTGGATAGCGGTAATTGGAATTTTGATAACATCAGTAGCATTTGCCTTTATTGGAGATATTGTTATTGTAGCTAACATCACAGTTTTTGCTGTAGTGATTACATTTGCCATGATAAATTTATCCGTAATTGTACTACGGTATACAGAATCTAGCTTGGAAAGACCGTTTAAAGTTCCATGTAACATTGGAAGGTTTCCAATTCTTCCACTTTTTGGATTTGGTGTGACTGTTTACATGGCAATTCAGTTTGAAATGGAAGTTATGTTGGTAGGACTTGCAATCATATCTGTAGGGGCATTGTTTTATGTGATTTTTAATCGAAAATTATCTAGTAAATTAGCTAAAAACTAAAGGTATGGATAGAATGATTTTATGAATTTTGGTATAATATTTTGTAGATGGTTATTATTTAGCCAAAAATGTCGGGAAAAAAAGTTTTCAAATAATACAAAAGAATACAACTAAATCAGAATACCTTTGAATAGTGGACTTGACTGAAAAACCAATTAAAATTTTAGATTATTCCATTTTTGTGTTAATTCTGATCTTCTCTATTCTATTATTGATTGACTATGAATTTTTGAAGATAGTGGATCCCTTTCAGTTAGTGAATATTAAAAAAGCCACCGAAATTATCTTATGGATTCTTGTCTCATTATTCGTTTTGGATTTATATTTGAAATATCGTAAAGCTGAAAATTGGAAAGTTTTTTTCAAGAAAAATTGGTTTGATATTGTGACACTTGCACTAATACCTATTTTTTCTACTATGAAAGTGCTAAAAATAATGGTTCAATTAGTAAAAAAAATGAAAATATTGAAAATGTTTACAAAGATTATTCACAAATCAAAAAAATTATAGAAATGAGATTACCAGGCTCGAAGGGATTCGACTCTATAGCGGTGCGTTTTTTGGTTCCATGATTTAAAACAAAGTTAGCAAACACAAAAATCCACCAATATTATCTAAAGAACTGAAACTTGACTTTTAATCTAAGAAGAGTCGGCATGGTTTTAGGTCCATCCTTATTCTTCATTGTTTTGGCAATTCCTACTCCAGAAGAAATGCCGGAAATGGCAAAAGGAGTTTTAGCAATTTCTATTTGGATGATTGTTTGGTGGATTACTGAAGCAATTCCGGTTTATGCAACTGCATTACTTCCTTTGGGCTTGATACCAATACTAGGAATATTGCCAGTAAAAGATGTGGCATCTGAGTACATGCATCCAATTATTGTTCTTCTTTTGGGCATGTTCATGATTGCATTAGCTATAGAAAAATCAGGTTTACATAGAAAAATTGCATTTGAGTTAATCTCAATATTTGGTTATTCCCCTAAAAGAATAGTTTGGGGGTTCATGATTACTACTGCGTTGATATCTACAGTAGTAATGAGTACAACCGTAGTATTGATTTTATTACCTGTTGCATCAGTTGTTCTAACTTCACTTTCAAAATCTAATTTCATAAACTCTACAAAATTTAAGATGATTTTCATGCTTTCAATAGCTTATTCGTCATCAATTGGCAGTGTTGCAACATTAATTGGTGCACCTCCAAATCTTCTTTATGCAGCCAATGTAATGGAAATGTTTTCACATAAAGTAACCTTTGCTGAGTGGTCAATGATCGGTGCACCATTATCAGTTAGCATGTTAATTTTGTGTGGATTATACATGACTAGTAAGATTGGAAAAAGCACTGCTGAGACAAATAATGAAATCAAAAAAACTCTGATTCTTGAAAAATCTCAACTAGAAAAAATGACAAACGAGCAAAAAACAGTGTTGGCAGTCCTGTTGGGAGTGTTGGCCTTGATGTTTACAACTCCATTATGGCAGCCTGATGACTCGTATATTACAAATTCAGTTATTGCAATTCTTGGTGGAATTTCATTATTTGTATTGCCTAAAACCCGTTCTGAGAGCTTGATGAATTGGGCAGGAATTGAAAGGTTACCTTATGGTTTGTTGTTTCTTTTAGGTGGAGGATTTGCCCTCTCATTGGCTTTTATTAATTCTGGATTGGCAGACTGGATTGCAAATTCATTTTCTTATGTTAAAGATTATCCTTTTGAGATAATCATAATTGTGCTAGTTACAATTATTATGTTTTTAACAAATGTAAAATCAAACACCGCAACAGCTGCAATATTTATCCCAATTGTTGGAACGATGGCAGTAGTAAATCAATGGAGTCCTTTGCCTATTCTTTTTGCAATTACAATAGCAACATCTTTTGCGTTTCTTTTACCGATGGGAACTCCGCCAAATGCACTTATCTATGAAAAGGCACAAGTTTCAATCAAAGAAATGCTAAAACACGGCATTGTCCTTAATCTAATTGCGATTGGGTTGATTTCTGCTTTTACCATTTTCATATCAACAAAACTTTTGGCTTGATAAACGAGTTACAGGTTTATTTATTGATAAATTAATTTCTAGTCGTGTATAAGACGATTCTAGTTCCTCACGCAGGAACGCCTGCCGGAGATGATGCACTCAAACACGCTATTTTCATTGCAAAAGCATCTTCAGCCAAAATTATTCTATTACATATTGTAGAACAACTTCAGTATCCCCCAACATTTGCTCTTGCCAGTTCAGAGAGGGAGAACTTGCTAGCATCAATAAAAAGTGCTAATAATTCTATAAAAAAAGAAATGAATGAAGAGATGGAAAAAAAGAAAGCAATATGTAAAAAAAACAATATTGAAGCCGAAATAGAGGTGGTAATTGGATCTGCCGCTGAAGAAATCCTAAAGATAGTTGACGAAAAAAATGTTGACGTGATTGTAATGGCAAAAAGTCGTAAACTAAAAGGAGTAAAGAAACTATTGGCTCTAGGAAGCGTATCGAGAAAAATAGTAGAAAATGTCAAATGTCCTGTTTTTCTGATTGATATTGAAAACTTGTGATTTAAAATGACCTTAATTATAGGATTCAAATGCAAAGAAGGCGTAGCACTAGTATCTGATACTAAAACCACCGATTTAAGTACGGGTGAAGCATTGTATGAACCAAAGATACTTGCACCCCTAGAAAACACTCCATTTATTGTTGGGGCAGCAGGATATGTTAACCTTTGTAATGAATTTACAAGAAAAATTCCTAAGATTGTAACAAAAAGAATTGCACAGATGAGAATCAGGAATATTCAAGAATTACAAAAGACCGGCTTGAGTCGAGAAAAAGCTATAGAAAATATTCGCACCCAAGAAAAATGTGTTGCAATTAATTTAAAATCTGTTCAAGAAGTAAGAAATAACGAATGTAAAAATTTTGAATTTGATGAGCAGATGATAGAATTACCTTATGTATATTCGGAAGAAGATTTAATTGACGATTGTGAAAACCTTGTAAAAAAAATTAATTCTCAATCAAAAGATACAGAAGAGTCTCTGGAATTGTTAGTGGGAATGAGAACTAGTACAGGAATCATTCACTTGCACTTTATTTCCTCAGATGGGGTTGAAGATGAAATCAATGATTATTTTGCTATAGGTTCTGGAAGCCCTTTTGTAAAGACCTTCTTTAGTAGAGTTTATGATTTTAATAAAGGAATGAATGAATTGATTACGCAAGCCATTCGAACTATTTTGTACGTAAATATTGTTGCAAAAGAAAATACTGTTGGTTATTCATCTGATTTTCTACCTGAGGCAGTCATAATTCTTAATGACGGCAAATATGGAAAATCTACTTTTGAAAATGAATTGGAGGTAATTAGTGATTTGGAAAAAGAAATGGAAATCTTTGTGGATCTCATCAAACAAAATAAAAGAAAAACTCTTAAACCAAAAATAGACAGTAATATCAAAATAGGATTACATCCCAAATACCAAACCTGATAAATTTAGTTTAGTATCTAATTTTCCCCACGTAAGGTACTGAGCCTAATAGGATTCGATAACAATTTCACTAAATCACTTTACTATCTGAAAAATAATTTTTGATGTAATAAATAGCGGTAAAATAATACAATTCATTACGCTTTAATATAGAATAAATCGGATCGTAATTATCAAATTTAATTTCGCTAAATCACTTTCAATATGAAACAGATAGTCTAGATTGTAAAAACATCAGGGCATTCTATATGTTCGTAGTAATGATCTGAAAAATTTCCTGAAACGATAAACATCACAATTTTATGCAGATCCATAGGATTGATGATCTTTTTACATTTGTTACAAACCATTTGAGTTACGTTTAGCTCGTATGCCATTACTACAAAAATCCTAACAAATTAGAAATTATCTAGTATGTATTTTTTGGACAAAATGAGAGCATCTGAAAATTCTTAGATTCTTGGTGCAGATCCTAACCGACTCGATACAAATGTGTGGGGAATCGAAGTAATATTACATTCCACTCTGTAGGTGTAATAGTAATATTTCGAGGCATTAATTTAAAATCTGAATTTTCTCCAAATGACTTGTTGCCAGTCGTAGACCTTTTTTTGCTGTTGTTCGATTGCACAAACATAAGCTAATGTAACTTTTTTTGTTGATATTCTCTTACAGTTGAACCCTTTGATGTCAAATAAGATTGGAGTATGGCCAATTTTAACAATTTTGCTTGCAAGTATGATTTTCATTAGCTTACAATCTCCAGCAGTATTCGCTCAAGGATATTATGATGATGAGGCTTGTCCAGATTGTCCTGATCCAGCATCTGAAATGAAAAGAGAGCAAGCTGCACAATTAGATCCAGTTATTACAGAATTTAGAACAGACAAAAATTCCTACAAAGAAGGTAATACCATTGTTATTTCTGGACACATAGAAAATCATTTTCCAAACGAGCCAGCACGGATGCATGTAGATGTAGCAAAGGGTGGTTCACTGCTCCCCTTCGATGCACCAGTTGATGCTAATGGTAATTTTGAAACAGAAATAATCGCAGGAGGGCCTGAATGGTCAAAAGAAGGAACTTACAGATTAGGTGTGTACCATGTTGGTATTACCGCAGATACTACTTTTGAGTACACTCCGCCTCCTCTTGCACCAATTAACATTACACAGGATACTTTTATCAAAACTGATAGAAAATCATACACTTACACTCAAGACTTGGATATTGTTATTTCTGGAAATATTGGTAACTTGCAACTTCCAATTACTATTGAAGTACAATGTGATATTATAGCAACTTCAAGCGTTTACATTCCATTTAGAGAATTTGGTACTGCGTCTCATCAAGTAAAGCCCGATGGAAGTTTTGAATATAGACTCGGTACACTTGGTTTTGGATGTAATTATCAAACTTCAACGGCAACTGTCAGAATTCAAGGAACAGATATTTCTACATCATTTCAAATGATTGGTGAAGAAGCACAATCAGACCCAGAAATCCCACCAACTAGCAGTATTATTTCATTTGACATTGATATTACAAATCCATCTCACCAAAAATTTCCTATAGGAAGATTGTATGGACAAACTGAACAAGGTAACACAGGACTGTTCATTGTACTTCGAGATCCTGATGGACTAAAGGTTTGGAATCACCCAAGAATTTCTGATTCAAATGGCTATTTTGATTATAGATTCAATATAGGTGATCCAACTGTTTTAGTTAAAGAAGGAACATTTACTGCAATAGCACATCTATATACTGAAACAGAAGTAGAAGGTCTTCGAGTAAAATTTGATAATGTTTTTCAACAAGAATCTGTTCCACAACCTAATCCAGTTCCAGAACCAATTCCAGTCGGGCCACCAATTACTGTTTACACCGATAGATCATCTTACAGTTCTGGAGATGTAATTGGTATTTATGGTCAAGTCAGAGATCTTCTTCCAGGAACCCCAGTATCTCTTCAACTTTTTGCGGCAAATGGCAATCTTGTTACAATTGAACAAATGGATGTTGGTGCAGACTACAAATTCAGGATAGAGATTACTGACAACATACTTTGGAGCTCATCAGGTACATACACGATTAAAGTTCTGTATGGTACTTATGCAAGGACTGCAGAAACTACCTTTGAGTTTAATTCTGATTATGAAGAACAGGATTCCCCTTATGAACCAGAGCCTGAGAAAAAGATCCTAATTTGTCATACTCCATCCGGAAATCCTTCAAACGGTCACACTATTAGTATACCACAAAGTGCATGGTCTGCACATCAAGCGCATGGTGACACTGGAGGTGAATGCCTGCAAGGAACTATCCCAGAAGTATTTGGAGATATTTATCAAGTAATAATTTCTCAAGGAACATCAGTTCCTGGATGTGATGAGACAAACGAATGTTTCATTCCTGCTGAAGTTACTGTAAATGTTGGTGAAACCGTGACATGGAGCAATGATGATTCAGCAGCTCACACTGTTACCAGTGGAACTCCAATTGGTGGGCCTGATGGCACATTTGATAGTAGTTTGTTTATGGCAGGTACCACATTCTCTCACACTTTTGAAAATGCCGGTGAATACAACTACTTTTGTATGGTTCACCCATGGATGACAGGAAAAATTCAGGTAAGTTACGTTGATATGGAATCCATCTCCAACTGGAATGGTAATACTAATGAACAAAACAAACCTAAAACTATTGATTCACTAACAAAACAAAACCAGCAATCAATATCAATCTGGTCTGACAAATCAACCTATGTAGATGGTTCTATTATTCACATTGAAGGAAAAACCAAAAACATTCAGCCAAATTCGATTGTAAACGTCATGGTTTATTCTCCATCACACTATAACATTGTTGATGAACGACTGTTGGTTTCAAATAATGGTAAGTTCGAGGTAGATTTTGATACTTCTGATAAACTTTGGTTTGAAAATGGAGAATATGTAATCAAAGTCGAAGACCAGAGACATAATGAGCAAAACCAAATCAAAGTAATAGTTGATGAACCACATGGAGAATTTACCGCATCTGCACAAGAGACTACAAAAGTTCCTCCAGTAAATGCTATTCAAGAAGATGACGATCTTTCAAAAATAATTGAAGAAGTAGATTCACTTAAAGAACATCAAACAAACGGACAGCCATTTGATGGGATATGGGAGGTAATTGATAATCTACAACGCCAAATGGGTATCATTCTAGCTAAAATCGATGGACAAAATGATGTTCCTTCTGGTCCACAAGGTGAGCAAGGTCCACAAGGACAACAAGGTTCACCAGGGGGATTAGTTGATCTTTCTGATTTACAAACACGAATTGATAAACTTGAAACACAAGTGGAATTATTACAAAATCCAACCATCGAAGTACGTAGAATAGAAACAACGCATCTTATTCCTGTTGGTCCAGGAACTACATTGGTTCAGACTCCAGAGTGTGCACCAGATGAGTTTGTACATTCGTTTGGTTACTCCCAAAATATAGGTGGGCAATCGTTGGGAGCTAATGCACAACCACCAGACACTGTAATCCTAACAGCAATAGGAAACAAACTTGCAGTTAGGGTTGGAAACACCTTAGATGAACCATATAATTTGAACTTAGATTTATGGTGTGGTAAAATAGTAAATTCTCCCTAAATCATTATTCTAGTTTTAGCCATTGTTTACAACTGTTTACCTCCAAGTCCACAACAATACAATAAATCACTAAGACTGTATGAGAAAGAAATCTAAAAATTCTTAATAATTTAACTAAAACAATATATGCAAAAATAACAAATATTCTTATGCAATTCACAATAGAAAAATTATATCCTGAAGAAAATAGAATTGCACTGGGACTTTTATCATTAGTTCTTGGTTCATCTCTTATTTATCTTGGGCTAACTGCTGAAAATTTTCCACCTGAAGAAATCAAAAATTTAGGAAATGTGGTTTATTCCTCTGATGCAGAAAATATTGTAAAAGACCTTAGTTTTATTCCTGATGATAATGATGCAGCCGTTTCTGGAACCATAACTGTGATAGCAACTAATTCTAATGGTGAAGTTTTAGCTATTAGACAAGGACTAGGATAACCTAGGAAATCTGAACAATAATTTTCAAAGGAATAATAGCGGCAAAATAAGACATTTCATTAGGCTTTAATATAGAAAATTAA
>Ga0209324_10003360_pt1 | contig 10994 bp, 14 predicted proteins | sample Rifsed19ft3_FD_184015 | JGI IMG/M metagenome (GOLD analysis project Ga0209324, IMG submission 184015) | Soil microbial communities from Rifle, Colorado, USA - sediment 19ft 3 (version 2) | ecosystem: Environmental > Terrestrial > Deep subsurface > Rock core/Sediment | place: Rifle, Colorado...
TTGCAAATTTCTGCTGTAGCGGAGCAATGATTTTCATACCATGACATCATAGCCAATACTTCTCCGAGTTGCTACCTTTATTTATTAACTCCGCCTAACCATATTCTTGTTTCACGTAACTCTTTAAGGGAGACTTTCATCTTGTGTATAAAGTCAGAACGAGATTCTGCGCTTTGAGCTTCACCATAATTGGGAGCGGGTGACGTACCGCAACGAATAAGTTGCCAGGCAATGTGATTTCCCGCCCTTGTTTTTGGCAAGGATTCCGCTGTACGAATAATTCTTACGGCAAAATCTATTAAGCGTTTCCCCATATACATGAGGACATGCTTCAAGATCAAATATTCTCTTATCCTTCGACATTCATTATTCCTTGTTCGATACTTGTCCTCGTGAAAACGGGGATTCGATATTGGAATCCCTGTAAAAAATATCAAAAACAACTTAGCGCTTATGGGCTTCACCCCCTGCTATAGGCTGACAGCCCTTCGGGCTTGAAACTGGTCCTCGACTCAGATCGGGGAAAAGTATAATTTAAACTTGCAAGATTGAGTCCGCCCGAAGGGCGTTATTTAAAATTTGCTTTAATTCATTTCCTGTTTGGTTCCGGCTTGTCCAGGCTGGAACGCTAGCCTGCCGTTTCTACGGAATGGAGTGTCCATACCAGGGTATCGGTGTTATAAGAAATGGAAAAAAGGTTAGCGCCGTCCGCGACCGTAAAATGGTGCATGACGGCATTCCCCAGCCTTTCCGTCCAGATATAGGTAATTTCCTGTACAAGGTACTTCCGGTTACTCCATATAAACCAGACAGGCTTGAGTTTCTTTTTATTGTCACCAAAGATGGCGCCCACCTTGATCGTTTCGTTGATTTCCGTAATCATAATTTCACCAAACAATTATTATTTATCCAATTGTCTTATTACCGTTGTAACCTTGCCAATGATGTGAACATCGGCTTGTCCCTCTTTGACAATAATCGGTTTCATGTTTGGATGTTCGGGTTTCAATTGTATCGTATTTCCCTTTTTGTAAAATCGCTTTACGGTTGCCTCGTCATTTATGAGGGCAACCACGATCTCCCCATTATTCGCTACAGGCTGTGGTTTAACGAGTACAAGGTCTCCCTCCTGTATGTGCGCCTCAATCATGCTGTCTCCCACTACCCGCAAAAAAAAGGCATTGTTGCTGCGGCATATCGTTCTGTCTACGGAAAGGTATCCTTCGACATCTTCTATGGCTGGATGCGGTGTCCCTGCCCGAACCCTTCCCATAATCGGAACTGACCTCAATTCCAGGCTTCTGCCAGACGCCTCAATAATCTCAATCGCACGGGGGCTGTTGAATTGCCTCTTGATGTATCCTTTGCGTTCCAGGACGTCGAGGTATTTTTTAACAATGTTGGTACTGGAAAGCCCGATCCCATCCATAATTTCCCGTACGGTAGGGGGGTAGCCCCTTTCCTGAAGATGTTCCTTCAGAAATGACAAAAACTTCAGCTGTTTTTTCGTTAATGGTTTGGTCATAGATTTTTATTTATAGGTGAACACCTGTTCACCATTATATTTTTTATCCTCACACTGTCAAGTTTTATCTGATAAATTTTTTGAGGCGTTTATAATTAGGCCTTCGTCCGCTTTTTCAATGTAGCGCGAACTTCAGTTCGCTTACATCCTGCTATGCGAACTAAAGTTCGCACTACAACTGCAACATTGAAATTCCTGAACATATATTTAGGCTTGACACCATCGGAGATATATGTGACATTATTTTTTAGTTACCGTAGTTTTGATTTAATCTAAAGTTCTTATTTTTTAGTGGGAGGAAATGTTATGCAAGGCTTTGATAGAAGGAAATTTTTAAAAACCATCGGTATTTCCGCTGTTACCGCGGGATTGGCTACTACTGTGGGTTCTCTAAGAAGTTTTGGCGCTGACGAGGTGGATTGGTTTCAGAACGTTAACCGTGTAAAAGACCCTCTCAATAAAACCCCAAAAGAGAAAGGTCACGCCCCAGTGGTCCAGTGGCCCATAAACATAAAGAACGGGGAACCGTTTAACCTGGACATTCAGATTGGTGAAAATCTGCATCCAATGACTTCAAATCATTATATCCAGTGGATTGAGGTGTATGCAGGGATCGAACAGGTTTCACGGATAGAATTTTCACCCCTCTGTCCCCAGGCAAAAGTAACTATTCCTGTAGCCGTTAAGGAGTCTTCAACCCTGAGAATCCTGGCTCGCTGCAATCAGCACGGTATATGGGAAACGACAAAAAAGGTTATCATCTAAGAGAGAGGCAGACTTTTATGCCCTCGGAGAATTGCACACCGGAAAAGGCGAGACTGTAATTCAATTGTACAGGAATTTCAAACAAATAGTTCCTCCCCCTTGACGGGGAAGGTTCGGTGGGTAATGTAGGGGCAGGTTTCAAACCTGCCTCTACGATCCCTTAGTCCCTCCCATCGTTCGACTGAGCGTTCGTCTGAGCTCACGCCGAAGACTCACGACGAAGTCAAGGGAGGGAAAATTTGTATTTGTAGGTTACCGAAGGCCTAATTCAAAATCAAAATATACCCATGTTAGATAAAAATAACCGACCTGTTGAACCAGCAAAGATACCCCCGCCTCATAGACCCATGAATACGTGGAAACACATGGTTGCCTACCTTTGCATATGGTTTCTGGTTGCAGTTCTTGTCATGGTTTATTTTACTTCAACCGGCTCGCCCCAGGCAGGCCTTTTAGAAGTCGGAGCTTCTGCTTTGATCTTCGTCATTTTGTTCCACCTCGTTATGAAATTCTTCCCGTTCGTTTCTAAGATTATTACCTCGGTGCTCGTAATAGGATTGGGAATTGCATTAATCTATATGAATTATCACTTCTTAAAGGTTGTAAAAAAAGACGCCCACCTGGAAGAATTGTTAGTGGGAGATCTGCTGGTTAAAAAGATCGTGAAAACTATTAAAAAAGAGCCGATTGCCGTAGCAGTCAAAGAAGAAATTCCAAAAGCAGTTTCAAAACCTGAATACGAAAAATATGGAAAACCTCCACCTGCAATGACTCTGGGTCAATTAAAGATGTCAATAGCTGATCCCACCCGGCCGGAGATAGAGTTCTCGTATATTACAGCGCTCTCTCCGGCTATAAAAGCAGGAACAACGCTTATGGCCGGAAAATACAAAACAGAAACGATTGTGAGTAATATGCGTACGGAACTTTCCGGCCTGGAATTTACAACAAAAGGATGTGAACTTCTGCCCCTGGAATCTACGGACAGCAGGGAACTCGCCTTACTGCCACCGCTTAATTTTATTCATGAAGTGCCTGTTCTGACATTCGAAAAACCGAGGCTCCAATCGCCTATATCTGAAATGAACACATTTATTCAATTTATAAAATTACATGGACCTATAAAAGATAACCGTATTCCGATTAATTGAACCTATGGCATGGAAAAGGAGTGAGGCATGAAAATATATATTGTAGTAGTACTTATGCTGTTGGCATTAGTAAATATGGGTTACAGCCAGGATCAGGTTAAGAATGATTCACTGGATGCCGTGATCAATGAATTTCGACAGGCAGTAGAAAAAAATCCCACCTATGCCGAGGCCCATTATAACCTTGGGGTTGTGTATAGTGAAAAAGGAATGACGGAAGATGCCATAAATGAATACAGAAAGACTTTAGAGATTGAACCTGATTTTGTAAAGGCATATAACAATCTTGGTGTTATTTATTACGAAATGGACCGGTTGGATGAAGCCGCTGAAGCCATGAAAAAGGCCATTGCTGCATCACCACAGTACGTAGAGGCACACTATAATTTGGGAATCATTTATTATAAGAAAAAACAATATAATGAGGCTGTAGCGGCTTTTAAGAAGGCAGTAGAACTTAACGCGAAATTTGAAAAAGGATATTACAATTTGGGCGTTACGTATGCCTCGATGGATGCCATGGATGAGTCTATTGCTGCCTTTAAGAAGACACTGGAGATTAATCCCAGATATTCCGATGCATACTATAATCTGGGCGTTGCTTACGCAAAAAAGGATCAACTTGACGAGGCGGTTAAATTCTTACAAAAAGCCCTGGAATACAATCCTGACGACTACAAATCTCATTTTGCTTTAGGCGTAATCTACCAGGCCAAACGGAAAGCAAAAGAATCCGGTATCGAAGAAAAATCCCCGAAATAAGTGGGAAATTTCATTGTATAGGAAATTTCATTTTATTTATGCGGATCAAGAGATAGTAGGTGTAAAAATCCCCCTTAACAAAGGGGGCTAGGGGGTTGTGTTTTTCTTCTCAAATGACAGAGTTGTTTACAACCCCCTGAATCCCCCTAGCTTTTCTAAGGGGGATTAACTCGTCCACTTTGTATAAGGATTAAAGGTAATAGTTCACCGCAAAGGCGCAAAGAGCACAAAGACATTATTTTTTGGAAAGTACATGCAGAAAATTTTTGAAAAACCTTGTGATTTTATTGTAGAAGAGACTCCTTCTTTGAAGTTTTTTATCATTTTTATTGTTTTTTCTTTGCGCCTTTGCGGTGGGCTGAACTGTTATGATTAAAGATATGCAAAAACAGGCTAAAATCTTCCTGCGTATCACGATATTCTTGTTCGTTATTCTTTTTCTTTCTTCCCAAGAACTTTACGCCAGGGCTTTACATTTTATTGCCTATGGAGACACCCGCAGGGATATGAAGACAAGAGAAAAACCCCAGATAAAACACAATGCGATAGCTGCGGTCATACGGGAGAAGAATCCTGATTTTATCTTATTCTCAGGAGATATGGTTTATTGTGACGAATTTGAAAGATTTTTAGAAGTAATTACCAATAACTATACGGGAAGCAAAATGGTAGCAGTCCACCCCCACCTAAACCTCCTCCATCAAGGGGGAGGAATACAAGGGGACAATGAGCATTCCCCGCCCCTGGTGGGAGGGGTTAGGGGAGGGGGTGAACTGTTACATAAAATGATCCCCCTTTATCCCGTTATTGGTAATCACGAACTTATCTTTGGAGAAAAGGTGGATGCGATTATAAAGGACTTGTTAAAAAAAATAGGTGTTGTAAATAAAACCAGAGAGCAGGTATCTTCCCAATCCGGCCTTTTGAACGACATAGGAATGTTAAAAGGAAAATTGTATCAGGAGATCAACTCGATTGCAGATGCACAGTTAAAAATGAGGAGCCGTCGGGTATTGTGTGAAGAAATCTGTGATAAGTTGGATCCCGCATACAGTTCTTATTTAAAAGAGGTGTTATGCGAAACGAAAGACGGGCAGTCCTGGTATTCTTTTGTCAAAGAAGCCGATGGATTAAAGATAAAATTTATAGCATTAAATTCCTCGTTGCCTGACGACGAAGAACAGTTTCAGTGGTTTTTGAATGAATTAAAACAGTTTAGTGGTCCAAAGATTATCTTTGAACATTACCCGCCGTATTCTACGGGATTTCATGGGTGTCTGGATTTGATGGACAACAAATCAAAGGCATCGAGGTTTCGGGATCGTTACACGAAGGTCTTTAATAACCCGACTTATAATATTGTATTGGTCGTCAGTGGTCATGAACATAATTATCAGCGGATTTGCAAAACAGACCAAACAGGCAGTATGCAACTACCTGTATATATTGTTTCAGGCGGCGGTGGGGCTGATTTGACGGGTCAGGCTGCATGTGATACTTCTCAGATACCTATGGATGGATTCCGGTGCCTGGGGCTTATTACCGCATATCAGTTCATAGATATCGTTGCAAATACGGACGACAAAGATAATTTAATCCTCACATGTAAAGTACTCGGTCTGCAATGTGATTTAACCGAGGGATTACCTGATGACGATACCTTTGGAAAGCAATTCGTAAAAGATCGTTTGGAATTAATTGATGATTTTACCTTAAAATGGCAAAAACAAAGGTAATAGTTCAGTTTTCCAATTTCAGGACGTGTAGACATTTATTTTTAGATTGTCAGACTTGTGGTTGTCTAAAAAGTTCAAGAAAACCAATTATATATGCGACCTGTAGGGGCAATTCATGAATTGCCCCTACCATATTGTATGGGTGGAAACTTTTTGGACAGCCCATTATGGTGGAGGTGAAACTCTTACAAACAATGCAACTCAAGACCTTCATACTCCATTTCATACTCGGCGGCACAATCGTAAGTGTGGTGACCTTTCTGGGTTCGCAAGGGAAGGGCATGCTTGCCGCCTTTGTGGCGACCTTTCCCACCATGACCGCACTCACCTTTGCCCTTCTTTATGGTAAGGCAGGGCAAGCCGCCACGGTGAATTACGCAAAAGGGCTGCTCTTAATGACGCCGCCGTGGATTATCTACGTTTTATGCCTTATTTTCCTGTTGCCCAGGTGGGGATTTGTGAAGTCACTTATTGCCGGCGTGCTGACCTATATGATCCTTGCAGGGATTGTCAGTATAGTTGTAAAACATTTTGCGCGTGGATAATGAGGACCAGAAAAACTTTAATGAAAGAATCAATTTATATCGAAACATCGGTGGTGAGTTACTACGTTTCCAAGCCCAGCCGCGACATTATAGTCCTTGCTCATCAGCAGATTACATCGGAATGGTGGCCAAAGGCCGTTAAAAGATTTGATGTTTATATCTCAGAAGTTGTTGTCGAGGAGGCCGCAGCAGGAAACAAAGAATCCGCCGAACAAAGACTAAATAAACTAAAAGGCTTTCCTTATTTGGCGCTAACAGAAAAGGTTGAGAAGATCGCCCAAATATATATGGAGAAACTGAGTATTCCCAAAAAGGCTCTTCGTGATGCAGCCCATCTTGCTGTTGCATCTGTGCATAATATTGATTATCTTGTTACCTGGAATTGTGTCCATCTTGCAAATGGTGAAATCATCAAGAAGCTCCTGAAGATAAATGAGAAACTCAGTATAAAGACACCGGTTATTTGTACACCGGAAGAATTAATGGAGGTATAAAATATGTGGAAGGATCCGATTGTTCAAGAGGTCCGAAAAGCAGGTGAAGAACTCGCCAGGCAGGCAGACTATAACTTGCATACCTTTTTTCAAAAACTGCGAAAAAATGAAAAGGAATGGCTCACTGAAGTTTCCCAAAAAATAGTTTCAAAGAAAAGGGTGAAAGTTCCACAGATGCCAGATGTCCGCTAACAACCGGCTTTGCTGATCCACTATTGGATTTGAAGTTGGAGAAGGGCAGATTGCTACCGTAAATTACGCCAAGGGTTTGCTCTTAATGACGCCGCCCTGGATTATCTATGTTTTATGCCTGATCTTTCTGTTGCCCAGGTGGGGATTTGTGAAGTCGCTTATTGCCGGCGTGCTGACCTATATGATCCTTGCGGGGATTGTCAGTATAGTTGTGAAACATCTGGGACGGGGATAATAAACGATAATGAAGAGATAATACCATTTGTAATTCCTGTGATGTTTCTCCTTGTAATTGTATTGACATAGCAAATTATTATTATTACATTTACAAAATAAATTCAACAAATCGCTGTATTAACGCAATATAAAATATCAATAATTTATTATTTATAATGCGAGCCTTTGCGCTCCCTCATTAGGGAGAAGACCCATTAAACATACCAGAGATTATCACCTTGGAAAATCTTGAATTTAAAACAAAATGGTTAAAGATTATATATTTTGCTACAAGTTATGGCTTTGTGGTATCTATGTTATATTTGTTCGGCTATTGGTCAACTTTCGATATTAATATTCTCGAATATATTAAAATATCGGATGTAATCAAGATAGCTATTTACCCTATTATAACATCCGTTGGTTTCGCTATAATAGGTTTTATCGCGGGCCATTTCGTTGGACGTTGGAGTAATGAACCAAATGTACAAAAAAGTGAAAAATTAAAAAAATTAGAGAAATGGACTGAATTTATATTTAAATATTACTTTATGGTAATTAATATTTTTATTATTTCTTATTTTTTATATATGCGTATGTGGATCGTATTTTGGCCCCTTATTTCTATAATATGTCCTGCGGTTACCAGTTATATGTTGTTTAAGTATAAAGTAGAATTAGTAAAAAAACTTATTCCATTTCCTAATTATGAGCTTTTTATTTTATTGATATTTCTTTCAATCTTATCTTTATCATTTGGATATGGAAAATTCCGAAGCCATAGCATACTTGAAGGATATAAGAGCTTTTATATAAATGTTTCAATATTTAAAGACAAAGAATTATTTCAAGACCAAAAAAGACTAAAATACCTCGGACTGGGAGGAGATTTCATGTTCTTTTTAAGTGAAGATAATACAAAAATATACATTTTAGAAACTTCAAAAATACCCATACTAGAATTGTATAAATCAAAATCTCAAACAGGAACAGAAGCAACGAAAGAAATAAAAAATAAAACATGAATTGAATTCCGGGGACACCATACTTAATTATTGACTCAGTGTTGAAAAACGGCTAAGATTCCCCTATGGCTAGGATCGCTCGTGTGGTAGTCCCAGGAGCATGCTATGTCGGCAGAAGCCTAGCTCGAAGGGACCATAAAAGAAAAGTGAAGATTCCTAAGATTAAGTATGGTGTTCCCAGAATTGTGGCGTGACAAAGAATGAAGATATCTGAAGCTACAAGACGAGACATTTTCGACGCCATCGTTATTGAAAACGTAGCGTGGGCTGGCCGGCTTGAGGAACCTGATTTTCTTGCCCGCCTATTCGACCTAAAGTCTCTATCGTCTACGGATGGGCGGTTCCGTGACGCATATGGTGACATATGGCAACACCGAATCAACAACCAAGATTGGGACGATTCTTGGGTGTTCGCGGACACAAGGTTCAATCTTCTTCGCGGAGAGGATGAAATCTTCCTCCGTTTCCTTTGCGAAACTCTACATCCAGTTGTGAGAACTGACCCCGAAGAAGTCGAAAGACTTCGGCAAGCATACAACCTTCTACTCAAGAATGATGGGTATGAAATCGTTCCAAAGGCTCAAATGGCAGGGCGGACAATATTTACGGCTCGGGAGATTCGTCTGAGTAAAGTTTCTTCTGTCGAACCTTTGAAGGAGAGGTTTCACGGAACGGATACCGACTATGTCTTAAGCCAAATAACGCGAATGGAGAGCGCGGTCGAGAATGACCCAGGATTGGCAATTGGAACTGCAAAGGAATTGATCGAGACCATATGCAAGACAATTCTCGCCGAGCGGAACGTCAAGGTCGATGGTAACCCGGACATTCCAAAACTCGTCAAGCTTACGGCAAAAGAATTAAAACTAACACCCGATGATATTTCCGATGAGGCAAAGGCCTCGGACAGTATTAAGAGGATATTAAGCAATCTCGCAACTATCACAAATGGCATCGCTGAGCTTCGCAACAGTTACGGGACAGGCCACGGCAAAGATGCAAGATCGAAAGGCCTAGGGGCCAGACATGCCAGACTCGCAGTTGGTGCGGCATCAACGCTGGCGGTGTTTTTGGTTGAAACTCATCATGAGCGCAACGTATAACAACAGCATCAACGCGGACTGGCAATTGCAAGGAAGGGATCGAATCTTTCAAAATGACATCATTCTTCAACGATAAAGATTTGATTATCATGGGTAGGTTTATGAGCAAAGAAAGATTACCGCCAATCCATCCTGGTGAAATTCTATTAGAGGAATTTCTTAAACCGTTGGGGCTTAGCCAGTACCGCCTAGCGAAGGAGATAAACGTTCCGGCCCGACGGATCAATGAAATCGTCTTGGGCAAGCGAGCTATTACTCCGGATACGGCATTACGGCTATCGCGCTATTTTGGTCTATCAGAGCGGTTTTGGATGAATTTGCAGGCACACTATGATTTAGAGATAGAAAAGGATCGATTACAAGACCGATTGGAAAAAGAAGTGCTGGTTTATACAGCTACCTCATAATAAGAAATAAGGCAGCGAGAAATGAGGGGTCACCTCCCGCGCGGGTTCTGGTTTGTAACCTGAACCCCTCATTTGGAAAAATGTGAGGACATGCAACTTGTCACCGTTTCTTCAACCCCAGAGTTAACATGAGCGTTGAGCGTGGTTCTAAAAGGTGGGTTCACGTTGCAAACGGTGAACCCGCGAAGTAAGGGCAAAGGAAAGCGCGAGGCCACAAAATCCTGTTCATCCTGTCGAAAAAAAACAGTTCAATTTATACAGGGTCGAATTGGTTGTCGTTTATGGATTCCAATTCAGTGTTGGTGGTATCCCACCCATTATACAGGGCACTTAATTCCTGAATAATAGTTTTGTGCTGCTTGTTGATTTCGACAGATTTTTCCCTGTTATTATAAAGTGCGGGGTCCAAAAGGATAGAATCCAGTTCCTTCTTTTGGGTTTCCAATGAGGCAATCTTTTCCTCGATGTTTTGAATCTCTTTTGTGAGCTTGCGTCTCCTGGCGTTCATCTCTTTTTTCAGCAAGTATTGTTGCTTCTGTGAACTGCCCTCTTCCTGTCTCGGAAGAGATGTTCCGTTCGTTTTGACTTCTGTGGTATTTCCGTGTAAAGTTGCTGCCTTCATTTCAAGAAAATCTCCAAAACCTCCCAGGTGGACGTGGATGTTACCATTTCGCAGTTCATAAACCTTGGAGACCAGACCATCCAGAAAATCTCTGTCATGAGATACGATCAACACACTTCCTGTATATTCCAATAAGGCATCCTTGAGAATCCGCTTGGTGGTAATATCAATATGGTTTGTGGGTTCGTCAAGGATTAAAAAATTCGTGGGCTTTAGAAGCATCTTGGCAAGGGACAGACGCGACTTCTCGCCGCCGCTCAGGACGCGGACGGTCTTGAAGGCATCATCACCAGAAAACAGAAAGGCCCCTAATATGTGTCTGACTTGAGGAATCATGGAAAATGGAGCGACCGATTCGACTTCCTGCAATAACGTATTGCCGCTATTTAATTTTTCAGCATGCTCTTGGGCAAAATAATCAAAAAGGACATTGTGCCCCATCTTGATAGTG
>Ga0209324_10003367_pt1 | contig 10985 bp, 16 predicted proteins | sample Rifsed19ft3_FD_184015 | JGI IMG/M metagenome (GOLD analysis project Ga0209324, IMG submission 184015) | Soil microbial communities from Rifle, Colorado, USA - sediment 19ft 3 (version 2) | ecosystem: Environmental > Terrestrial > Deep subsurface > Rock core/Sediment | place: Rifle, Colorado...
GACGTCCGTCGCGGACTCGAGCGCCTGCTTCTTCACCCGCAGGGGCTCGATCACCCTGCCCACGAGCATGTCCTTCGGCTCCGTCGAGAGGAAATCGACTCCCGTGTTCTTCCCTCCCCTCTTCCCGTGGGCCGCGCGAAGCCTGATGAGGACGTCGATCGCGTCGAGCCCCGCGTTTTCCGCGAGGGTCCTCGGGACAACCTCGAGGGCGCGTGCAAACGCCTCGATTGCGAGCTGCTCGCGCCCGCCCACGCCCGATGCATAGTCTCTGAGGGCCAGGGACAGCTCGATATCCGCCGCGCCGCCGCCCGGGAGCGCCTTTCCGTCCTCGAGGGTCGCCGAGACAGTGCGCAGGGCATCGTGGAGGACCCGCTCGACTTCATCGACGACGTGCTCCGTGCCACCCCGGACGAGGATGGTCACCGCCCGGGCGTTCTTGCATCCCGTGACGAACGTCATGTCGTCCGTGCCGACCTTCCGCTCTTCGACGAGGGCCGCCCGGCCGAGCTCTTTCGGCGTGAGGTCGTCGAGGTTCGTGACGACTTGGCCGCCCGTGGCCTTCGCGAGCTTCTTCATGTCGCTCTCCTTGACCCTTCGGACCGCGTAGATCCCCGCCTTCGCGAGGAAGTGCTGGACGAGGTCGTCGACCCCCTTCTGGCAGAGGACCACGTTCGCGCCGGACGCCTCGATCTTATCGGCCATGTTCCGGAGGCCCTTCTCCTCTTCGTCGAGGAACTTCTGGAGCTTCGTCGGGTCCCGGATCTTGATCTCCTCGCTGACTTCCGTCTTCTTGACCTCGAGGGCTCGGTTCACGAGGGCGATCTTCGCATCCTTGACGAAGTTCGGCATCCTCGGGTGGACCTTCTCCTTGTCGAGGACGACGCCATCGATCAGGGTGGTGTCCCGCAGGGTCCCGCCGTGCTTCTTCTGCACGAGGATGTTGTCCACGTCCGCCCGGACCTCCCCCGCGATCTCCTCGACGACGGAGAGGACCGCCTTGACCGCGAGCTCCGAGAGGAACTCCGCGTCGCGGCCGACGCTGCGGCCTGACATCGCCGTCGCGGCGATGTCCGCGAGATTCTTCCGGTCGGTCTTCTTCACGCTGAACGCGATATCGTTGAGGCGGCGGATCGCTTCCGCGGCGGCGAGCCGGTAGCCTGCCACGACGACGGTCGGATGGACTTCCAGCTCGATGAGGCTCTCTGCCTGCTTCAGGAGTTCGCCCGCGATCACGACGGCACTCGTCGTTCCGTCCCCTACCTCGTCGTCCTGGGTCTTCGCGACCTCCACGAGCATTTTCGCGGCGGGGTGCTCGACCTCGATGTCCTTCAGGATCGTCACCCCATCGTTCGTGATCGTCACGTCGCCGAGGGAATCGACGAGCATCTTGTCCATCCCCTTGGGACCCAGGGTCGAGCGGACCGCATCCGCGACCGCCCGCGCGGCGGCGATGTTGTTGAACGCCGCCCCTTTCCCATGTTCTCTGCCGGTCCCTTCTTTCAGGATGATAATCGGCTGGCCTGTCATCATGTGAATCGCCCTGCCTATGAAAGGGCTTCTATATAAGCGCTTCGTGTGCCACCCGAGGCGAACCGGGCATCGTAGTCGTAGGTCGGGTCTCGTGTGGCAACCTGATCCTCGTAGACGGCGACACGCAGCGCGCTCTCGTCAGAACCCGAGGCACGGGCGGCCCGGCGCGTCCGGACGAATCGGTTTCACGACGCGACGCATGACTTCGGATCGGCCCGAGGAAGTCATGAAACCGCGGGCGAAATCCGGCCCGAGTTGCGCGCCGGAGGGAGGCCCCGCGGACGGCCGGGCGGAAGTTTATATTCTACCGGGGTGAACTTCCCCTCACGGTGCATGTTCCCATGGATCATCCCATTCATGTGACCGACGCGGATTTCGACCGGGTCGTCAAGGAAAACCCCTACGTGGTCGTCGACTTCTGGGCGGAGTGGTGCGCCCCCTGCCGCGCGATCGCCCCGGTCGTCGAGGACCTTGCGAAGCGGTACGCCGGCCAGGTGACCTTCGCGAAACTGAACAGCGACGAGAACCCACAGAAGGTCCAGGAATTCATGGTCATGGGGATCCCGACGATCCTCTTCTTCCGTAACGGGAAGCTCGTAGACCAGGTCGTCGGCGCGATGCCGAGGGGTCCCTTCGAGGAACGTGTCAAACGTCATCTCGCGTGACGACACCTAAATATACGTCCGAAACGTCTGGGCGGGCGAGAAGCCGATGGGCACCTTGATCGAGATGCTCGCGTCGAAGAACAAGCCTGCCAGCGTGGAGCCGGGCGTGGTCCCCCTCCCCATGGCTCCGAAGGAGCACGAGGGCACCTGCGGCGACGCGTGCGGCTGCGCGGACGGAGAGCAAGGCGGCTGTTGCTCCCCGTAGACGAGCGTGGTCCGCTACTTTCGCGATTGAAAATCACAGGGGATAATCGTCTCCCCGCGGTTAAATAGCCACCCGCCACCTCGTATCCTTACAAAGAGGAGGCGACGACACGGATCCCCTTGAAGCGTCGAGACTCGTGACCGACGAGTACTCGGCAAAGATCCTCGTTGCAACGTTCAAGAAGCCTCGCTCGGCGATCGACCTGAGCCGGGAGTACGGCATCCCGATTGCGGCGTGCTACCGGAGGATCCACGCCCTCGAGCAGGCGGACCTCATCCGCTGCACGGAACGCGCCCTCACCCAGAAGGGCAAGCGGATCTCCCTCTACATGTCCCAGCTGAAGAACGCCTACATCTTCTTCGAGAACGGCCGCCTTCGCGTGCGATTCCAGCTCGCGACCGGCATCACGAAGGACTTTGGCGGCGACTGGAAAGCCGTGGACGTCGTCGAACCAACCCCCTGACGCTGAAACCCCTCCTCCACAACCCACAGGCAGGACCGAGAACCCCTCGTCCTGCCTCTTCTTTACCCAACGTGTGGCGGAGGCGCTCGACGGCCCATCGTCCGAGTTGACAAATCTCTCCATCCGCGTTCGGGCATGGCCTCGGTCGGACGCTCTCGCTCCTGAGACCGTTGACAATTTCATCTTATAGGGGGCCCGCGTGGCGGCAATTCACAATGGACCGCGAGCGCATGAAATACCTGTTCCGCGAAGTCTTGGGGGTCGATGTCGACCAGGTCGTGAATCAGGTCGTCGCGACGATTGCGGTCGAACGGGCGAAGCAGGCCCAAGAACACAGCCGGGACTGGAAGAAGTACATGGGCTCGGAGGGCGGACTCGTCGTACTGCCCTCGAACGTCACCCGGTTGGGGCGGAAGGTCTCGAGGCCGTGAGGGGACGGAGGCCGCGACCCTCCCGTCGCGGCCCCATGCTTTCTCCGGCCGCGAATCGACTATCCTTAAATCGCCCGGTCTCATATCGGGCTCGATGTCCGACTTCCGGGGGAGGGACATCCTGTCCATCCGCGACCTCTCTCGGACGGACATCGAGACGGTCCTGAAGGCCTCCCGGCGGATGGTCCCGCACGCCCTCGGGAAGAAAGTCTCCCGCTCCCTCGAAGGCAAGATCCTGGCGACCCTGTTCTTCGAACCATCCACGCGGACCCGGCTGTCCTTCGAGAGTGCGATGACCCGGCTTGGGGGACGCACGCTCGGCTTCGCCGGGGCGGAGGGAACGTCCGTCGCGAAGGGTGAAACCCTCGCGGACACGATCCGCATGGTCGAGGCATACAGCGACGGGATCGTCCTGAGGCATCCGCAGGAAGGCGCCGCGCGGCTCGCCGCCGAGTTCTCCGAGAAGCCCGTGATCAACGCGGGGGATGGCGCGGGGCAGCACCCGACCCAAACCCTCCTCGATCTGTTCACGATCTGGGACGAGAGGGGAGGCATCGAGGGGCAGCACGTCGCCCTCGTCGGGGACCTGAAGTACGGCCGCACGGTCCACTCCCTCGCGTACGCCCTCGCGGACCTGGGCGCGACCCTCGCCTTCGTGAGCCCGCCGACCCTCGAGATGCCGCGCGAGATCCTCGAGCACGTCAAGGAGCGTGGGCTTTCGTTCAAGACGGCGCATCGGCTCGAGGACGTGATCCGGGAGGCGGATGTCCTGTACGTTACCCGGATCCAGAAGGAGCGGTTCCCCGACCCCCAGGAATACGAAAAGGTCGCGGGCTCCTATCGGGTCGATGGGGATCTCCTACGAGAGTCGAAGCGGGACCTGATCATCATGCACCCGCTTCCGAGGACTACGGAGATCGCCCCGGAGGTCGACCGCACGAAGCACGCGGTGTACTTCAAGCAGGCCTTCAACGGGGTGCCCGTCCGGATGGCCCTGCTCGATCTGATCCTCGGGGGCGCCGGATGAAGGAGCTCCGCGTCACACCGATCCGGAACGGGACGGTGATCGACCACATCCCCGCGGGCATGGCCCTCAAGGTCCTGAAGATCCTGGGCATCGGGGACGGGGTCTCGTCGACGGTGACCGTCGCGATGCACGTCCCGAGCCAGGCGATGGGATGGAAAGACATCGTGAAGGTCGAGGATCGGGAACTCGGGGCGCGGGAAATCGATAAAATCGCCCTTATCGCGCCGACGGCGAGCGTGAACGTGATCCGGAATTACAACGTGGCGGAGAAGCGGCGCGTCGCACTCCCGGACCGGGCCCTGGGGATCCTGCGATGCGGCAACCCGAATTGCATCTCGAACACCCGGGAACCCGTGGAGTCGGAGTTCCTTGTGCGCACGAAGACCCCGTTGCGGGTCGTGTGCAAGTATTGCGACCGGGAACTCGAGGACATCCCCGCCCACATCCTGTGACGCTCGGCCGTCAGGTGGACCAGGTCGTCGCGCCGAGGATCGTTCCGTCGGACCATCGAAGATAGAAGACGAAGGCATTCGACAGAGGGAGCGGCACGCCATCGCCCCGGACGTGGAACGCGTCTCCGGCCGAGACTAGGCCGTCCCCATCGTCGATCCACCGAATGGAGAGGCGGACGCTTCCGGACTGTACCGTCGTCGACTGCCCGGCCGCGGGAAGGGCCGTGATGGGGCCGAACGCCGCGTCCCGCTGGATCTGAAACCGGAAGTTCTCGGGCCCGTGGAGCTGGGTGATCGTCTCCACGGTGACCGTCACGTTCCCGTCGAGGTCTTCCGTCGAGCTCAGGAGCGCGACCGGGTGGGGGACGGGAGCTGCGAATATGCCTGACAGGAGCGAGGAGAGGACGAGCACACCGACGATCGCCCCGACCACGAGGATTACGACCACAACGATCAGGACGATCGGGAGGGCGTCGCTGCGCGGTCGAGCCGGGGCTGTCGGCGGCGGGTACATGACCGGTCCCGTGGGCGGAGGTGCGGCCGCGGGAGGCGGGGTGGGAGGTCCGGTCGCCACGCGAACCCGAGAACCGGCTCCCGAGAAAAGGCTTGCGCGGACCTATTTCTTTGGACCGAAGCGTTTAAGTGAAGTCGCCTGGATACGCGGTGTGCAGAAGGGATGGTGCCTCCTTGCTCGAGGAAATCTCCGAGATCATCGGACTCCAGGTCTACACGAACAACGGCGTGTTCCTGGGCAACGTGAACAATCTCGTCGTGGACGTGGACAACGGCAAGGTCGACGGGGTGTTCGTAGGGGAGACGAACCCGCTACTCGTCGAGGGAAGCCGCGCGGTGAGCGTGCCCTTCCGGTGGGTCCAGAGCGTAGGGGACATCGTGATTCTCCGCTACTTCCCCCGACGCGTGACCGCGAAGAAAGGCGTCCTCGCAGAGCCCGCTCCTGCGCAATAGGTCGACCGCCCGGACGGCAGGTTTATTCTCCACCGTCCGAATCTAGTTCCGTGGCGTTGACCGAGGAGCCGGCGTCGAGCCCGCGGCTCGTGGTCTTGGACATCTCCGAGCTCAAGGGCCACGAGCGGACCCAGCCCGCCCTGCTGGACCGAATCCGCGAGGAAATTCGGCGGGACAGATGCCTCCGAAACCCGATCCTCGTGGCCGATGGGCACCTCGTCATCCTGGACGGACACCACCGCTTCGAAGCGCTGCGTCAGCTCGGGTGTCGGCGCATCCCCGCGTACGTGGTGGACTATGGCTCCGATGCCGTCCGGGTCGATGTCTGGCCGGACGCGACCGTCCGCGCCGTCACGAAGGACGAGGTCATCCGCCGAGGCGTGATCGGGGACCTCTTCCCGCCGAAGACCTCCCGTCATCGAGTCCTGGTGATCCTCGACGAGCGTCCGACCGCCCTCGAAGATCTCATGTAGCTACGGCGGAACCGTCCCTCCGCCACGGTCCCGGCGCCGCCGTCGAAGGATGAGCGCGATGCCGATCGCGGCCCCTGCGGCCCCGGCGATCGACCAGTGGAGGACACCGAGCCCCAGGAACGTGGGCGACTCGAGGGCCTGATACCGGTAGGATTCGAGGTCTGTCACCGCGATCCGGACGCCGGTCTCGTTGAACGTCTCCGAACGCACGTTGTTCCCGATGGTCGGTGCGAAGAAGAGGTGCACGAAGCGCCCGTCCGGGAACGTCTCGTTGATCCGATACGCGTCGAATGTCCCGGCGCGCACCTGGACGTTCCCCCGTGCCTCCACCCGGTAGCCGAGGGTCCGCACCCCGGAGACGTTCGAATGGAACGTTTTGCTCAACGGGTCTGCGCGGACGAAGAAGTCCTCCGTCGCGTTGAATCGCTCTATGACGTGGCCTGTGTCGCCCACGTCCACAGGAAACCGCCACCGATCCTCGAGGATCTCAAAGGTCGTCTCACTCTGGACACGGAGCGCGAAGTCTTGCTGGAAGGGGATCGTCTCTCCGTCGGCCCTCAGGTCGATGTAGCTCGAGACGATCTTCAATGCCTCGATCCCAAGAAACTCCTCACCGACGAGCAACCAGGTGCCCGCGACGGAGACGGAGTTGCCTTCGAATTCAACGTCTCCACCCGCGTCCCCGTTCCCCTGAACCGCGATCCGGAACACGTCGTACGGCGTCCCGTTCAACGCGAACGTCTGCTGTCCGTCCAAGCGAAACGTCACGTGGCCTGTGAGGGTGAGTCCCGTCGAAGCGATCGTGTTCGTCCAATACGTCCAGAAATCTCCGATCCGCAGGCTCGGTGCCTCCAAGTCCGCGGAGGCGGGTGAGGACGCCAGGACCAGGACGAGGACAAGGAGGCCCCCCGCGCTGCGACGCACGCGCTTTCATTCGTAGCGTCCGTCATAAGCTTTCCTCGGGCGCGTCCTCGACGCGCTTCCCCGAGGGATGAGGTCGTACCCGAAGGCGGCCCGGGAACGGGCGCCTCAGCCCGGACCCTCCAAGGAGGCGATCGAGAAAGACCGCGAGGGCGGCGACCTCGGAGTGGGGCTGGTGGCCCACTGCCACGTTCCAGTCGACGAGACGAAACACGTCGCGGGGCACCTTCTCGGCTCCCACGACGACGAGCAGGTTGTCCCTTGGGATCTTCAGGAGGACGTCGTCGATCGGCAACCCGTACATCGTGAGGTGCACCTTCGTCCCCTCCCACGTCCGGAGAGTGCGGCGCCACGAGACGCCTGTCTCCACGGAGAAGGACCCGCCGAACTTCCGGACGACACCCGAGACGGTGCGCTCCAGCCCGGGGTCCTTCGTGGACACGAGGACTCGGTCCGCACCGAACGCCCGGCCCGTCAAGGCGACATGGGTCGTCACCCGCTTGTCACGGGCCGGCCGGTGGCCCAGGCGCAGGATCGTGATCACGCGTCAGTCCTCGAACCGCATGATCCGGTGCCCGCGAAAGTCGAGGCGTGCGGATCGCTTCACGAGGGCCTTCAGCATCGTCTGGGTCACCGTCAACGAGTCCGCGACATCACCCGAGAACTTCCCGTCCGGGCCCACCATGTCGAAGATTTTCTCCTCGATCTTCGTGTAGTCCTTCTCCTGCATCATCGCCGCGTACAAGACGTCCGAGATTTCCTGCACGGGGGTCGTCGCGTTGATGTGGAAGGACGAGTAGAACGCATGGTACGCCTTCTCCGGCGAGGCGGCCGCGCTCGTCTGCCATTTCGTCTCGACGAGCTTCATCTTCTCGAAGAAGCGCAGAGCGTCCAGGCCGTCCGCGCCGTACTTGTCCTCGATCTGCTTCGCGGTCCGCCAGTCCGTCGTGACATCGCGGAACACCTCGCGCTTGATTGTTGAGTCGACCGCCCGGAGAATGGGCACGAGTTCAGCGACTTCGCTGACGACCTTGATTCGATTCACCATGTCGACGTCCTCTATATCGTCCCGCGCCATTTGAAGTTTTATTCCGGGCTCCGAAAGAATGTCGATGCGTGACCGCGATTCATGCGAAGGACCCCGGTTTCCCCTGGTCCCCTTCTGGTTCCGGACCTCCTTTTGCGATGGCCGAGGGGTCCCGCAGGTCGGAAATGTTTATCCCGCATCGGGGCTTGGGGCCGCACGCCCCATGAAAGTGAAGGACCTGCGCCCGGAGAGCAAGGTCGACGTGATCGAACTCGTGGTCCGAGAGAAAGGGTCCGTCCGGGACTTCACGAGCCGCTCGGGCTCTGCGGGAAAGGTGTGCGACTCGAAGGCCGTCGACGACGACGGTGACGAGATCGGCGTGAGCCTCTGGAACGATGAGATCGAGCGGGTGCAGGCGAACGACCGAATCCGGATCACGAACGGTTGGGTCCGGGAGTGGCGGGGGAACATGCAGGTGAGCGCGGGCCGCTTCGGGAAGCTCGAGATTCTAAAGTGATATGTCCGCGAGGGGAAGCCCCGCAGGTGCAAGCCCTGCGACGAGGAAGTATAGAGTGACCATGGGCACGACTTGCATGAGGAGGTCGTCGTCGATCTGGGGTAGCCGCGGTCCTTCCACGGCCAGGGCGAGGGTCGCGGCGACGACCGCCATGAGGATTCGGGCCGGCAGGAGGTATGCGCCCATTGCCGTGGTCGTTCCGAGGAACAAGGCCACGTAGGCCACGAAGACCGGAGCGATCGACCATTTCCGCCTCCTGGCCAGGGCGGCCAGTGGATCGATCCAGGCCATCGCGATGAAGACGGGCACGACGATGTTTGGGTCCCGGATGACGAAGATTCCGAATGCGAGGCCCATGGAGCCCTGGGCGTACGCCGATACCCGGTTCCCCTCATAGGCACGCATCCCGAAGAGCGGGATGCCCAGGGCGATCCGTGTGAGTTCGATGCACCATGCCGTGCCGAGGAAGAGGAGAGTCACGTTCGTTCGCGTGACGTTGAGCCCGAGATCCACCGGAAGAAGATAGTAGCCGAGGAAGATCGGGGAGGCGATGTGGAAGGCTCGACGAAAGACGGAGGCACCTTCCATCAGAGCGACCCCGCGCGCTCGCCCACCTACCTCGGAGCCGCGCGCCTGCCGTCAATGTCCTTGGGCAAGAAATACGTTCGTTTGTCGAACGTCCCCGGGACGAGAGCGCTCCCTGGGACCGCGAAGCCGAGGTCTCGGAACAGGTGAAGGCGGTTCCGGACGTCATCGAGGTCCACCCGGCCGGGTCGCTCGACACGCCGTTCGACACGACGGACCTGCCTCTGGTTGGCGCGGACGACCCTCGGACAAGGCTTATTCGTGACGCGGCCTCTAGCGGATCGATGGGTATCGTCCTCTTCGTGTGCGTTGAGAACACGTTTCGAAGCGTGATGTCCGAAGCGCTCTTCAACGCGCATCCGCCCGTGGGCTGGCGTGCGGAGAGCGCGGGGCTCCGGGCCGCGGACTCGATTAATCCCCTTGCGGTCGATCTCCTCAAGGAGGTCGGCGTCTCGGTCGATGTGACGGCGCCTCGAACTGTGACCGATGAGATGGTCCGGCGCGCGACGCGTGTCGTGACCTTCGGATGCCTTGACCGCTGTCCCATCGCGGCGGTCGGGAAGGCGGAGGACTGGCCCGTCCCCGGGGCGACGGGGCGGACGTGGGCGGAACTGCGGGAGATTCGGGACGGCTTGCGGCGCCGGGTCGACGAGCTCGTTGTACGAATCGAGCGGGGCGAACTGCGCGAGGCCCCGGCGAAAGGGTCATGAAGCCCTCGCGGTCTGCACGCGACGATGCAACCCCTCCTGGTCACCCATTGCGGCGCCGGGTCCGATTCGGCCGTGCAGGACGCCGCGGACGTCGCCGGCGAGGAAGGGATGTCGATCCTCCGAAGGAACGGCCGAGCCCTTGACGCTGTGATCGCGGCGATTGTCTCCCTGGAGAACGATCCCAGGACGAACGCGGGGACCGGATCTCGGATGCGGGTGGATGACCGGGTCCAGATGGACGCCGCCCTGATGAACGGCGACCTCGAAGCGGGGGCTGTGGCGGCGATTGAGTTCGTGAGGAATCCGATCCTTGTCGCGCGCGATGTGTTCCGGACGCCCCACGTGCTCCTTGTCGGGAGAGACGCGACCGACTTCGCACGCGCTCGCGGGCATGCGCACTACGATCCCGCGACCCCCGAATCCCGACGGAAGCTCAAAGAGTCCCTAAATCGGATCCGGGACGGTCATCTACCGAGGTACGCGCGACGGTGGAGGCGCATCGAATGGGCGGGTACCGTCGGCGCGGTCGCTCGCGACAGGCGCGGCCGGTATGCCGCAGGGAGTTCCACGGGCGGCACGTCCTTCATGATGCCCGGCCGCGTCGGGGACACCCCGATCCTCGGCGCGGGCGTGTACGCGGGGTCGAAGGGAGCGGTGTCCGTCACGGGAATCGGCGAGGAGATCATGAAACGCGTCCTCGCGAAGTTCGTGTACGACCGCATCGAGGCGGGTTCGACCGCGCATCGGGCCGTCGATCAGGGACTAGAGCTCTTCCCCCGGGATGTTCCGGTCGGAATCATCGCGGCGGGCGGTCGAGGCGTGGGCGTCGGGTGTCGGGGCGACATGGCGCACTTCGTTTCGGGCCGCCGCCGAACCCTTTAAGCGTATCCATGGCATCCTCGGGCATGGCATAACGTGTAGCGCGGGGGAGGCCACTTGTCTCGAAGAAGCGCATTGACGAGCAAGATCGAAGCTGAGGTGAAACTTCTCGAACGCCACGTCGCGATGCTCCA
>Ga0209324_10003369_pt1 | contig 10982 bp, 10 predicted proteins | sample Rifsed19ft3_FD_184015 | JGI IMG/M metagenome (GOLD analysis project Ga0209324, IMG submission 184015) | Soil microbial communities from Rifle, Colorado, USA - sediment 19ft 3 (version 2) | ecosystem: Environmental > Terrestrial > Deep subsurface > Rock core/Sediment | place: Rifle, Colorado...
ACCTGATTAACAAAAATTCTCAGTTGTCTAGTAAAATTCTTTTGAAAGTATCTTCTCTCATGCCGAAACCATGATAGTCTAAATAGCCGTCTAATACGGGTAATAAATATAAAACAAAACTGAAAAGCAGAACAAAATCCACATTCCTACGGTAACGGTTTTTATTCTTCCGGCAATTAGCATAGTGAGCGGATAAACAACAAATCCGGCAGTCATTCCAATTCCAAGGTTGTAAGTAAAGCTCATCAAAGTAATAGTTGCAAATACCGGTATTGCTTCTGCAAGGTCGTCAAACCTAAAATGCGAGATTGGCGAAATCATCAGCACGCCAACAATAATTAAAGCTGAGCCGTAAGCATACGTCGGCACTATCGAGAGCAAAGGTGCAAAAAAGAGAGCAATCAAAAACAAAAAGGCGGTCACAACTGCAGCCAAACCGGATTTTCGTCCCTCTTCATTTACACTCAATAATGTCAGCACTTGCTTGAACTTTAAGTTTAATTAGATTTTTGAAAAATTAATGATCTAGAGTGACTCTTTATTTATTGCTGTACCCCTCATCCAATTTGGTATAGAAACATTTAGATGTTTCAGAATTGTCGGAGCTAAATCAATTATATGTTTATTATCAATAAAAGAGTCGGCTTTGAATCCTTCTCCTTTTGCAATTAAAAATCCTTCCGGGCGATGGTTGCCGCTTCTGCCATCGGGATTTTTACCAGGCATTGGCCATTCCAATTCCCCAAATTCAGATGACACGATTTTCCTATATTTTGCTGCCGGTTTAAATTTCCATTTTACTAATAAGTCCGGCAGGTTATCGAATCCATTTCCTTTATTGAATAACTGATCTTTCCTAATTATGCTGTCCACAATTGTTTCCATAGTATCTGCATCTTTAAAAGTTTTTAATCCTTCAATCAATTTATTACATAGTTGATTATATTCATCTCCCTCTTCAACGATACCTTCCTTTTCTCTTCCTTTCAGATTAATTCTAATATATCCTTGAAGATCTGCCAGCAAATTAAAGACTTTTGTTTTATTCCAGTCTATTCCAGCCATTCGCCAGTAAGCGGTTATTTTATCCTGAATAGGAAGAGGCAAAAGCTTTTTTAAATTTGATCTCCATTCCAACGGAATTTTTTTTCTTAATTTTTTTACGATGTTTTCTTTTTTTTGTCTACTTACCGTTTCATTTATAATATTTGAAATCATTTTAGGTAAAAAATATTCGGCAAGAGATGTATTAGCCCCCATCCCATGCAGAGAAAAGATCATAACTGTAACATCATCCTTCACTGATTCTAATATTTTACCGACAGCATTATCACAAGATTGATAAATATCTCTTAACCAGTCTTGAAAAATAAGTCTTTGCTCATCATTGATAGAATCCCTTACATTTGTTGCATCCCACAATTTATGTCCGCCTCTATGAGTTGATGAAAAGCAACATATAAACAAGTCCCACTCTTCGGAATTAATTAAGCTAGCTACAAGTTCGGTTTCTTTCTGGTTTGCAACGATTAATTCCTCTTTTATATTGAAGAGATCTGTCATCGTTTGCAGTCCACCCATTTCAATTCTAATGGGCGCCTTACCAAATTTTTTTTTTACCCATTCTATTTTCTCTTTAGGATAAGAAGAAGTTGGATAAATCCCATCATGAGAAGCCCAGCCGGAAATTTCTATCCCGTTGAAAGGGACAGGTGGAAAAGTTAATGGAACATCCACAGCAATTGTTCTATATTCATTATCAGGGTGCCGCCAGAATGGAACTGCATTGATCCATTCGGGACCCGGACGTTCATATTCCATCTTATCACTTTTCCATTGAACATAATGATACAGTCCATGTTCCCCGGGAAGAGTACCTGTATAAAATGTAGGCCAAGGTGAGCCAGCAAGCCATTCGGCAGATGATGATAATTTCCCAAACGCGCCTTTAGAACGTAGTGAAGCCAAATTTATTAAATATCCTTCTTTCATCCACTTTTCAATCAAGCTAGTTTCTGCAGCATCTAAAGCTATGACAACTACCTTTTTATTTGACTGTCTGGAATTAATTGATTTCATTTAAAGAGATTTCCTTCCCGTTATTAATAATTGATTTTCGAGCGGCTTCAACTGCTTTTATTGCAGCAATTCCATCTTCAATTCCCGGGTCAGCAGTTCTAGAGGATCTAATAAAATCGAAAAACTTTATTAACTGAATTTCATAAGATCTATTAATCGGGAAAGGTTTTCTCATCAGTTTGGTTTTTATTCTGTCATTTATATCCAGAAAATTTCTTATTAAACCCGATTCGGGATATGTTCTAATCGATTTAAATGTTACGGAAAATTTCCCAGCCTTACCCGATATATTAATCGTTCTGATTGTTTGATTACAATGAGCAAGACAACAATGAATGTACAAATCCTTAGCTATTTTTATTTTTAATTTGAATCCCTTTGCTTCTGAAGGATTAGCTGATATTGATATAATTTCTCTATTAAAAAGATACCTAATCAAATCAAAAACATGAGGACCTAAATCATCCAGCGGATCACTAGTAAATGAAACAGGATTCCATTTGCTGTATTCACTAGTAAAAATTATTTCTGCAAAATCAACTTCATTATTTCCGGAAAGTTTTTCTTTTAACTTGGTAATTGGAAGCCAATATCTATAATTAAAACCCATCATGAGGGAAGCTTTTGAAGAGGATTCGATTTCCTTTAATTTATTGATGCCATCCATCGATAAGGCTAAAGGTTTTTCAACTAAAACATATTTATTTTTCTTTACAAATTCCGAAGCTAAACTAATATGTGCATCGGGCGGACTAGTTATAATTCCTGCATCGACCTGATTAATTAGATTTTCATTCATTGAGCTGTAGGAAATACATCCTTTAAAATTTTTACAAACTAAATCTCTTCTTTTTTCAATGGGATCTACTGCGGCTACAACCTTAATGTAGCGGAATTTATTTATAACCGGTAAATAAATTCTTTCCACTGCTCTGCCGCATCCGATAAGGGCAATCCTTATTGTATTGGATTCTTCTATGTCTTCCTCAAGAAAAATTTTCATTCCGTTTCTTTCAGGGAATTTTCTAAAGGAATATTTGTGCTTTGAAAATTTATTTCAGAAAGATATTTTTGATTTCCCTTGCGAAATCCGTCTATCCATGCAGATATTCCTAATATCAGAAAAGGGGAATAGAAAATAACTCTCAACAGACCAACGGGATTCCATTGCAAAGTACGAATTGTAATATAGAGTAATCTTCTTGATCCAAGTAAAACCGGATAAAAATAATTTCTCCGGAATTTACTTTCTTTTGGTAAAATCTTGTGGTTAAAATATCCTCTATAGAATCCGAAACTCCAATGATGTTTTTTAAAGTCTGAATAATTTTTTCTTCCGCTGTGTCTTACGATCATTTTTTTATTAAAATAAATTTTACCTTTTTTTAATGCAGACTCGCTGAATTTTGTATCCTCACCTATCTTAATATTTTCTGGGAACTCTCCCGCTTTATAAAATAAATCCTTGGTCATGCCAAGACTGCAACCTGTAAAATGGTCTACATTTCTTGAAGAACGGTGCTTTTGAAAATCTATAAAAAGAAATAGATTATCAACCGTAGCAATTGGATGAAATGGGTGTAAATTTATTACCGGACCTATAACAATATCATTTCCCTTTTTTAATGAAAAATAAATTTCTGATAACCAATCCTCTTCGGGAATACTATCGGCATCGATAAATGCTAAAAATTTTGAAGTAGAATAAGTCACTCCCAAATTTCTCGCCTTGCCAGGGTACATTAAATAAGAAGATGTGACCAGCGCCGCATTATCTATAGAATTAATTAAATATCCCACTCCCGGATCATTTCCGCTTTCTACTACAATTATTTCAAATTTAAAATTAAAATTTTGATGCTTTAATCCTGCTATGCATTTTGTGAGATCTTGTACTTTTCCATGGAAAGGTATTATAACAGAAATTTCCGGAGATCGAATTTTCGAACGGACTTTTATATTTCCGGCTGAATTCATTCTGTTTTAAATTTAAATAGACTAAAAAAACCGCGCACCTGGGAAAAAACTATTCCGAAGTCTCCTTTTAATATTTCTTTAACTGCAATAATTAAAATTTTAAAAGGTAATATTAAACCAATAACAAGAAGTTGAAAAAAATTTGCGTGTTTCCGGAATAAATAGAAGTAATTTTTTACTTTTGAATATTCATACTCATCAATTGCTTTTCCTCTTCCTATCTTGCCGCCTTTATGAAATATAACTGCTTTAGGATTGTAAAATATTTTATAACCTGATTTTCTAACCCTTATTGAAAAATCAATATCTTCCCACCCATAAGGATTAAAATTTTCGTCAAAATTTCCAATTTTATCTATTACACTTTTACCTACTAAAAATAAGCCTCCGCAAGACATACGAAACATGGGTATTTCGAACTGCCCCTCATCTTTTTCTCCTCCGCCAATATCATAAATTTTTCCCGTAAAAAAGTTAACCGAGATTCCCCCTGCATACTTTATTATTCCCGGCGCATTCTTTACATAACATTTGGGTGATACAATACCGATATTTTCTTTCGAACAAAAGGAGTTGGCCATTTCAGACAATGCATTCTCTTTAATTGTTATATCGTTATCCAGAAAAAAAAGAAATTTATAGTCGAAATTTTCGGTAGCATATTTAATTCCCAAGTTTCGTCCGCCTGATGCTCCCAGATTTTTTTTGCTCTCAATCAAATGAACATTAGGATACTTGGTTTTAATCTCTTCTGCTGATCCATCACTTGAGCCATTATCTACAACAATAACTTCAAACTCATTGTAATCCAGATTGAAAATACTATCGAGACATTCAAGAATATCCTTTTTCTTATTATAATTTAGTACAATGATTGCTACGACATCATTCTTGTTCATTCCAACTTAATTTTCCCAAAATTTAACTGAATTTAATTATAAATATAAAATTAGTCATTCATCGTCAATTTTTTTGCTGGACCCCGTTACCTTTTTCTTATTAGAAAATGTAAAATTTTTAAATTCAAATAGACCACCGAACATAGACGATAAAATATTACGAACTAAAAATATAAACGATAATGCCATTGAATCATTTGGCATAACTCCGTACTGACCTAATAAAAAAACCAATGTTCCTTCTCTTATCCCCAAACCGGCAAAAGATAAAGGGAGCAAGATTGCAATCGCCATAGCCGAACGAACCCAGCCGATTACCCAGATGCTTACATCGATATTTAGAGATTTTGCAAAACAATAAAAAGAAAGTACGCCAATTCCATGATATAAAAACAACAATCCTAAAATTTCAAAGTGATCCTTCAATCGTAAATTTTGGAACTGATGCATTGCTTCTATGAATTTTCCAATTTTCTGTTTTATAATATTTGGTAGAGGAAGGGTTAAAAAGATTTTTGTAATAAAAATTAATACTGAATTATTTAGCAAGAGGAAATAAAGCAAAATCATAACTAAAAATATTATTCCTAATGCCAAAGAAAGTTTCTGATTTGAAGTAGCATTAAGAGCCGGGAAAGAGAAAAATATTCCTATAATCACAATAATTAATATTTCGAGAAAACGATTGAAGACGACAACTGCTGCTGCAGAAGATTTATTACCATGCTTTGAAAACTTGTACCATTTAACAGCTCCACCCGAAAGTGTACCAGGAAGAAATAGTGCGTAAAAGCTGGTGGCAAGATGTATCTTTAAAATCTCAACTACAGATAAAGTCATTCCTTGTATCTTTGTAAGGTATTGTGTTTCGAGTGCAGAAAGGTAACTTATCGGAGTGGCTAATATTATTCCAATTAATACCCAAGTAATATCAGCTGATTTAATGGACGATAAAATGGCTGAAATGGGAATGACTGTAAGAAGATAAGTTAGGAGTATTCCCGATACTATAATTTTTAACGCAAGCAGAATATGTTTTTTCATCTTATCTTAAATTTATTATTGATAAGCGCAAATAAAAAACCAGCTGCTTTTGCTTTTTCTCCAATCCAAAATAGAATAAAATATCGGAATTTAGAAAAGCTTTTGTAATCAAAAGGTCCAAGAATTCTTTGCCAGAAAGTAAAAAACCATTTTTTTATTGGATGCCTTCTTGCAGAATCATCCCATAAAAGACCGGGACCTAATCCAATATTTTTATAAGAATTCCTTAAAATATATAATCTGCTGATCCCTGTCCCGCGATGCAATTGAAATCTTATAAATTCTGTTGGATTCAATTTTTTTAGATGTCTCACATTATTAATCACATAGACTAACTTAAAACCATGAGTGCGCATTCTTAATGCAAGTTCAACATCTTGGGTTATTTTAATATTAGGATTAAAGACAAATGCATCACGTCTTTTGCATTCTTCCAAACTTACCTTTCTGTACATACAATTGCCGCCTAATCCAAAGAAACCGTTTGGATTAATTATAACTTCTTCTGGATAATTTCTTCGTTGCCTAATTTCATCGAGAAATTGATCTTCCTCCGAATAATTGCTGCTGACTCCATCAGCTTTGTATTTATTTATTTCATTGATGAAAATCTCTAACCAATTTTTTTCGGGAACATTATCATCGTCTAAAAAAGCAATCAAATCACCTTTTGATTTTTCAATTCCTTCATTTCGCATAATGCTTGGACCGAGATGATTCTTATCCTCCATAACAATAATTTCGTTCGGCTTCCTTGTTTGTTCGTTCAAAGCTTCAAGTACGATAGATAAAGAATTTCTATTTATTGTGGGTATTATTACAGAGATAAAATGATTATCTATTTTGGGATTCATAAAACTTTATAATGAATAAATTTTTTCAAGCTCTGCATGTGTTAAAGGTGGAGCTGAAATCGAACCTAAATTTTCTCGCAAATGTTTTCTATTATTAAAACCCGCCAGTATGACTGAAACTTCTTTTAACTGCAGCAAAAATTGAAATGCACTTTGAACCATTGACCTATTTTCATTCGCTAGAAATTTAAATTTTTCAGCTTTTCTTTTTCTTTCATCAAAAATTTCCAAATCGTATGCCCATCTTTCAGCTTTTGTGGTCGAAATTTGATCAGTCAACAATCCTTTTGCGAGAGGAAGCCGTGCAATCACTCCGACATTATTTTTGAAAGCCAATGGAAGCACTTTTGTAATTGGTTCTTGATCCAACAAATTCAATTCGATTTGAATAGCTGAGACTCCACTAAGCTTCAGACTAATTTCGGCTTGCTCAACTGAATCACATGAAACACCATAAAATCTAATTTTACCCTGCGATTTCAGTAATTCACATGGTTCATAAAAGGCCCCGGATTCTAAAATTTGGTTTGTTGGATGGTGAAGTAATAGCAGGTTGATATAATCTGTTTGCAGTCGCTTAAGACTTCCTTCAACCGTTTTAATAATGGACTCTTTTGAAAAATCATTTCGTCTTTGTGAACGGTACAAGTTCGGCAAATTCTTCTTTAGAGGTGACAAAATTGTTTTTATAGGATTCAGAAAAGGTTTTACTGATTTCGCAATTTTCCCAACTGTAGTAAAAGTTATTCCGGTTTTACTTGCAATAATTATTTTATCTCTATTATTTTTTAATGCTTTTGCGATCAGTTTTTCACTGCCTCCATCAGAATAATTTGGTGCAGTGTCAAAAAAATTAATGCCGGATTCGAAAGCTTCACATAGTGTCTTCAGTGATTCGTCATCATTCTTGTAATGAAGACTTTTTCCTATACCTGAACAACCCATTCCAATTGCCGATACTTTTAAATTAGTATTACCTAAAATTTTATAAATCATCTAGTTTCTCCACCGAATGAATTTTTTCCAACTCTTCCACCGACAATTGGGGAGAGTTTAATGTATCAATATTTTCCTTCAACTGTTTACGATTTACTGCTCGGGGAATAGCAGTCGAAATTCCTCTGAGACTTAAAACATATCGAAGTGCGGCTTGTGCTAAAGTCCTGTTGGATTTCACAAGAAATTGATACTTCATTGCTCTTTCTTTTTTCACTTCGAATTCTTTTTTGTTATGAGCATATGTCTCAGCCATGATATCACTTAGTTCGTCTGTCAAATGCCCATGAGCTCGCGGATTTCGCGCTATGATTCCAACATCCTTTTTAATTGCAATATTTAATATTTTCGTCACATGTTTTTTTTCAAGCAGATTAACCATTATTTGGACAGAAGAGATACCCGAATAATTAAAACAAATAAATGCATCTTCATTTTCTGAAGTGGAAATACCAAAATATCTAATTTTACCCTGTTGTCTAAGCTTTTCTAGTGTTTCAATAAAATCGCCTTTATCTAAAATAAACTTAGAGGGTTTGTGAAGCTGAAAAAGATCAATGTAATCAGTTTTTAGTCTTCTTAAACTTTTTTCAACAGCTTGGGTTAAATAATTTTCAGAGAAGTCAGATCTTTTTTGTTTTGCACGCATTAAATGAAAAGGAATCTTTATTGGCTGTAAAAATTTGCTTACGGGTCTCAGGAGCGGGCGAAGCTTAAGTAAAGCAGATCCAGAAGTTGTGTACAATGTTCCGGTTTTAGTTCCAATTATGATTTTATCTCTTTTACCTTTAAATGCTTTTCCGATTAGCTTCTCACTTTCACCTTGACTGTAATGATCGGAAGTATCAAAAAAATTTACTCCAAAATTAAAAGCATCAAGAAGAGTTTTTACCGATTCATCATTATTTTTATAGTAAAGTCCGCCGCCAATTGATTGGCATCCGAATCCAATTTCGGAAACCATTAGATCTGTACTGCCAAGTCTTCTGTAATTCATTTATCAGATGTTATTGAACCTCTTTCAGCACCCTCTCGCTTAATAATGAGAGCGATAAGGGCTGAAGTTTTATAAATTAGTTAGCTAAGGAATAGATTTTTTTTAGTTCATCGTTTGTAAGCGGAGCAGCAGTAAGAGAACCGACATTTTCATCAAGTTCATCTCGATTAACGGCTCTAGGAAGTGTTACTGAAATTCCATTAAGCTGCAGAATAAATTGAATTGAAGCTTGTGCGATAGTCCGATTCTCTTTTACCAGGAATTGAAACTTTGCTGCTTTTTTCTTTCTTATTTCAAACTCTTCCTTTGAGAAAACTGAACTGTCCCCCATTATATCATCTTTATTTTTTGTGAAAAGTCCAATTGCTCGCGGATGGCGTGAAATAAGTCCAAGATTCTTTTCTTGAACAAGAGGTAGGAGTTTGGTTATTGCCTCTTGATCAATTAAACTAATCGCAACTTGAAGTGAAGAAATATTTGGAAACTTTAGACAGAGGATAGCATCATCAACAGTAAGACATGTAATACCGTAATATCTAATTTTGCCTTGAGTTTTCAGCTTCTCTAACGTATCAATAAATTCACCTCGTTTTATTATTAGTGCGGAAGGTTTGTATAGTTGAAATAAATCCAAATAATCTGTCTGAAGCCGGATTAAACTTTTTTCAACAGCATGAGTAATGTATTCACTCGAATAATTAAAGCGTAATTGAGAAGCTCTAAAAAAGTACAGAGAGCTTTTAAGAGGTCGTAAAAGATTGCTAACAGGTCTAATTAGCGGTCTCATTCTTAATGCAAATGAACCTGCTTGCGAATACATAAGACCTGCTTTGCTGGTGATGATAACCTTATTTCTTCTATCACTAAATGCTCTGCCGATTAATTTTTCACTGTTCCCCAGACTATGATGATCGGATATATCGTAAAAATTAATACCATATTCAAAAGCTTTATGCAGCGTTTTAATAGATTCATTATCATCTCGATAATATAAACCTCCACCCATCGATTGACATCCCAGTCCAAGCTCCGAAACTTTTAGGTCTGTATTCCCAAAATTATTGTACTTCATAATAAATTCTTTCTTCCATGAAAATTCTCATTTGATATTTTTATTATCCAATAAACCGGTAATTACTTTACCTTCCAAATCATCTGGAATTTTTTGATCTAATAAATGAAGCCAAGTTGGCGTCATATCAATTATTCTTGCACCTTCAATTCTTTTATTTTTTGCTATGCCAGATCCTTTAGCTAAAAGAATTCCCTCAATTCTATGGCTTCCGGAAGTCGGCCAGTTCATATTCTCTCTCCATCTCTCTACAAAGATGGAATCTTTATCTTTATCACTCTCGGTTGGCATATATGCGCTATCAGTCCATTTAATTAATAAATCGGGCGCAAATTCAATAAAAGGGCCAGAGTAAAGTTCTTCTCTTTTGAAAACTCTTTCAACGGCTCTTTTCCCGGTTGAAGGATCAATTAAAGCCGAAAGCTTTTCAATAACATCATCTCTCACTTTTTCATATTGTTCGGGCTCTACAATTCCATGGGGGTCTCTTCCTTTAAGATTGATAAAGATATCTCCTTCTTTCCCCCTCGAGAATGCATAAGTTTTAGTCCAATCAATATCAGAACCGGCAAGAAAAGTTTGAATCCCGCTTTTTAGCCAATGCATATTTTTATTTGCAAAGAAGTACAATGATTTTGGAATATGACCCTGAATATTTTTCCTAAAGCTGGCAACCTTTGATCGTAAAAAAGATTTATCCTGCTTTATGGAAACTTGTTTTGAACTTCCATTTGACTTATTGAAAAACAGAAATCCTTCTTTTTGGAGCCATGTATTTATTTGAATTCCGGAAATCAGCGGTCCTGCACCACACTCGGAAATTATAAATACATTTGTGTCCTCACCTGCAGCTTTAACTAAACGATCAATTGCAGAATCCAAAGATTTATATGCTTTTTTGATTATATCTCTATATTCATTATTTCCCTGCTGCATATCCTTCCAAAAATAATGCTGTGTAATTGCAGTAGCGCTGTAAAAAGTTAAAAAGAAATCCCATTTTTTTGTTGAAATTAAATAAGATAAAACTTCTGTTTGCTTCTCAATATCTTCTTGAACTAAGG
>Ga0209324_10003370_pt1 | contig 10981 bp, 9 predicted proteins | sample Rifsed19ft3_FD_184015 | JGI IMG/M metagenome (GOLD analysis project Ga0209324, IMG submission 184015) | Soil microbial communities from Rifle, Colorado, USA - sediment 19ft 3 (version 2) | ecosystem: Environmental > Terrestrial > Deep subsurface > Rock core/Sediment | place: Rifle, Colorado...
CCCGTACGGATTGCAAACCTAACAAAATAGGCGCTTTGTCCTCGGTGACTTTCGCGCAGGCATACGTTACAGCGTGGGCGCCAGCTGTCAGCTCGGCAATCCGTACGGGAACACTTTCTTTTCCTATAGCTAAAACTTCCAAGCCGTGCTTTCTGCTGATTTCTCCTGCGATCTTTCTCAATTTGGGCAAGATTTTCAAAAGATGCTGCTTCGCTCTGTTGGAAATTTTCATGTTTGAAAGCTCAACCGGAGATAACTCTTCAAGAGAAATGGCGCCCAAAGACACGTCTAGGTGCACAACATCAGCTTTTACTTTCTCAAGCAAATCCCTGCAAAGCTCAGCCTCATGCACTATAACTTCGTACCCATTGTCCACTTCTCTGAAAATCGGCTCAGCCAACCGCGTGTGCGGCTCTCTGTATGGAGGATTAACCAGCACCGAGGCAGAAGCAACAATCTGCAACGGAGCAAATTTCGCGTCCAGTATAGCTGCTGAAGAATCTGCCGAAACAATCCGCAAATTTTTCACCTGTTTTTATATGAGCAGCATTAGGAAATTAGCTTTGCTATCTTATGTGATCAGGAGATTTCAGGTTCATTGCCAAAATGAACAGCTCGGAGCTTTTGGCGCGGCTTGCCTTCGGCTTTATGACCTTAACGGTTTTGAAGTGTTTCTCAACGGTCTTGATGAAGTCGTTAAGCATGTCGCCTTCAAACACTTTAACAAAGAAGCTTCCTGAAGGGCGCAAGATTTCCAAAGCAAGTTTCAATGCCTGATTTGCCAAGTCTATTTGGCGTGCATGGTCAACTTCCCATATTCCAGAAATATTTGGCGACACGTCTGAAATCACAACATCCGCTTTTCTAGGCAGAAAATCAAGGATTTGCTGCAGTGTTTCAGGCTCAGTTATGTCGCCCACGATTGTTCTCACGTATTCTTGAGGAAAAGGCGCAATGGTCTTCATATCCACGCCCAGAACGAAGCCTCTGTTTCCAACAATTTTTCTGGCAGCTTGAATCCAGCCGCCAGGCGCCGCACCCAAGTCAACTACGACATCGCCTCGCTGTACGAAATGGTACTTTGCTGCGGCTTGAGATAGCTTATAAGTCGCTCGTGAGCGGTATTGTTCCGCCTTAGCTTTTTTGTAGTAATAATCCCGCTTTCTATCTTGGATCCAAGCCTTGGGCAAAATCACCGTCACCTAATGCGGCTGGCTCACTTTTATCTAAAGAAAGAATCCATTCAGTGAGTTTCGCGCAGCTTTTCGGCGAAATCGTTGTTGTTGGGTCGCATCTCGCGTTGTCTTGGCATAGCAAGCATGGGCAGTCAACGATGGATTCTATTGATGCTGGAAGTCTTTTGGGGAAAAGGCGGTAGGTCCATCTTCCGCCTTGCAGTTCTTTTTCTCTGCGGATAAGCCCTTTTTCTTCCAGTTTTATGGACACTCTTGAGCCTTCTCTGCTGCTTGCGCCTAATTCTCGCCATAACTCCGATTGAAGTACACCTGTATAACCAGTATTCACCACGAAATGGAGGGCTTTCTGTTCAAGATCATTACGTTTCGGCATTGTTGATCAGTTCCAAGTATCACATTAAATATATGCGTGGTTCCAAATAAAAATATGTATGCCAAAAATGGAAGAATAGCATGAAGGAATGCGCAGAAATGAAAAGACCAGCTGAAGCGTACTGTTTAGGCGTGGAATCCACGGCTGATGACTTCGGCGTTGGAATATCAACTCTTCACGGCGAAATACTTGCCAACGTATCGAATGCTTACATACCCGAAGAGGGCGGGATACATCCCAGAGAAGCCGCAAGACACCACGCGGAGGTAGCAGACAAAGTTCTAGACGAAGCCCTCGCAGAAGCAGGAATAAAGCCCAGAGACTTAAGCATAATAGCTTTTTCTCAAGGTCCAGGTTTAGGACCATGCCTTCGCACGGGAGCAACTGTAGCCCGAGCGTTGGCTTCGTACCTTGATGTTCCTCTTGTGGGAGTGAACCATTCAGTAGCCCACATTGAAATCGGGAAGCTCAAAACTGGCGCGCGAGATCCGGTGACGCTTTACGTTTCTGGCGGCAACACCAATGTCTCAGCTTTCGATTCTGGACGTTACAGAGTTTTCGGCGAGACTCTGGACATTGCCCTCGGAAACTGCTTAGACGTGTTTGCGAGGGAAGCGGGTCTCCGACATCAGAAGGGCATGCCGCTGGGAGCCGCGTTGGAACAGTTAGCCGCTAATGGCGAGAGGCTGATTTCTCTGCCGTACACGGTGAAGGGCATGGACGTTTCTCTGAGCGGCTTACTCACAGCCGCCACTAGCTTGCTCCACAAAGGAAGATGCAAACTCGAAGATTTGTGTTATAGTCTTCAGGAAAACGCGTTTTCGATGGTTGCTGAAGTTACTGAACGAGCGTTGGCGCACACTGAGAAGGAGGAGGTTCTGCTGACTGGTGGCGTAGCGGCTAACAAGCGGTTGCAGGCAATGCTTAAGGCAATAGCGGAAGAGCATGATGCGCGGTTTAGTGTGGTGCCGCGCGAGTTTGCAACGGATAACGGCGCCATGATTGCTTGGACTGGAGTATTAGCCTACACGCATGGCGCAGTCACACCTATCGAAGAGAGTTTTGTTAAGTTAAGGTGGCGTCTAGAAAAGGTGGATGTTTCATGGGTGAAGTAGCTTCGCGGACGCTGCTGAAGAAGGGGGCGGAAGCAAGCCTCTTTCTCGCAGATTGGCATGGCAGAAGAGTAGTCATTAAGGCGCGGTTTCCAAAAAAATACCGTCCTGTGGAGCTAGACGTGAAAATTCGAAGTTACAGAACAGTGCATGAGCCGCAGCTGATGCATGAAGCAAAAAAAGCTGGGGTGCCAACGCCGACGATTTTTCTTGTAGACGTAAAGAATGCTGTGATAATAATGGAGTTTATAGAAGGAAAACAGATAAAGCAGTTGCTGGGCAACCTTTCGGAAAAGGAAAGAGAAGAAGTGTGCGTTAGAATCGGCGAGTTGATAGGAAAGCTTCACATGCACGGAGTGATTCATGGCGATTTGACAACGTCGAACATGATTTTGAGCTCTGAGGGCAAGATTTTTTTTGTTGATTTTGGGTTGGGCGAGAAAACGATGGAGTTGGAAGCCAGAGGAGTGGATTTGCACTTGATGAAACGCGCTTTGCAGAGTACGCATTACCAGTTTGTGGAAGAATGCTTCGAAAGTGTGATGAAGGGTTACTCGGCGGTTTTGGGCGCGGAAGAGACGGGAAAGGTTTTAGGGAAAATTAGGGAGATAGAAAGGCGTGGTCGGTATGTCGCAGAGAGAAGAGAGGAAGCGTAGCATGGAGTTCAAGTTGAAGGGCAAAGTCATCTTTTTTGCCACTAATAACGTTAACAAGTTCAACGAAGCCCGAAACATACTGTCGCGCCGTGAGATAGCTGTGGGTATGCTCAGAGTCAAAGCCGCTGAAATCCAAAGCGACAGCCTCAGCGAGATAGCGCAAACAAGTGCCATAGACGCGTTCATGCGATGCCATTTGCCCGTAATAGTGGAAGATGCAGGACTATTCGTAGACGCGCTGCGCGGTTTTCCAGGACCATACGCCGCCTACACGTACAAAACAATAGGCAACGCAGGATTACTAAAGCTGATGAAAAACGTGGAAGACAGGAAAGCCACATTCCAGTCGGTAATAGCATACTACGATGGGCACGGGGCACCTGTGCGCTTTGAGGGCGAAGCCGCTGGAAAAATAACAAACGAAGAGCGAAGAGGAAACGGCAAAGCAGGTTTTGGCTTTGACCCAATCTTTCAACCCGCTGGAAGCGCAAAGACGTTTGCCGAAATGACCGTCGAAGAGAAGAATGGCTTTTCGCACCGAGCAAAAGCTGTTCACAAATTCGCCGAATGGTACAAGAAATTACGATAGTTGAAAAGTTAAGCCCCTTCGTCTAGCAAGGGCTCTCGGCAAAATGAGAAACAGGAAGAGGCGCAATCCAAGATAAACATCCATATTTTGATTACGTTCTAAAGCTCTATTTGAATTCCTCGGACAGCGTCAATCATATCTGTTCGTTGGGAGCCATCTTCGGTTTTCAAGTAACACACATAATACGGGTAGTATAATACTGACATGTTGTTTACTTTAGCATTCCAATAAAATTCTATCCGTTTTATTATATCACTTGCCTCTATTCTTGGTGGTACGAATTTTGCATCGGTTCTGGGAACCTCTTGTAGTTTTAGAACATTGGAAATTGAACATAAAAAACGGGGGTCTCGTGGAAATGATACCTTAGGTCGGTACTCCATTACACCTCTGTAGCCTCTACGAGAGGCAACCGCACCTGCATTAACAAGTCCGTTCAAAATTTTTCTAGCTTTTCCTTCAGAAAAGCCTGCCCCGACAATACTGTGCATATTATACCATGCCCCTTCTTGCATCATCCTAAAAACCTTAATTTCATCTTCATTGAGAAGTTTCAGAAAAGGATAAGGAGATGACACACCTCTTTCGTTTACTTCTACTATGTCGCCATCTGAAGCGTCAATGCTTATCTGGGCAGTGACAAGTTTCTGAACAATCCTTTTGCTCAGCAAACCAGTTTTTTCAACTTCGTTTACCACCGTTTGGATTTCCGCCTCATAATATGGAAAATATTGCAGAGTTATCGAATAAAGACGCTCGATAATTTTTCCTACGCCTAGAAAACCTCCTTTCGCCCGTTGTTCCAAGACATTTGCCTCTATCTTCTCTGCATCTTGCACGGTTAAGACAGGCTTAACTACACGTTCTTTAACAGATACCTCTTTTGGTAAACCCTTCTCAGCAGCCACAATTTCAATTTCTCCCAGAAATTTAACAAGTTGTTCTCTATCCCATAACTCGACATTACGCCCCTCCGAAGTCTTAATGGCCCCAGGAGTAAAATAGCTGGTAGTTACGATGATGCCACGATCTGCACCTATGTCATCTACTATTTGAATAAGCTTCATAATTCTGTCTTTGTCTATAGGCGAATCATACGATTTTGCTTCAATAACTAATGTAGAAGTGTGAAGAGGACATCGATATTCAGCTAGTAAGTCTATTTGATGCTCTGCACCAGATCTGCCAACTTTTTTCGTATTATGAATCACATCATAATTCATCTTTCTAAACAGTTCCATCAACTTTAGTTCTAAAGCCAAACCTTTTTCATAAGTTGAAGGATTTTCAGTCAAGATTAACCCTCTCAATATTATTATTAAACTTTCCAATCGGAAAAGACTTTTCCTTATTACCACAGAAAAATGATGCAAAACTACCTCAAACTATGATTTTAGGTTTCATCAAAACCAACAAAACATTTAATATGTACGGAAAGAAGGCAGCGAGAATAAATAACAAAAAGACACATATTATCTTTTTGCCGAAATGGCAATCGAAAAGAAAAACGTTTTTTGCACCGTGCAAGCGCTGTCCGCAAGTTCGCTGAGTGGTATAAGAAACAGAGTTCAACCACCTCAAGCTTCCCTAACTAAACTTCCTCCAAAACAGCAGAGTTGCAGAACCAACGCTACTAGTCTATTTATAGTTTCTTTATATAAGGGGGTATAGTCTTTTCCGAGCACAACAGTACAAACCCTTCATATTTGGAGCCTAATAGCAGTTCTATGCAGAAACCTATAGAGGGTCTATCCCCACTGGCACTTTCAACGCTATTTAAAGTATTTAAAAGGGGGCTATAGTCTTCTCTGAGCATAACCATTACAATTTCTAACATGCAAAGCAAGTATCCGCCAAGTGCGAATGGCACCAGCATTTTTAAATATTCGTGTACTGTGGGTTTTAATGCTTAAGTGACAAAGGATGCCAAAACAGGAAAAAGGAAAATCCCACTCAATAAGACCCGTAAGCAGACGCCCACCAAGCTGGTGCAAGTACCAGCCAGAAGAAGTTGAAGCCTTCATCATCAAACTCGCCAAAGAAGGGCATTCACTCAGCAGCATAGGCACTATCCTCCGTGATCAGTACGCGATTCCCTTAGTGAAACCGCTAACCGGCAAAAGCATAAGCGACACCCTCCGCGCTGCAAACTTGGCGCCATCAATGCCTGAAGACCTTGCCAACCTAATCAAGAAGGCGCAGAGCCTTGCGGTTCACATGGAGAAGAACAAGAAAGACTTACACAACAAACGCTCCATGCAGATTACCGAGGCAAGAATCCACAAACTTTCCAGATATTACAAGCGCGAGGGCGTTTTGCCGCGGAACTGGAAGTACGAAGCAAAAATAGCATCGGTGTCTTGACGCTGCTTTTTAAGCGATTTTGCAAAAACTCAGAGCGCGCGCTCAAAGGAGTTGAAGGGCACATTCGCATAATTAGCCTACACCACGCATGTGCTGTCGAGCTAACTTTATGATTGTAATTAGCCCCGAAGCGATTAGCCCAATCGCGCATGAGGTGGCGATTAGGAAGCCTACTCCAGGGCTTTCAAACATCACCGAAAACCCTAATGCTCCATCAACGCGCAAATCGATCCACCAGATTCGGTGTGCATATACTAGTGCTACTGAGCCGATAATGCATATACCGCTCAACAAGAACAGAAATGAGCTCATGGCACCTGTTTTTTCCCTCTCAAGAAGAGTGAGGAGAGGAATGTGTAAAATGCCCATTATTGCTCCTACAAACGCAAGGGATACTACATCGCCCACCATATTGTTAGTGCCAGTCATGAGGCTGACCCCCGTCAGCGCATGATGCTGCCCGACATTAAATGTACCTTCACGAGTTTCTATAAACGGTTCAGTCCTTTCAGCAATTACCCATGGTAAGAAAGTTGAAGCAAAAGCCAAAAACCCCAGCGTTACTGCAACGATTAAGCTAATCATACAGAATGGTTTTCTAAATTGGGTAATCGCTAAGGGCTTCCGCATTCCTAAGGCGATTCCATAAATGAGAAACAGAAGAGCTAAAATCCAGAGGGCAAAGCCGAAAGGTAGGTAGGCACGCATAAGATCATACTGTTCGGCGGCAGCGGGGTCATAAGTTATCCGAACGGGTACTTCCATTGTAGCGAGATAGGTGCCTAACACCAATAGAAATGCGCTTGAACAAACCAGGACGCCAGGCTTCTTAAACATTTGCATCCTGACCAAATAAATGGAACTTGAACCGATATTTATCTTTATCTTTAGCGCGCAATTCTGAACCAAGCACGCACGCAAGGGATATTGGTAACGCCAGCTTTAAATCTTGAAGCCACCTTTAGGCAAGAGTGATCGCCATGTCCGCAGAGGAAACGCCCATTGAAGACTTTTTAGCGTCAGCAGCGCAAGCCGCCAAGACAATTCTGGAAACCGTTGAGAAAGACGGCTTCATCCATGTTTTCTCGCACTTGGACGCGGATGGTGTGGCAGCTGCTGGCATAATCGGAAAAGCCTTGTTCAGACTTGACGCGCGATTTCGAATAAGGGTGACACAGTGGATCGACGAGAAAATCATAGGCGAAATAATCTCGGACAAACCGCAACTGGTGATTCTAACAGACTTTGGCAGCGGCTACCTCGATCTGCTAAACGAAAAAGTCCCAAATTTCAAAGTGTTAATCTTAGATCACCATCAAATCACTGGAAACGCGGAGAACGAAAATTTCGTGCATGTGAATCCGCATTTGCACGGCATAGACGGCGCCACTGATGTGAGCGGTTCTGGAGTAACCTATTTCGTGGCCAAAGCGGTAAGCGCAGAGAACGTTGATTTGGCGCCTATAGCGTTGGTTGGCGCCCTCGGAGATATTCAAGATAAGTACGACCAGAGAAAACTGGGCGGCTTAAACGAGAAAATAGTCGAAGACGCGGTGAACGCGAATCTTGTTAAAGTGGAGAAAGACTTGACGTTCTTCGGCAGAGAAACACGCCCCATCCACAAGACTCTTGCCACCACAACTAGCCCGTTCATCCCGGGCATAAGCGGAGAAGAAAGCGCAAGCGTAGCCTTTCTAAACAGTCTGGGCATTAGGCTAAAAGAGGGCGAGAAGTGGCGAGCCCTCAGAGACCTCACGGACGATGAAAAGAAAAGATTATGCTCTGCCCTTGCCGACTACCTGCTGTCAAAGGGATTGCACTTTGAAGTGGCGAATCTCATAGGGCATGTTTACGTTTTAACCAACGAAGAACCTTGGACTCCCCTCAGAGACGCCAGAGAATTCAGCTTAGTGCTGAACTCCACGGGCCGCATGGACAGGCCAAGTCTCGGAATAGCCGTTTGCATGGGAGACAGAGGTGCAGCCCTTGAAGAAGCGAACAGAGTTTTAGATGATTACAGAAAAAACATCAACAAGTACCTCGGGTGGGTAATGGAAAAACCCGAAAGAATGAAGGAGTTCGAAAACATCTATGTTGTTTACGGTGAGAACTTCATAAACGAAAAAATCATCGGAACAATCTCATCCATCCTTTCCGCAGGCCTTCCAAATTCTGAAAAGCCCCTCATCGCTTACGCAAACATTGAAAACGAAGGCGTGGCAAAATTTTCCGCCAGAACAACAGACATCGTAACCCACAAAGGCGTTAACCTGGGCGAAGTCATGCGCGTGGCCGCTGAAAAATGCGCGGGAAAAGGCGGAGGCCACAACATAGCCGCAGGCGGCCAAGTCCCCATAGACCAGATTGAAAATTTCATAAAAATCGTCAACGATTTAGTGGGAAAACAGTTGAAAGGCGAAGAAGTTGGAAGCAACAATAACACTTGAGTATGGCGACGCAAAAACTGCCGAGGCCATCGCCAGCGCGGTTTCTCCAGACAATTTCAAGACGCCTGCAGGGTTATTCATAAAAACATTCAGAAGAGACAACAGTGTCGTCACAAAAGTAAGGGCTGAAGCAAAACTTGCCACGTTCATCGCCACAATTGACGATTTGCTCTTCAGCGCTTCCACAGCGGAAAAAACACTTAGCGTCGTTAAGCAAGGGTAGGTTGCGAGCCAAGAATGAGCAAGTGGCACTCGCAGCAATTGCAGGAAATAATTCGATCCTTAGACGCAAACCCTGAAACGGGCTTGACGGATCAAGAAGCAGCGCAACGGCTAACTAGGTACGGAGCGAACAGGCTCGTAGAAGAAAAGGAAATTCGCTTTTTGGGCATATTCAAGGAAGAAGTAACTGAACCCATGATTCTCCTGCTCATAGCTGTAGGCGTGCTCTACAGTATTTGGGGCAACCTAACGGATTCCTTAACCATCATCGCCGTAATCTCCATTCTTGTCCTGGTGGAAGTTTGGAATGAATATCGGGCTAAACGCTCAATAGCAGCCCTGAAGAAACTAGCTTCCCCCACTACAATTGTGCTTAGAAACGGCCAGCCACAAGAAGTGCAGACAACTCTGTTGGTTCCAGGCGACATAATACTGCTGAAACCTGGACAGAGGCTTCCCGCAGACGCTAGACTCTTGGATTCCTTTGGGCTTGAAGTGGATGAAGCTTCGCTGACTGGCGAATCATTTCCAGTAACCAAAGACGCCAACGCTGTGTTGCCCAAGGAAGCGCGAATTACCGAGCAGAAGAACATGGTTTTCGCTGGAACCGTTGTCGCAAGAGGACGCGCCAAAGCCCTAATCACCGCAACGGGCATCAACACTGAGCTGGGCAGAGTTGCGGGAATCGCCAAAGCCGCAAGAGAGCCGAAAACTCCGCTTCAGTTGTCCATGAAGCAGCTTTCGAAGAGTCTGGTTTGGATAGCGCTTTTCTTCAGCATACTTGTTCCAATCTTGGGTTTCTTGAGAGGCTTGCCGCTGGAACAGATGATTTTAACTGGCCTTTCCTTGGCGTTTGCCATAATCCCTGAAGAGTTGCCGATAATAATCACCATGGTGCTCGGCGTCGGAGCCTACTCGCTGTCCAGAAAAAATGCTTTAGTGAAGCGTCTGCGGGCGGCAGAGACTCTTGGAAGCGTCACCATAATAGCCACAGACAAGACAGGGACAATAACAGAGAATAAAATGAAAATCGAAAGTCTCTATTTTGACGGCAGAGTGGTTCAAAACCAACTTTTCAAAGAAAACGAGAAAGAAGCTTTGAAAACCGCGCTGCTGTCAAGCAATGCAATAAAAGATTTGGCAGATGGCAATGTTCTGAGCAATCCGATGGCACAGGCAATTCTGGAAAACATAAAGGAAAATGGAGTTGCCATTCAAAAACTGCGGAATGACTGGGTTCTGAAAGACGAGTTAAGCTTCGATAACAAGCGGAAACTTGCTTCATACCTGTATCAACACGGCAATTCCCTCGTCGCCTTGTCCAGCGGCGCTCCAGAGAACGTTTTGGCCAATTCAACCAAATTATTCATGAAAAGTGAAGAAATTGAACTTACAGACGCGGCAAGAAAAGAAATTGCGAACGCTGTCTCTGAGATGGCTAAGGCGGGCGAACGCCTCTTGGCTTTCGGCTATCAAAGAATACCGCCAGCGTCGAAACTTGAGAAAGAAAACCTGGAACGAAACCTTGTCTTTGTTGGCGTAGTGGGCTTTATCGATCCGCCAAGGGCAGAAGTCGCAGGCGCTATTCGCACATGCCGAGAGGCGGGAATAAAAGTGATCATGGTCACTGGTGATCATCCAGAAACCGCGAGGGCTGTTGCTGCCCAAGTTGGGATTAACAGCGCTAAGGTTCTCACTGGAAACGAAATCTCAAAAATGAGCGACGAAGAAGTGAAAAACGCGTTAAAACAGACTTTCATCTTCGCTAGAGTGACTCCAGAAGACAAACTGCGCTTAGTTCGGCTCCTCAGAGAGAGCGGCGAAATCGTTGCTGTTACTGGCGATGGGATAAATGATGCTCCAGCTCTTAAAGAGGCGCACATAGGCGTCGCCATGGGCATCCGCGGAACTGACGTTGCCAAAGAAACAGCCGACATGGTGTTGACTGATGACAATTTTGCCACCATAGAAATTGCGGTTAGAGAGGGGCGGAAGCTTTTCGGCAATTTGAAAAAAGGCGTT